>OBZU01000524.1_pt1 | contig 10757 bp, 9 predicted proteins | sample 1495561 | NCBI WGS metagenome assembly OBZU01 (sample SAMEA2580250, study PRJEB22360) | human gut metagenome | biome: human gut; feature: human-associated habitat; material: faeces | place: Denmark | collected 2008/2010 | reverse complement strand
GCCCCTGCTGTTCTTTTCATACTTTAATATTAAGAATTTTGATTCAAAAGTCGCTTGAAGCCTCATGATAATATCTTATGAGCTGAAAGTACACAACTGTCTGGAGTGGAGGAATACATCGTCAGCCATAGCGTCGTTTTGCCGGTTTTTCTATTGGTGCGATAAATATTGATCTGTTGTACCTTTATCGTTTTGCTGACATAGAGCTGAAAGAAATCCTTTGTATTTGGCACTTTTGTCAGAGAGCTGACTTTTCCGACATTGCCGACAACACCCAGATTAGCGGAAACCTTCACTTTTGGGGAATGCTCTGAAAAGCTGACGGAAGCGCTCACCTTCGGGCCACCTTCATCGCTCCAGAAAAATCCTCCGCCAGAAGGAAATCGTGTACCACCTTTCGGCTGTCCCCCTGCATTTCCATCGATTGTAATATATTGAGTCTGAACGCATTTTGCGTCATAAATATCGTTGCGCCCGCTGAATGGGATTGGATTATAAAAAGACTGATCTATCGTTTGAGCATTCCCCTGCCATGAATTGACCGAATCCAAAACACCCTGATCCCTTGCTTTACTCCGGGCTGGGTTTTCTGTTTTCGTGGCATAAAATGAAAATGACATAGAACTGAATATCGCTGTCAGAGTGAGAACCCATGCAAAGAGTTTTCTCATTTTCAAAGTTCCCCTCCTGTCCATATAAATTCAGAAAAATACCTTTCTGAATCCAATTATATTGCAGCAGGATAATGGTGTCAATAAGAATATATTTATCTATAATTTATATAATGGAAGCTTTCCTGAACCTTCAAGAACTACCCTGTATTTACATCCGTCAAGTCAATTCACAACAATAGAAAGAAACAGGGGTACAGGTTTTCCCTGTACCCCTGTTTCTTTCTCTTTCTAAAAATATATCTCTTGGGGTGCAGTATCTCATACACACCTAACTCTTCATGGACTGTGAACGAAAGCAGTCTCTACCTGCTTATTCAGTAGCCTCCAAATCCAGCCGGCCGCTGGCCTTCGGCACAGCGATACGGCGCAGATAGCCGGGCACGCGTTCGCCGCTCAGGCGCTCTGTGAGAAGCCGCTCCATATTGCCACCGGAATTCCCCAACAGACTCGCCAGCAGCTTCGAAGCGTTGTCGACAGACGGAATCTCCTGAAAACGGACCAAAATGCGTTCGCCGCTGAAAATGAATTTAATGACACGGGTATTCGGTGTTTCAAGGAAGGAAATATACAGCTTTAACACCGGGCGGCCATCCTCGTCGCGGGTCAGGCGCGCCATGTTACCGGTAACGTAGACTTCTTCGTTAATGTTCAGCACACTTCGGCGCGGTTCGCCGTCCAGCCCTGCGCGGATGGTCTGATTTTCCTCTCCATCCGAAAATTCGATCGTACAAAAATCCGGGGCAAACGCAAACGATACCCGCTGAATCGGCGGGAGAAAGCTATCTTTCTCCACGGAGAAGATAAACGGCAGAATGGTGCCATATGAATTTTCCAGCTTATAAAAACGGCCGTTGATCCATTTGGCGTCTGCACTGAGCTGCGGTACGGAACGCTGTGGGAACAGCGCCTGCTCCACCCGCTCCCGCAGCGTGCGCCGTCTGCGCACCGGGATCGTATCGGGAAACAGCGCAAGTGAAGCCTCTGTCTTTTTCAAAGCACGGGCGGCGCCCATATTCTCCGGAAGCGGGAACGCGGAAAAAGCTTCGTCGCTGCCGAAATACTTTTGAATGATCTCGGCGCTTTTATCCACAAACAGGCCATGACTGCCGCTTGTAATCGCAATGACCGCGTCGATCTGCGGGATCACCACCACATACTGGCCAAACACGCCGTTAAACTGGTAGGCTCCCGGAATTGGAAACTCCCACAGGTGGTAGCCATAGGCTGTTTCGTGCTCGCCCATCAGGGTGCGCACGCCCATATCGGTGGATTCGATAATCCATTGCTCCGAAAGCAGGCGGCGGGGTTCCCCGTCCACCGTCCACATTCCTTTCTGCAAATACAGCTGGCCCAGCTTTGCCATATCTTCGGGCCGCAGAAATAATCCCCAGCCGCCTTTTTCGATCCCCATCGGGCAGCGTTCCCACACCACATGGTCGATGCCCAGCGGCTCAAACAGGCGCGGCTGCAGATAATCCGTCAGTCCATCCCCCGTTTTCCGCTGGATCAGCGCGCTGAGAATGTAGGAATTCATGCTGTTATACGTAAATTTTTCGCCCGGCTCATACGCGCAGTCCGACGTCAGGTAGGATTTTAGCCAGTCGCGCTCAAACACGCTGTTCGCCTCATTAAAGCGGATACCGGACGTCATGTTCAGCAGGTGGCGCACGGTAATCTGCTCCACCCTGTGCCGTCGGAACGGCGGGGGCGGCATTTTATCGGAGAACAGCTCGGCAATCCGGTCATCAAGCGTGAACAAGCCCTCTTCGATTGCCATGCCTACCGCCATTGCGGTGACGGATTTGGAAAGCGAATACACCATCTGCGCGTAAATGCCGGAGTACGGCTTCCAGTTGGCCTGAGCGATCAGCTTGCCGTGGCGCAGGATCACGATGCTGTGCACCTTGATTTCCGGGCACGCATCGAGCTCACGGAGAAAACGCTCCAGATACGCCGAAGAGACCCCCTGGGCCTCCGGCGTAGAGCGCGGCAAAGGCTTGCGGGAAAGCCCGGCAGGATACCGGGGCTTTTCCGGAACAAATGGCACCGGTGAAAGGTGGCGCAGCTCACCGCGCATCCCCTTTCTCACCGCATCCACGGCCTTGAACTGCGCTCTCAGATCCATCATAAAGGAAGCTCCTCCAAGCGGCGGCGAACCATATCCAACGCAAAGGACGCCGCTGTGTATCTGTAATAGCTGCGGGGGCGGCGATGGCTGAACACCTTTACCTTGCGCACCACGGTGCCGTCTTTGTCACTGAGCCCCACGTAAATCAGCCCGATAGGCTTTTCCTCGGTGCCGCCGTCCGGCCCGGCAATACCGGTGATACCGATACCGATGTCGCTGCCGGATTTTCTCCGCACACCCTCGGCCATTGCGGCCGCAACCTCTTCACTCACTGCGCCGTGCTTCTCCAGCAATTCCTCCGGCACGTCAAGCAGCAGCGTTTTGATACGGTTGGCATAGGTGACTGCTCCCATCTCAAACACTTGAGAGGAGCCGGGAATATCGGTAATCCGCTTGGCAAGAAGTCCGCCGGAGCAGGACTCCGCCGTCGCGATCGTCATCTTTCTCTCACTGAGAAGGTTTACGGCAAGCTGCTCCAGGCTGTCTACATTGATGCCGTACACGCAGTCGCCAATCCGCTCGCGGATGCGCTCCGCGACCGGGCGGCACATTTCCTCCGCCTTCTGTGCGTTTTCCGCCTTAGCGGTAACGCGTACGTACATTTCGCCCTCTTTGGCATAGGTGGCAACCGTGGGGTTCGAAGCGTCCGTCATGTCGGAGAGCATCTCTGCAACAGCACCCTCGCCCTGGCCAAACACATGCACATTCATGGAAAAGATGCTTGCGTTTTCACGCTTCATCAAAAACGGGATCCCGTAATTATGCAGCATGGGAATCAGCTCTGACGGCGGGCCGGGGAACATCATGATGATCTTGCCCTCTTTGGTCTCCACCGCGCAGCCCGGCGCGGTGCCGCGGTCGTTCAGCAGAACGGTGGAGCCCTCCGGCAGCATCGCCTGCTTCATCTGGTTCTGGCCCATGTATCTGCCGTTGAAGTGCTCCTTGAGGCGCTTCATGCTTTCTTCGTGCACGACAAGGGGTGCACCGGCGCATTCGGCAATCGTTTCCTTCGTCAGATCGTCCTCTGTCGGGCCAAGGCCCCCTGTGGTGATGACCAGATCGCTGCGCTCGAGCGCATGGGTGAGCGCCTCCTTCAAACGGCCGTTGTTATCGCCCACGGTACAGGAAAACATCATATCGATCCCCAGCTCGGACAAAGCCCGCGCTACATAGGAAGCATCGGTATTAATGACCTGGCCGAGCAGCAGCTCGGTTCCTACTGATATGATTTCCGCTTTCATAAAATTGGCATCTCCTTATTCTCCTGGATATAATATTGCGATTTCATCAAAAAAATGATTGCATTCTTCCTGCGCCTTCGGCGGGGGAAAACTGCGATCCCCATAAAAAATCTTTTTAGGCGAGCGAATGATCATATCCGATTTTGATCAGCTTTACCTGAGAAACGCATTCCTCGATCAGCGCATCAGCGTCGAGCTGCTGCTCCGCCTGCTCCACAAAATAAAGGTTGGGCTTGGTGCGGGGATGCTTCGGCGTGAACACCGTGCAGCAGTCCTCAAACGGCTGAATCGAAATTTCAAAGGTATCGATTTTGCGGGAAATCGCGATGATCTCCGTTTTATCCATGCCGATCAGCGGCCGGAACACCGGCATATCCACCGCCGCCTCGGTGCAGGCGATGGCCCGCATCGTCTGGCTGGCCACCTGACCCAGACTCTCGCCGGTAATGAGGGCCTCGCAGCCGTTATCCACCGCGATCCGCTCCGAAATGCGCATCATAAAGCGGCGCATGATGATCGTGAAAAGCTCCTCAGGGCATTTCGCCATGATCTCTTCCTGAATATGCGCAAAAGGAACCACGCGAAGAATCATGCGGCCCGAATAATCGCTGACCTTGGTCAGCAGATCAACCACCTTCTGCTCCGCGCGCTCACTGGTATAAGGAGGGCTTGCAAAGTGGACGGGAACCAGCTCCACGCCGCGCTTTGCCATGCACCACGCCGCCACGGGGCTGTCGATGCCGCCGGAAATGAGCAGAGCCGCTCTTCCGCCTGTGCCGACAGGGATTCCGCCCGCGCCGGGAATGGAGCTTCCATGAATGTACGCGCCAAAATCGCGCACCTCTACCATCACCACCAGGTCGGGATTGTACACATCGACCGTCAGGTGGGGAAAGTTCTCCATTATATATGCCCCGACCTCAGCAGAAATTTCAGGGGATTTCAGGGGAAAACTCTTGTCGGAGCGCTTGCTTTCCACTTTAAAGGTCTTCACGCGATTCAGATCGCCGGAAAGATACTCGCCACACGCGGAAAGGATGGATCCCATCTTCTTTTCGGCTACGCACGCGCGCGAAAACGCGGCGATGCCGAAAATCTTTCCGACCTTCTCGGCAACCTCATCCAGATCCTCTTCCCCTTTGGGGGAAATGGTAATGGTAGACTGCGCCACGCGGATGTCGAAATTGCCGAATCTGCCGATGCGGTGGCGGATATTCCGGACGAGCGACGCCTCAAAATTCTTTCGGTTCAAACCTTTGAGCACCAGCTCGCCCAGCTTAATCAAAATGATCTCTCTCATACAAACTCCTTATGATTTTTTCACCAGCTGCTCCATGCCCTGCTTCAGTGCGGCCGTAAGAGCGCCGATTTCTTCCGTTGTAGTAAAGCGGGAAAAGCTCACCCGCAAAGAGGACTCCACCAGCTCGGGCGAAAGGCCCATGGCTGTGAGCACATGGCTCGGCTTTGCCTTGGAGCAGGCCGAACCGCTCGAAACAAATATATTTTTCGAAGACAAGAAATGCAGCATCGTTTCGGCGCGGATGCCCGGAACCGAAAAGCTGAATACGTAAGGCATCGCGTCCTCCGGCGAATGGATGACAACACCAGAAAGCCCGCTAAGCTGCTCGCGCAGACTGGCGCGGAGCGTTTCAAAATGCGCTTTCAGCTCCTGCGGCTGCGGCATCGCACGCCCCGCCGCACCGAACCCGGCGATGGCCGGCAGCGGCTCGGTGCCGGGGCGCACTTCTCTTTCCTGCCCCCCGCCGAAGCTTCTGGACGGGAAACCTTTCTGGCCCGCCACATACAGCGCACCGGCGCCTTTTGGCCCGTGGATTTTGTGAGAAGAAACCGTCATCAGATCAATCCCCACGCGCGCGGGCTTGATCGGGACCTTGCAGAACGCCTGAACCGCGTCCACATGCAAAATCGCCGGGGATTTGCTGCGGCGGATCGCCTCCGCTGCCGCCTCCACCGGCATGCGCACGCCGGTTTCGTTATTGACGAGCATCATGCTCACCAGAATCGTATCGCCGGTAATGGCCTGTTCCACCTGCTCCGGCGAGATGTGCCCCGTGGCATCCGGCATCAGGTACTCCACCGTAAAGCCATCCTGCTCAAGCTGCTCCATCACGCGCAGTACGGAGGGATGCTCCACCGCCGTTGTAACGATGCGCTTGCCGCGCCTGCCGTTGCGCTTCACGGCGCCGAACAGCGCAATATTATTTGCTTCCGTTCCCCCCGAGGTAAAATAGATCTCGGAAGGATTCACCGAAAGCCTGTCCGCAACCGCCTGGCGAGCCGCGGTCATCTCGCGCTCCGCCTCAAAGCCCATGGTGTGCAGCGACGAAGGGTTGCCGTACGCCTGTGTCATCACATACAGCGTACGCTCTGCCGCCTGCTCGCACACACGGGTGGTGGCTGCGTTGTCCAGATATATTTTTTCCAAAGCTGAAAGCCTCCAACCTATGATAAATTTCACTTTAAAACAGGCGTTGATTTCTTTTCCGCCCACGGCGGGGAAGAAATCACTGTTTCTATAGAAAGTCCCTTTTAAAGCAAATGGGCTGTCAATCGTAATCAGCCCTATTATACCACAGGCGCGACGCGCCGTTGTGGTATATTTTTTGAATTGACGGTATCATAATCTGCTCTGCGGATATTATACACGAAAAGTTCCCAATAGTGAATATGCGCCCGCTTGCATTTTTTGCAAATCCGCGCTATGATTACATACAGAAAGAGTCGGATTCCCTCAGCATGCCGAAAAGCAGAGCATATCGCTGAAAATCGCGCAAGGCGGCAAACCCGCAAATCACAGAGCATACTTGGTATGTGACCGCAATTTGCAGATGCGGCTGCCCTGTGGGCATACGGCACACAGCAGGCAAAACGAACATCGCTATTTTGCGGCAGCGCGATGGTTTAGTAGTCTGAGGGGCAGATTCCCTTTTCTTTTGCAAGGAGGAACCAAAAATGGCAGAACTGAAAAACACAAAGCAGCGCGGAGCGATTCTGCGTTTTCTGGAAAACAGCCCGGATCCCGTTTCGGCGGAGGATATTTTCGTTTTGCTGAAGCCCTCTTTCCCCCAGTTGGCTCTTTCTACCGTATACCGCAATCTGGATCGCTTTACCTCCTCCGGGGTTTTGCAAAAAATCAATTTTGAAGACGGCGTGATCCGTTATACGCTGGCCAAGGGCCACGACCACTATTTAATCTGCACCGGATGCAGTAAAAAAATCAAGCTGGACGATTGCCCGCTTTCCCCGCTGGAGCTTCAGCTTGCGAAGGCGACCGGCTTTGAGATTGAGCGCCACAGCCTGACGATCTACGGAAAATGCCCGGACTGTCAGAAAAAGCGCGGTACCCGGGCTGTTGTAAAAAAGGCTGATCATACCCACCTGTAAAAAGTTTTTCCCGCAGATCAGAAGGATTCCATAAAAACTCGAAAAAAAGCCGCAGAACATCATGTTCTGCGGCTTTTTTATGTGGGTGCCCATAGGCTCTTCGACAAATTGAAATTTGCCGTAGTTACGATAAAGCAATTAAGTCTGATTTTTCATAACGATTATGACCTTGCAGGCCCTTTTTATATTTCCAGCATTGAATCGCTTCTTCTAATGATTTTCCTTCGTTGTCTGCAAAAAAATCTCGAATATAAGTATTGTATTCAAACTGCTTATCAATCGTCGTGTTACCCTTTTTCTTTTCTTCCAAAATCTGATAATAGGCTTCGATTGCAGTTCCATAGGTTTTTCCAGTATTGCTTTTTAACCACTTCTGAAAAGCAACATTGAAAGAAAATCTCTTACCAATTTTTTCTTTGAAAAAAGCCCTATGATTTTCTGAGCAAACAAAATTAGACTCTATTGGGGTATCCTCTGCAATCACACCGACAACTGATATTACTTTGCTTTTTGTGGAAGTGGGCAATATTTTACCTGTGCCAAGAAAATAGGCAATTCTGTCTGTAATCTCTATCTTACCACCCGAAGCAGGCAACCCGTTTGTCCTGCAAAAATTCACTAACTCTTCTTTTAAGTAATAAAAATCACGAAATGTTTTCTCATCTAATTGTTTCTCTAAATTGGGCCTTTCACTCATTTGTATTCTCCTGTTTAAACTCCTGTTTTACCGCCTGCTGTGGTGATCTTCCCTGTCAACCCGCATTTGCCGCTGCTCCGCACATCCAAACAGCAGCGTACCACAAATTTCTGCCCTTTGACAGATCTTTTATCAGTAATAGCGGTAAACAGAAATCACGCGGCCAAGCACCAGAACGCTTTGAGAAAAGATTGGAGAAAACGCCGGGTTTTCCGGCTGCAGGCGGATGTACTCCTGTTCAAAGAAAATCCGCTTGACCGTAGCCTCGTCGTCGATCAGCGCAACAACGATCTGCCCGTTTTCCGCCGCATCCTGGCGGTGAGCGATAATGTAATCTCCATCGAGAATTCCGGCGTTTTTCATGCTGTCGCCCTGCACGCGCAGCGCAAACAGCTCCTTTTCGGGGTAACGGTGCCCTACCAGCGGCAGGTAGCCCTCCACCTCTTCCACGGCCAGAATCGGCACGCCAGCGGTCACTCTGCCCAAAATCGGCACACGGCTTACCTGCTCGGCGCCTTCAATATGAATAGCGCGATTGAGGCCGGCCTCGCGCCGAATGTAGCCCATATCCTCCAGCGTTTTGAGATGCAGGTGAACGGTCGAAGTGGATTTCAGGCCGGTTGCTTTGCAGATCTCCCGCACGGAGGGCGGCAGGCCATATTGTGCTCTATCTTTTAAGTACTCATATATTTTTTTCTGGCTGCTGCTGAGTCCTTTCATCCCATTTCCTCCCAGGTATTCCAAGTCAACCTTATCATACCACAGGGCCCTATAGATTGCAAACAAATGTTTGCGGATTTTTCACAATTTTTTTGTTTTAAGAGCTGTTTTCATCTTATTTTAATGCAAAATTACATGACTCCAAAAGTTAAAAGAATATTCATAGCGTATTAACAACTGCTCCGCGAATTCAAATTATAATATGAGTGTATTCAGACGATGGAGCCGCACCATCAGAATACAAAGTTCTACCCTCCTCAATATACCCCTCAAGCTAACGAAAAAAGACCGAATCAATTGGATTCGGTCTTTTTTCTTTTTTGCGTCACTTTTTGTTTCAAACGGCATATTTGGTGTTTTTTCTGGTCAAAATAGCCTCGGAGGTGCTTTTACAGATGAGCAGTCTGCATTTTAAATCAGAAAATCAATCCCCAAAGAAAAACAACAAGGGTTTTTATGTCGCGCTGGGCGTTTGCCTGGTTGCCGTTGGTGTTGCCGCCTGGACTACGTATGACAGTGTCGTGAAATATGCCAATCCTCAGGATACGTCCTCGTATTCCACTTCGCCCACCGGACGCACGCAGTCAGGTGTTTATGCCAGCAGCAAGGCGGAAGAGGCTTCGTCTCAGCCGCAGGCCAGCGCGCCGCAATCCGCCGCTCCGTCTTCTTCCAAACCGGCTGCTTCGTCTCAGGCACCGGACAAGACCGCTTCGTCCAAACCGGAGCAGCCCGCCAAACAGACGGCGGCCAAACCCGCATCTTATGTTTACCCGGTTGGGGAAACCCCGAAAGTTACCAAAAATTACAGCGGAGACAACCCCATCTTTTCCGACACGATGCAGGACTGGCGTGTTCACTCCGGCACAGATTTTGAGGCAAAGATTGGCGACCCGGTCAAAGCCATCGACAGCGGAAAGGTCAAGGACCTGTACGCAGACGGCAATCTGGGCAATGTTGCCGTAATTGAGCACAGTGACGGAATCACCGCGTACTACTGTGGCCTGGGTGACACCTTCCTGGTGAAAAAAGGCGATGAAGTAGACGCAGGACAGAAGATTGGCTCGGTCAATGTTGTACCGATCGAATCGGTGGAAAAGCCGCATCTGCATCTGGAAATCAAAAAATCCGGTAAGCTGATCGACCCTATCACTCTCTTCAAATAAGTCAAATCGTACAAAGAAACCCATAAAACAGATAAATCCCCGCCGACGATTGCCGGCGGGGATTTTTACAAAATTTTCATCCAAAAATTTCATCGATCAAAAATCATTTTCTTTTTAAACGGCTTAATTTGAGCCAATTTTAAAAATTTCTGACATTCACCGCCGACCGTATGAAGAAGTCGATCATTCCTTCCATATTTGCCCAGAAAAAAGCGGATTTGACAACATAAATACTTTCGATTTGACAAAGATTAAATGCGAAAGGAGGTGAATGTTTGAAAAAAGGAAAAAAATTTTTTCAACGATTGACCGGCTGGCTTACCGCACTTACTCTGCTGGCAGGGTCGGCAGTGGGATACTACCACTACACCTTGCCTGATCAGTTCCGCGTGACGGCGGGAACCAAGCTGCGGTTGAACCAGACCGGCCTTAGCATCATCGACACGGTAAACAAAAAAGAAATTACTGCGTCCGCTTTAAAATCCGCAAACCAAAATTACCATGCTCAACTGATGCTGTTTGATGTAATCCCCATCAAAACAGTCAGCGTGAAAGTGGTGCAGGAAAAGCTTTTGGTGCCTTGCGGTACTCCTTTCGGCATCAAATTGTTCACAAACGGCGTGATGGTGGTCGGCGTTGCCGACATTGAAAGCGTCGGAAAAATGATCAATCCCGCCGCTGTGGCGGGGGTGAGAGAGGGGGAAATAATGACCGCGGGAAGATGCCATG
>OBZU01000517.1_pt1 | contig 10918 bp, 10 predicted proteins | sample 1495561 | NCBI WGS metagenome assembly OBZU01 (sample SAMEA2580250, study PRJEB22360) | human gut metagenome | biome: human gut; feature: human-associated habitat; material: faeces | place: Denmark | collected 2008/2010 | reverse complement strand
TGTCCTCGACGGCACCTCGAAGGGATCGGCCGTGACCAAGCCGATCTCGGTTCCGCGCTCGGTGGAGCAAATGGCATAATCGGCCTCGAGGATATCCAGGTCCTGCGGGTCAAACCACAGGTCGCGCGAGGCGTAGGTAAACTTAACGGGTACGACTAACGGCATTTCAGTGCCTTCCTGATATCGAACAGCATGACCTCGATGGCCAGCTGGGGAGTAACGTTTCTGGCGATGTTGCGCTCGGCGGTCGCGACCGCCTCGAGCGCCTGGGTGGCACCCGCAACATTGGTCGCGGCGGCAAGCCGACCGATCGTGTCGCGCACATCCTCGTTAACCACGTCGGCTGCCTCATCCTGAAGTGTCAGCAGCACGTCGCGCATGAGCGTCCGCGCGCTCGCCAGCGCTTCCATGATACCCGAACGCTCGCGCGCATTGAGTTCGCGCTTGTTGCGGTCCTCAAGCTGCTTCAATGCTCCACGCGACAGGTAGTCGGCATTTTGCTCGAGTACCTTTTCCTGCGTGGACTTGACCTCGGCGAGCGGCGCCTTGACGGCGACGATGAGCGACTTGGCGCGACTGAGCACGTCGGCCTCGTCGGCGGCAATGAGTGAGTCGATGGCACGGACCATCTGACGGCGGGCGTCCTGGCGCTCGGCGCTCTTAAGAAACTCGATGCCGCGTGTGGGGCTTCCCGCCACGGCGACCGCCATGCGGCAACGCGCAAGTTCCTGACCGGTGACGCGGCTCACGGACTGCGCGGCGACGGCGGGCGATACCAGCCGAAACGGCACGCACTGGCAACGACTCACGATAGTGGGCAGCATCACGTCGGCCGAGGTGCCCAGCAAGATAAACATAACGCCCTCGGGCGGCTCCTCGAGCGTTTTGAGCAGTGCGTTGGCGGTGTTGGCACGCAGTTGCTCGGCACGGTCGATGATGTAGACCTTGGCCTTGGCGCGGATGGGCGCCAGCGGCACGTCATCGAGCAGCTCGCGGGTCTGGGCGATGAGGTAACCCGTGGCGCTCTCGGGCGTGTAATAGTGCACGTCAGGATGCGTATGCCGAGAGACGCGCACGCAGCTGTCGCATGCGCCGCAGCCGTCCTGCTCGCACAGGAAGGCTTGGGCGAGCGCCCACGCGGCATCGAGCTTGCCCGCGCCGGAGGCGCCCAAAAACAGGTAGGCGTGCGATGCACGGCCGCTGGCGACGGCATTGGTCAAAAAGTCGCGCACGCGCTCTTGGGTGTCGAGCTTGGCCAGCAGGCTTGCCTGAGCGGGGGCCATGTTACTCGGCCTCCTGGGCAAGCGCGGCGACGACGGCATCCTGCGGGATATCGAGGCCGTACGCGCGAACCTGCTCGACCGTCTGCGCGAAGACTTCCTCGATGGTCGCGGTGGCATCGATGAGCTTTACGCGGTTTGGCTCCTCGGCGGCAATGGCGCAAAACCCCTCGTAGACACGCTCCTGGAATGCCATGCCCTTAGCCTCCATGCGATCTGCCGCGCCACGGGCTGCCATGCGTAGCGCCGCCTGCTCGGGCGTGATGTGGTAGACGAGTGTGAGCGCCGGGTGCGTTCCCGCGACGGCCAGGTTGTTGGCGTCGCGCACCATCTGGCGGTCGAGGCCATCGGCAAATGCCTGGTAGCAGGTCGTGGAATCGTAGAAGCGGTCACACAGGACCACCTTGCCGGCCGCAAGGGCGGGGGTTATGACCTCGTGCACCAGCTGGGCACGCGCAGCCTCGTAGAGCAGCAACTCGCAGGTGTCGCCCATCGCCATATTGGCGGGGTCGAGCAGCAGGGCGCGGATCTTTTCGCTGATGGCGGTGCCGCCCGGTTCGCGCAGGCTCACAACCTGGTGGCCAGCGAGCTCGAGCGCGCGGGCAAGCAGGCGCGCCTGCGTGGACTTGCCGGCACCGTCGACGCCCTCGAGCGTGATAAAGCTATGTTGAGCAGGCTCAAAAGCCATGGGCGCAGCCCCTTCCTACAAGGCGCGTAAATGCGAGTTACAGCAACCAAGCCATGATACCCCAGTGCTCGGCACGTCCCCAATGGCTAAAGGCGCCTTTCCAAAGATGCGGTGAAATAGGGACTGATTGAAGCTCTGAGACCGCCAAACAGTCCCTATTTCACCGCAACGTATGATGGGGAATTTTGGATGCTGGGTATAATCGTCGTATTGCATTGAAATGTGGCGAAAGGAGTGGCAATGTCTCGGTATTGCGCCTCGTGCGGCAAGCTTCTTGCAGATGATGCCAAGTTCTGCACCTCGTGCGGTGCACCCGTTGAGCAAACAGCCGCGAGCGATAGCCAGCCCGCTTTTGAGCAGACCGGCTCCCTTGATACGCCGCAAGCCAAGGCGGACGACCCCCTCGCCTATAGCCCCGACCCCGCCGCAAGGACCGAGGCCGTCGAGACCACGCAGCGCATACCCGTCGCGAGCGGCTCGCCCCAACAGCGGCCGGCTCCCGCATACGCGCCCGCTTCGCCACAGACCCCCGCTCCCAAAAAGAGCGGCACCGGGCCGCTTATCGCCGTTATCGTTGTGCTGGTGGCGATCATCATCGCCCTGGTCATCTTCTTTGCAATCAGACCGTTCGACAACGCCGCCACGCAGACGACTGCCGAGGTAGCCAAGCTGCACCATGACGTCGACGACGATGACCTAAAGCCTCTCGGCGATCCCAACAGCCTGTACGACGATGATGACGATGACGACGAGGATGGCGGCGAAGCAACGCTCTCCGAGCAGAACCTCTACCGTCGCTTGAGCGAATACTACGACCTGCTCGAAGATCTCGACAGCCAGGTCCGTGGCTGCGCGCAGAACTTCAACGGCAACTATCTGGAAGAGGATCGAACCACCCGTCAAAATCTCGCCGACGTCGCCGAGCGCACGGAGGACACCATCGAGCAGTATTACGACATCGTCGAGGACCTGGACGTCCCGACGGGCTCCAAGAACTACAGCTCCTGGAAGGACATCATCGCCCTGTACGACGACCTGGATCACCGCATTGACGCAATCTGTGATGCCTGGGAGATCAGCCTGAAATACGCCAAGCCTGCGGACCACAAGAATGAGATCGTGGCGCCGCTGTCGCGCGACAACGTGGCGGGCACCAATGACAATAAGTACCGCCTAGACTTTGAGGAGCGCTATCCCGGCGCCAAACCCGTCGAAGTGAACTAGCGCTTTGTCGTTCCCGAGCCGGCAGTTAGGGACGTTCCTAAACTGCCGGCAGAAAAGGAACGTCCCTAACTGCCGGTCAAAAAAACGAGCGAGGATCGCGGGGTCCTCGCTCGTTTTTTTTTGGGCAATGTTTCGACTGCGCTGTTACTTGTCGGCGGCTGTTTTCTTGGCAGTCGACTTCTTCGCGGTCGTCTTCTTGGCGGCAGTGGCTTTCTTAGCCGTCGTCTTCTTTGCCGTGCTCGCCTTGGTTGTGGTCTTGCGACCGCGGGCGGGCTTCTTCTCCTTGGTCGGGCAGTCCATGTTGACGCAGATACGCCACGGACCGCGCGCCGTGTTGACCACCACGATGGGGGCGCCGCACTCGGGGCAGGTCTCGCCCGTCGCCTCGAGCTTGCCGCGCGCCGGCAGCGGATAGCTCACGCCGCAGTCATCGTAGTTGGTGCAGCGGATAAAGCGCTTGCCGCTCTTCTCGCTCTTGTGCGCGATCAGGTCGCCGTGACGTCCGGCCTCGGCACACACCTTGCACTCGCCCACCTTAAGATCGGGCTCGTAGTTGGTGGGGCACGTGGGGTTCACGCAGATCTCGAAGGCCTTCTGGCGGAATGGCTGGCACTTGATGCGCGGCGCGCCGCACTCGGGGCACACGGCGGCCTCGCCCTCGAGCGGGCTCACCTTGACGCCACTCGGCACCGGATAGGTCACGTCGCAGTCGGGCCAACCCATGCAGCCGATAAAGCTGCCGCGGGTCTTGGCGCTCGTCTTCATAACCAGGTCCTTGCCGCACTTGGGGCAGGCGCCCACGCGCGCATCGGCCGTGACGGCGTCGCTGATGGCGTCGCCCAGCTCCTGCGTATGCTTGAGCAGCTCGTCGAGCACACCGGCCAGCAGCGCGCGCGAGTGCGTCACGACATGCTCTTCGGTGTCCTCGCCGCGCTCGACGCGAGTCATGTCGCCGTCGAGCTCGCTGGTCATATCGGGGCTCGTGATGCGCGGGGCAAATTGCGTCAGCGCGTCGATGATGGCGATGCCCAGCTGGCTCGGCTCAACGGGATCATTTTTGAGATAGCGCACGGCATACAGGCGCTCGATGATGCTCGCACGCGTGGACTTGGTACCCAGGCCGCGCTTTTCCATCTCCTGCACGAGCTTGCCCTGGCTGTAGCGCGCGGGCGGCTCGGTCTGCTTGGCCTCGAGTTTAATGTCGAACACGTCGACCGTATCGCCCTGCTCCAGCGGCGGCATCTGCTCGTCGCGCTTAAGTCCATACGGATACGCCTCGCGGAAGCCCGGAGTCACGAGCACATCGCCCGAAGCCACGAACGGCTCACCGTTCACGTCGAGCTCGAGCTTGGTGTTCTCGATGGTCGCGGGACCCATAAGCGTCGCCAGGAAGCGACGGGCGATGAGGTCATAGAGTTTGCGCTGGCCGCCGTCGAGCGTGGACGGATCGCCCTCGCCCGTGGGGTAGATAGGCGGGTGGTCGGTGGTCTCGACCTTGCCGCGCGTGGGCTTCATGGGGCCGGCGAGCACCTTTTTGCACACGGGCGCCAGCGCCGGGTTGATCTTTGCCAGGTCGCTCACCACGGCGCCCAGATCGAGCGTCGCGGGATACACGGTGTTGTCGACACGCGGGTAGCTGATGAGACCGGCCATGTAGAGGGACTCGGCGATGCGCATGGTACGCGCAGGTGAGATGCCCTCGACCGCGGCGGCAGCCTGCAGCGAGGTCGTCGCAAACGGCGTGGGCGGCTGCTGCTTACGCGAGCGCTTGGTCACCGCGGCAACGGTCGCCGTCTTGACGCCGTCAACGTGACCGTACGCCGTCTCAGCAGCATCCTTGTCGGTAAAGCGCGCCGTCTTGTGCGCGATCTTAAAGCGATCGTCCTCGGCAGCGCCTTGCGCGGCGCCCATGCCGCGAATCTGCCAATAGTCCTCGGGCACAAACGCCATGCGCTCGCGCTCGCGCTCGACCACCAGGGCAAGCGTCGGCGTCTGCACGCGGCCGGCGGAACGCACGTTGCCAAAGCCGCCAAACTTGGCGAGCGTCAGGTAGCGCGTGAGCACCGCACCCCAAATGAGGTCGATGTGCTGACGGCTCTCGCCGGCGTCGGCCAGGTTCTGGTCGAGCGAGACAAGGTTATCGAAGGCCTGCGTGATCTCGGCCTTGGTAAACGAAGAATACTGGGCGCGGGCGACCGGCAAGTCGGGCGCCACCTCGCGCACCTTGTTGAGGGCGTCCGAACCGATCAGCTCGCCCTCGCGATCGAAGTCCGTGGCGATGATGACGCTGTCGGACTTTTTGGCGAGGTTCTTAAGCGAGCGGATGAGCTCTTTCTCGGCCGGAAGCTTAATGACGGGCGCCCAGGTGAGATAGGGCAGGCTCTCGAGCTTCCAGCCCTTGATGGAAATGCCATCGGCAAGGAACGGCTTGCGCTTGGTGTCGTACGGCGGGCGGGCCAGGCCATCGGGCATATCGGCCGGCAGCATTTCGCCGTCCTCCGTGACCGAATACCAGCCCAACTTTTTATCGAACAGCACACTGTCGCAAAAATCGGGTGCCAGGATGTGACCGGCAAGGCCGATCGTCACGCACTCCTCGCCCTTCCACTCAAAACGGTAGATGGCGGTGTTGTACACCTTGTCCTTTTTGGGCTTGCCCGTGGACAGACGCTCGGCGATCTGACGCGCGGCGTCGTTTTTCTCAGCGATGATGAGCTTCAAAAGAGGCTCCTATCTCGTGTGTCTGCGGCTGCGCCCGCCCTCTTGGCGGCCGACTTACGCCCTTGCTTGCTCAATCTGCCCGATGAGCCAATCGCACCAGGCATCCATGCCCTCGCCCTTGCGCGCGCTCACGGCAAACCGCGGCGCCTGCGGATTGAGGTCATCGAGTGTCTTAGTATACCTATCCATGTCAAAATCGAAAGCCAGGGCCACGTCGACCTTATTGAGCAGCTGCGCGCCGGCGTGCTGGAAGATGCCCGGGTACTTGATGGGCTTGTCGTCGCCCTCGGGCACCGAGAGGATCATGATGGACAGGTTCTCGCCCAGGTCAAAGTCGACCGGGCAGACCAGGTTACCCACATTTTCGATAAAGATGACGTCGATGTTCTCCAGACCGACGGCCTGGTCGAAGGCGTCGACGGCCTCCATGATCATGTTGCCCTCGAGGTGGCACAGGCCGCCCGTGTTGATCTGGATGGCGGGCATGCCGGCTTCCTTCATGGTGATAGCGTCGACATCCGAGGCGATATCGCCCTCGATAACGGCGCAGCGCAGGCCGGCCTTATCTCGCAGACGCTCGTTGGTGCCCAGGATCGTGGTAGTCTTACCCGAGCCGGGGCTCGACAGCACGTTAATCACGTAGGTGTTCGTCTGTTCAAAACGCTTGCGCAGCTGATCTGCCAGGCGCTCGTTGCGCGACAGGATCGGCGACGCGACATCAATCGTTTTCTCGGCCATACTCAGCACTCCTTACTTCTGCCCCTTTATACCCCGTCCCCAGATAGCTGATGGGCTAATCGTCGGGGGTTTCGATTTCGATACTTGTGATGGGCTAATCGTCGGGGGTTTCGATTTCGATACTTGCGATATCGAGCTCGCGGCCGTGCAGCAGGCGCACGTTGGCGCCGCCACACTGGGGGCAGCGACAATGGAAACGGTCGTGCTCAAAGACCTCGCCGCAGTCCAGGCACTCGCTTTGTGGATGGACCTCCTCCACGGCAAGCTCGCAGCCGCGCGTGAGCGGGTCCTCATCGCGAAACGTCTCCCACGCAAAGTCGAGTGCCTCGCGCACGACCTCGGTCATATCCCCGATACGAAGCGTTACCAAAACGGCGCGCGAGGCCCCCGCCCCACGCGCCGCGCGAATCACTGTATCGAGTATGCCGTTGACAATGCCAACCTCGTGCATACCGATTTACTCCTCGTCGTCCTCGTCGTCCGAGAACAGGTCCAGACGGCTCACGAACAGGCCCTCCTTGCCCTCGCGCGCGGTGATGACCACGCGAGCGATGGCGAGCGAAATCTCGTAGAGCGAGAGCAGGGCGCCATACATGAGACCCAGCGTAACGGGCGAGCCGTCGGGCGTAATCACAGCCGAACCCACGAGCAGGCCTACGTACACGTAGCGCCAGGCGCTGCGGAAGGCCGCATAGGACACGATGTGGAAAACGGACAGGTAGAAGATGATGAGCGGCAGCTCAAACGCCACACCAAAGCCGATCATAAAGAGCAGCTCCATGTTGACGTAGTTCTCCAGATCGGGCAACGCCGTAGCGACAGCCGAGGTCTCGCCGATGAGCCACTCAAAGCCCGCCGGAATGATGATGAAGTAGCAGAAGATGGCACCCAGGAAGAACAGCACCGTCGAGGCGAGCACCGTGGGCACAACCCACTTGCGCTCGTTGGGGCGCAGTGCCGGCAGGAAAAATGCCAGAATCTGCCAGATGATCATGGGCGTGCACATGACCACGGCCATCTTGATGGCAAGCGAGAAGCGCAGGCCAAAGCCGCCGAGCGTGGTGGTGATGTAAAACTTACCGTCCGGCACAAAGGAGCGGATGGGGTCCTCAAGAATATCGAGCACCACGGGCGTGGCAAAGTACAGCACGATGGCGGCGGCAAACACCGAAACGACCACGATGGTCAGGCGGCGACGGAGCTCTCCCAGGTGATCGAAGAGCGGCATGCGCGCAGGTCCGATCGGCATTACTCATCGCCTCCCTTCGGGGCATCGGCGGCAGCAGTCTCGGCAGCGTCCTCGGCCTCGAGCTCGCGAGCGAGCTGGTCGACGACAGCCTTGCGCTTGCGGGGACGGCGGGCGTAGAGGTCAGCCGTCGTGGGCTCTGCCGGCTCGGGCTCGGGCTCTGCAGCAGGCTCGGGCTCGACGGCAGTAGCAGGCTCTGTACCCTCGGCCTCATCAACAGCGCCTTCGCCCTCAGCAGCACCCTCGCTTGCGGCCTTCTCGGCAGCAAGACGGGCGCGACGCTCGGCAAAGGTCTCCTTCTTGGCGGGCGCTGCCGTCTCGGCGGCATCCTCGTCCGCATCGGAATCGGCGTCGGTCGCAGCAGTCTTCTTGGGCTTGACCGGGGCCGACGCGGCCTCGCTCACCGGATCGATAATCTCGGACTGAACAACGGCCGTCATCTTTTCCTGCGTCTCGCGGAACTGACGGATGGCACGGCCGATCGTGCGGCCCATCTGCGGGAGCTTATCCGGGCCAAACAGCAAAAAGCCGAAGACCACGATGATCGCGAGCTCACCCTCTCCAATACCAAACACACATACCTCCAAGGCTCGATGTGAGTCGAGCCCGCACCGCGCCATTCGGCCGGAACTCGTCTATTCATTCGGTCAAGTATAGCGCCCGGACGCCAAAACGTCCGAGCGCATCACAAACATATGCCAAACGGCACGCCCTTTTGGGGGCAAAGATTATGCAGCGGTGATCGAAATCTCCTGGTCGACACCCAACAGCTGAACCACGCGCATCACCGGGGGCTGCACATTCGTGCAGCTAAAGCGCTTGCCGTGGTCAACCGCGTGGTGCGCGGCGCCCACGAGCACGCCAATGCCCGTCGAATCGATGTAGCTCACCTGGGCAAAATCGAGCTCAACGGCCTCGGTGGGCTGCTCGAGCGCCAGGTCGATGGCATTGCGCAGGCTATCGGCGTTAGAGATATCGATCTCGCCGGTTACCTTAATGGTGTAGAGCTCTGGCGTGGGGTTGGTTGAAATACCCAAATCCATGTATACGCTCCTTTACGTATCGAAAGTGCGGATAGTACTAGGCGCGGACTTGCGGGGCCCTACGCGTTAGGCGCGCTCGGCACGCGCAAGCTCGGCAGCGACGAGCTTGACAGCCAGCACCAGCACATCGAGCGCAGCCTCCAGGTCCTCGACCGTGGGATAGCTCGGCGCGATGCGGATGTTGGTGTCGCGCGGATCCTTGCCATAAGGCCAGGTGGCACCAGCCGGCGTGAGCTTGACGCCCAGGTCGGCACAAAGCGCGGCGACCTTCTGGGCCGAGCCCTCGGGGCCATCAAAACTCACAAAGTAGCCGCCATGGGGATGAGTCCAAGTGGCGCAACCCGTGTTGCCCAAGCCCTCGGTGAGTTTACGCTCAACGGCCTCAAAGCGCGGGCGCAGGAACTCGGCATGCTTTTTCATGTGCTCCTTGACCGCCTCGATGGTGGGAAGGAAGCGCACGTGACGCAGCTGGTTGAGCTTATCGGCGCTAATAAGACCGGCCTTCAGGCGCTTGGAGAACTCGGCGATAACCGCGGGGCTCGCACCAATAAAGCCGATGCCGGCGCCCGGGAAGGTGATCTTGGACGTCGAGGCAAAGGCCACCACGCGATCCTCGGTGCCCGCCGCGCGAGCGAGGTCAAAGATATTTGCGAGCTCGTCGGTCTCGTCGTACAGGTCGTGCACGCAGTAAGCGTTGTCCCAAAAGATGCGGAAATCGGGCGCGGCCGTGGGCATCTCGACCAGGCGGCGCACAGTGTCCTCGCTAAAGGTGATGCCCGTGGGGTTGGAATACTTGGGCACGCACCAGATGCCCTTGATGGAATCGTCGGCGGCAACCAGGCGCTCAACCTCGTCCATGTCGGGGCCGTTGTCGGTCATCGCGACGGGGACGTTCTCGATGCCCAAGTCGGCGGTGATGCCAAAGTGGCGATCGTAGCCGGGAACGGGGCACAGGAACTTGACCTTCTTGCCGTCGTGCGCGGCCTCGTAGGCGTCCCAGGGCTCGCTGCCGCACGAGCCACAGCGCCAGAACATGCCGGCGATGTCATGCTCAATCAGCAGGCTCGACGAGCCCAGTACGAGCGTCTGCTCGGCAGGGCAACCCAGGAACTCCCCCGCCAGCTTGCGTGCCGAGGGAATGCCCTCAAAGCAGCCGTAGTTGGAGCAGTCGACGTTGCCGTCATGCAGATCGGCATCGGCATTGAGGATATCGAGCATGGGTCGAGAGATGTCCACCTGGGAGGGCGACGGCTTGCCGCGGGCCATGTCGAGCGCCAGGCCCTTGGCCTTGACCTCGGCGACCTCGGCTTTGAGCGCCTCGATGGCGGCATCGAGTTCGGTGGTTTCCATCTTCTGGTAGATCGTCTGCATGGGGTGCGACCTTTCGCGAAGCGGTATGTTGCAGTTCGTCTAAGTATAGACCGCCATCGTCGCAACGTTATGAAGCCGTGATAGATTAAGTTCATCGCAATCAATTACGAATCGCCGCGCATGCCGGCGTGGGGCGCCCAAGGAGGCACTATGGAGTACGGATCGTTTCAGGCCGAGGAATTCGGCGACTTGCAGCGCCTGGTCGACGGACTGTTTTACGACCGCCACGCCATCGACCGCCTGGATCTGATCGTACAGGCCGAAATCTTGGACCTGGCGCCCGACCTCATGGAGATCGTGAATCTTTTGCCGCCCGGCTACTACGACCGCCAGTCACTTTGCGACCAGCTCAACTCCGCCTTGGCCGCCCACGGCTGGGGCGCCGTCTACGGAACGGTGGAATAAGCCTCGAGGCCGGCGATTTGGCCCGCTTCCCGACCTTGGCGAGGCTTGTTTTAGGGCTTGTGGCCAAAAAAGGGCAAATATGAGTACTGTTACCTTTTTAGTAGCAGCGATTCTTGGTCGAAATCGGCAAAACTCGACTTGAAACTTGGTAGCGCGCAGAGATGTGGTGTAAGAGGCGGGGCATGCCCCGCCTCCGCCCTTT
>OBZU01000514.1_pt1 | contig 11006 bp, 9 predicted proteins | sample 1495561 | NCBI WGS metagenome assembly OBZU01 (sample SAMEA2580250, study PRJEB22360) | human gut metagenome | biome: human gut; feature: human-associated habitat; material: faeces | place: Denmark | collected 2008/2010 | reverse complement strand
CACCGTCACCATTCTTTCATGCAACATTCTGGGAAACACCTATATTATACCATGACGCCGCCACAGGCGGCCTCAACAAAACCGCACGTGCTGCGGTTTTGCATGGTACAATGTTCTCAAAGCCCTGTGCGCCAGCACAGGGGCGTGTGCCATGCACACGCGCAGCCGCGCAAGCGACGGCTTTGAGGTTATTATACCATGATGCAGCAATAACCAAAAGAGAAATTATCGCACCTGCTCTCCACGCTGGCGCGCCCAGCTTGCCAGAAGCTTTACGATAATCTTCTTTTTCTGTTCGGGCGTATAGCTTTTCGGAAAGAATTGCTCGATTTCTTTTGCCGGGAGCGTTACTTTCCCTGTATCTCTGGTCTGCGCCTTTTCCTCCCGCATGATCGCAGCAATGTCCTGTTCAGACAATCGCCCCTCCTGGCTGGCACGCTTGAGCCGCTGTGCCTGTGAAAGTGATGGTGTTACTTCCTCCGCCTGTAAAATGTCATGGAGCATAGCTTGTTCCTCCGGTCTTAAAAATGCAAGCTCATAGGCGGGATTGAATTTTATTTCGTTGCCATCCACCATTTCAAGCAGTTCGGGAATAAGGTCGTTTATCTTGATGTATTGCTGTATCTTAGTTTTTCCCTCGCCTGCATCATCCGCTATTTTTTGTACGGAAGACAACTTCTGCCGGATTCCGGCAGAAGTTAAATCGGTCCGTTCCCCCTGCCGCTTCATAGCATCCAGCTTCATCTTATATGCCCTTGCCTTCTCACTGGGCAGCACATTTTCACGCTGTACATTGCTGTCTACCATCAGAATAACGGCGGTATCATCATCCATCTCCCGGACAATAACGGGCATTTCCCGGATTCCCGCTTTCATGCTGGCAAACTTGCGGCGGTGTCCCGCCACGATCTCATAGCCCCCCGCTGCGCGCGGGCGCACAAGCCCCGGCATCAATACGCCGTGCTGCGTGATGCTCTCCGCAAGCTTCTCCATTTCTTCATCATCCCGTACCTGAAACGGGTGCCCCGGAAAATCGTGCAGCTCCGAGACCGGCAGCATCATAACGCGCTCCTGCGTCTGTGCCTCCAGCGCCCGTTCCTCGCTGGTGCTGAACAGGTCAGCGAGTGGGGGCAAACCCGCCCCGCCCAAGCTCTTTCTTGCGGCCAAGCGTCAGCACCTCCCTTGCAAGCTGTTCGTAGGCCAGCGTTGCCTTGCCCCTGGGGTCGTAGTCAAAAATGCTTTTTCCAAAGGATGGGCTTTCCGCCGCCCGGACGCACATGGGGATCTCTGTCTTAAAAATATGCACATTCGCTCCGTATGCGTCGCGCAGCATGGCGCTCACATCACGGGAAAGGTTCGTGCGGTTGTCTACCAAAGTCAAAACGATACCCTCTATTTTCAGACGCGGGTTTTGCCGCCGCTGTACCTTGTCGATGGTGCGTATGAGCTGAAGCAGGCCGCGCATGGAAAAGTATTGTGCCTGCACCGGGATCAGTACGCTGTCGGCTGCCGATAACGCATTGATGGGCATCATGCCCAGCGACGGCGGGCAGTCGATCAACACATAGTCATACTTTCCACGAACATCATCCAGAAAGGTTTTCAGAATGCGTTCCCGGCTCATCGCGTTCACGAGTTCCACTTCTACGCTGGACAGGTCGATGCTGGAGGGAACGAAGTCAAGCCCTTCCGGATGGCTCTGTATGTATTCACCTGTTTTATATGGTAGATCATTGATGATGCAGTGCATCGCCGTGGACAAAGTATTTTGTAATTCGTCCGGATTTTCCACGCCGAGATATTTTGTGGCGTCCGCCTGTGAATCCGCGTCGATCAGCAGCACGCGCTTGCCCTGCCGGGCCAGCGCCACGCTGAGGGATACCGCTGTTGTTGTTTTTCCCACGCCGCCCTTTTGGTTTGAAATTGCAATGGTTTTCATTTCCGTTCCTCCCAGTCTCTTTCACTTCTTGCTCCCACAACGATGCAGGCATATCCTATGAAGGCCATAAACAGGCCGGCCGCAACCAGCAGCCAATTCAAAACATTCACCGCTCCGTCCCCCTTTCCCGCGCCAGCTCCTTTTGCAGAAGCTCGTTATAGTCCTTCACGCCATGCGGGATACAGCTTTCCACCCAATATCCCCGCGCGGCATATTCTTCTTCCAACCGGGCGGCATGTTCCCGCCCCGCTTTATCGTTGTCCGTACATATCCTCAGATGTGTCACGCCGGGATGCGATTTCAAAAAGGTCTCAATGGGCAGCATCGAAAGGCCGTCCAGAGAAAGATAGTGCTGCTCCCGCCAGGCTGCTCCGCGCCGGATGCGCAAAGACGCGTCTGACATTGCATCGACCGGGGATTCATACAGCGCAAGGGTGCTTGCATCTTCTTTTTCTGCCGGAATACAGAACGGATGGCGTTTGTCGCTGCCTGTTACATTCCCGCGAAAAAAGCCCTGTGTTCCCCGCAGCCCCGCATGGGCCGGATTTCCTGATTCGTCAAAGCCCACGAAAACACAGTTCGTGTATTCCCGTTCTGCTGTCTTGCGGTTTGTGCCATAGACGCGGCCTGTATGAAAGCAGAACGCAAGAACTTCATCGCAGACGCCGCGCCCCGCCAGATATTGATACGCTTTGAAGCTATCGCCGCGCGGCGGTAATGCAAAGCCGCTGTTCTTTTCCTCAGTTACAGGCGGAGAAGAAAGAAAAGGCGCATCCGCGCAGACGATCTGCACCGCACGGACAAAATCATACCCCTCTACTTTTATGAGGTACTGCACCGCCGTTGTTCCTCCCACGCCCCTGCTGTGCCAATTCCATTTCCCATTGACGCTCACCTTCAAGCTGTCATGGCCGCAGTGCGCATACTCCGTACGCCCTACACGTTTGAACCGTTCAGGCTGGTGGCGCAGCAGAAAAACCAGCGTATTCACCTCTTTGGCTGCTCTGACTTGTTCTTCCGTTACATATGGCTTCACTCGTTCCATCTCCTTCTTTTAATTTCTATGTATATACAAAAAGTGCAGTCCAAAACTTGAACTGCACTTGATTTTTCTGTATTCTCTTTTCCGCCTGTATCTTTTTACGGGCTTGTTTGGGGGTGGGTTCGGGAGGGGGAATATTTTAAAAATATTCTCATGATACCATACACTTCCCCCATGTTTGAACTATTAAAATTTGTCAACCGAAAGTGGTAAATGCGTCTGTTATTTTGCTTCAAAATGCGTTATAATGGTTAAAATCAAACCATGCCTTTAGGTTGTTGGATGCTGCTATGGATTTGACAGACCAACGTGGAAAAAGCGCGGCACAATGCGCTTTTATACGCACTTTGAAAGGTCTATAAGGACGTATTTTAACCTTGTTTGCCCTTTCAAAAGTACGACTCAAAATCCGTTGGTGGCAACACCGTGTGGGTTCAAGTCCCACCACCGGCACCACGTCGGAATGGACTATGCTCCATTCAAAAAGCCCAGCCAGTTGGCTGGGCTTTTCTCATACCGCTCCGTCATTCCTCCTTTTCCCCACAAAACTTTGCTGCGCAAACTTTCGCGGGAGCCCCGCCCTACGGGCCGAGGAGAAAAGCGGGTATCCATTTTATCACGCCAACTCAGCCTCTGAAACCGCTTGGGAAAGCCATTCCCGGGCGGTTTTGTTTTTGCAACAACACACTTTATAACCACTTTTGCCCGGATGCGGGACAAGGGTGAATGATCGGCACACAGGGCAGCACACAAGTACCATCGTAAATCGGCATAATGCCCAATTGTAAGCCCCGCTCTGATGGGGTATAATAGCAGCACAGGAAGGTGGAGCGGATGAACAACGAAGAATTGATTTTGCAGATGTTGGGCAAAATTTCGGACAAGTTAGAGGAACACGATAAGCACTTTGAATCTATTGACAATCACTTTGAATCTATTGACAATCGGTTTGAGTCTATTGACAATCGGTTTGAATCCTTGGAAACAGACGTGCGCCATACCCGCATGTTGATTGAAAAGCAAGAGCACAACGTGCAGCTTATCGCGGAACAGTACGGCGATATTTCCGCAAAGCTGGAGCGCGTGCGTGAGATCGACGAGCTGCGCGACCGAGTACGGACACTGGAAACGGTCGTGCGTAATCATACGGTATCCATCAAGGAACTGCGCAAGGCCGAATAAAAGCACAAAGCGGGCAGCGTAAAAGCTGCCCGCTCTTTTATGCCGTTTTCCCTCCTGTGGCTTTGCGCTTTTTCGCGCTGTGTGTCCAGACGGGAAAAATATCGGGGCACAGCGTTAGCTGCTTCAAACCATATTTCCTGATACGCCTGAATGGGCAAGTCGGGTATTCGGTAATAACGTTTCAAAACGTGTCCCGGATTCGCGGCATGCAAGCATTTACCGAATGCGCCCCGGCGTTCGCCGCGCGGCATGGCTCGCCCTGTGTGCGGGCGGGGATAAGGCCAGCAGCGCATGCTTGCGCGTTTCCACTTTTATGTTTGAGGTTTCTTGCGATTTGTTCTTTTTTTATTTATAATGGAAACAAATACATACATTTTGAGGAAGGCAGAAAGACGCCTCGCGAATTTTACAGCCTTTTTTGTGAAAAAACTTTGAAAGGGTGTCTGAATGGAAAACAAAAAAATAGAGTTGGGTGTGTTCGCAGCAGAAAACAGAAAACGTGCTGCAGATTTTCTGAATAAAACGACGAATAAAGTGAAAACAGCTCTTGACCAAAATGATGATGGCGAGCTTAATTTAAAAGATGCATCCATAATTGCAGAGACCCTCAATGCCTCTGTAAAAGGAACCGTTGCAGTTATAAAAGATATTGCACAAACGAAAAATCGGGAATTGGAATTAAAAACGCTTCAGCCTATTTTCGCAGAAAATTTGGACGGCGCGGATTTCTTGCTGCCAAAGCTTGTCCGCATTACCGAGATGGACAAAAGACGTGCAGAAAGCGAAGTTTGCAAAGGTTCTGTGGGCTATTTCTCGAAAGAAAAAGATTTGAAGGTCGTCAATATTTTCCGAGATAAAATCGGTACTTTTGGGCTGACCTTTTATCCAGACACAGATAACGATATTTACTATGTTGACCCCAGTGACCGCGACCGTTATATCGCCATGGATGATTATTTCAGTTATTTAAAAACTGCCCGAGTCAACGAACTGCAAAAAATTGCACAGGATTTGGGCGCAAAACATTTTAGAGTAACTTTCAAAGAGCAAAAAACAACCTTTTCCAAGAAAAAGCAAAAAGGCAGCGCGAAGGCAAGGGCAGCAGGAGACCACGCCGATATAGATGCAGAACATGAACTTGCTTCCACTGCAGTGGCTACTGTGGAAATTGCTGCTGAACTGGATTTTCCCGGTCACGCCCCCATGCCACCGGAACTCCATTATCTGCAAAGAGAACCTGCCATTCAAACGTTGATTTCCCTGCGAATGGATAAAGCTTCGCCATTGACACACCAGAAATACACTCTGAAGCTTAGCAACTCATCTGGAATAAAAGAAAGCGATGCCATTAAAATCGACGCAGCATTAAAATCCATGAAGATTTGCGGCAACACTACAATTGCCAGCGAGGTCCAGAGCGAAGCGCGAAAATTCTTTGAATATGAAATTGATTTCTAAACCGTCTTCAAATTTACAGCACGCCAAAAGCAGACTGCTCTTTACAAGAGCAGTCTGCTTTTCATTTTGGGCTTTCCTTTTCCATAAGCCTTTTTGTTCCCGTCCCGAAAGCTCTCCGCTGCGGCTGTCCGCGCGGCGCCGCAGCGGGTGACAAAATCCGGAACACGTAGTATAATAGAAGAAAATTTTGGTAATTTTTGTCCTTAAATGTATAAGACTGTCGAATGTAGTCCCCCCGGAGCGGCGCCTGCGTTCCGCATGCCCGCGGCGCGCTCTCACTCTTGGAGCATGGTGGTTATGATCAAGCAACATTTAAAGCAAAACGTATACGAAGCCTTTCTGGAACGGCTGAAATTCATTTTTGAGGAGTTCGACAATATCTATATCTCCTTCTCCGGCGGGAAGGACAGCGGCCTGCTGCTGAATCTGGTGCTGGATTACCGGGACCGCTGCTTCCCCCAAAAGGCGCTGGGCGTTTTTCATCAGGATTTCGAAGCGCAGTACACTGTGACGACGGAATATGTGGAACGCACCTTCGAGCGCATCAAGGGCCGTGTGGAGCCTTATTGGGTCTGCCTGCCCATGGCCACGCGCACCGCGCTCAGCAGCTACGAAATGTACTGGTACCCCTGGGACGACACCCGCCGGGACGCCTGGGTGCGGGAAATGCCGCAAAAGGAATACGTCGTCAACCTGGAAAACAACCCCATATCGACCTACCGCTATCGCATGCATCAGGAGGACCTTGCCAAGCAGTTCGGCAGATGGTACCGCATTTCACACGGCGGCCGGAAAACCGTCTGTCTGCTGGGCATCCGGGCGGACGAATCCCTGCAGCGGTACAGCGGCTTTTTAAACAAGAAATTCGGCTACAAGGGCGAATGCTGGATCAGCAAGCAGTTCAAGGACGTCTGGTGCGCGTCGCCCCTGTACGACTGGTCCACCAGCGATATATGGCACGCCAATTACCGGTTCGGCTACGATTACAACCGCTTGTACGACCTGTACTACATGGCCGGCCTCAAGCCCTCGCAGATGCGCGTGGCCTCGCCGTTCAATGACTATTCCAAGGATTCGCTCAACCTGTACCGCGTCATCGACCCCGAGGTCTGGACAAAGCTGGTGGGGCGCGTACAGGGCGCGAATTTTGCCGCGATCTACGGCCACACCAAGGCGATGGGCTACCGGAACATCACACTTCCCGAGGGGCACACATGGAAATCCTACACCCAGTTCCTGCTGGACACACTGCCCGCCCGCCTGCGCAACAATTACGTCAAAAAATTCAGAACGTCCATCCAGTTCTGGCACGAAACGGGCGGCGGGCTGGACGAAGCCGTCATCCGTGAGCTGGAGGCCCACGGCTACCCCATCCTGCGGAACGGCGTCTCCAATTATACCCGCGACAAAAAGTCCCGCATCATTTTCACAGGCCCCATCCCCGACGATACGGACGACATCAAATCGTCAAAGGACATTCCCAGCTGGAAGCGGATGTGCTACTGCATTTTGAAAAACGACCACAACTGCCGCTTCATGGGCTTTGGCCTGACGCGCCAGCAGCAGCGGCGCATTGATATCATCCGCAAGAAATACAAAAGCGTGGAGGCGATGGAAAATGGCGTATAAAAGCCCGGTCTACCATGTCATTCCCGTACCCATCGAAAAGGTGCGGCCGAACACATACAACCCCAACGCCGTGGCCCCGCCCGAAATGCGCCTGCTGTACGAAAGCATCAGGGCGGACGGCTACACCATGCCCATCGTGTGCTATTACGCCAAAAGCCAGGACATTTATGTGATCGTGGACGGGTTCCACCGTTACCGGGTGATGCTGGAGCATCCCGACATCTACGAGCGCGAAGGCGGCGTGCTGCCGGTTTCGGTCATCGACAAGCCGCTGGACCAGCGGATGGCCAGCACCATCCGCCACAACCGGGCAAGGGGCAGCCACGACGTGGACCTGATGAGCAACATCGTCAAGGAGCTTCACGAGCTGGGCCGTTCCGACGCATGGATCGCAAAGCATCTCGGCATGGACAAAGACGAGCTCCTTCGCCTCAAGCAGATCACCGGGCTGACGGCGCTTTTCAAGGATGTAAAGTTCGGGCAGGCATGGCAGCCCATGGACGAGGAAGACGGGGATGAAAGCGAAAACGGTGACGACGCGCTGCTGGGCTGAGGCCTCCCCCTCTGCCCCGGCGCCCGCCGTTTCGCCTCCGGCGAAACCGTGCGATCACTTCCCGCAAACGGGAGATTGCAGGCGTCCAAATGACGTTTTTGTGTTAGGGCAACACCGCACAATTCTAAGAGTCGAAGCGCGCCGGCAGATTTTTTGGCAGGTTAAACAAAAAGCGCAGCGAATACTTTGTGTATTCGCGAGCATTTTTGTGACAGTTGCCGAAAAATCTGCAAGCGAGGCGACGCTTAAGGCTTCAGCCGTGAATTGTGCGGTGTTGCCTTAGAGCGGCGTTGCAAAATCCGTTTTATGGGACACCTACTGTTGTAAAATGGTATCCGAAAGAACCGAAAACCATTCTCAAGGAGGAAGCGGCTATGGCATTCAAAATTGGTTTTGCAGCAGAGTTTCTCGAAAATAAGCGCATGGAGTCCAAATCCGCTGTGCCGGAGCCGGCAGCAGCCCCGCGCAGATCAATGGTACAGGTGTACTTTGCAGAACGCAATATGAATCTGGCCTATTACAACGACCAGTTTGACCTGCATTGCGGCGATACGGTCTATGTGGACGGCAAGCTGGAAGGCATGCGCGGCCGCGTCACCCAGGTCAGCTATAATTTTAAAATCAAAGTATCCGACTACAAGCGCGTGATCGCAGTAGCGGACACTGCGGTCAACGGTCGTTTTTTTATGGCAGGCAGCCACTTCGTCACGTTCGACAGAGCGGCGCTGCCGGGCAGTAAGGTTGTCACCTGGTACAAGGCGCCGGCAAAGGAGGACGATGCGTTCGTCAGCGGCAGCGATGATACCGCATTCTGTCTGGATGACCTCTGGGGAATGAATGTAAGCGCCGGCATCGCAGAGCGCGGGCACAACTACTACACGGAGAGCCGGGTCCGATACATCAGCCTTGACGGCAGCAAAGGCTACGCCATCGTTGAAGGCAGCACGGCATACGAGGTTGAGTTCGAATACAGGGACGGTACGATCAGCGGCCTTATCTGCTCCTGCTTTTGCAGCTGCAGCTGCAAGCACGAATTTGCGGCTATGCTGCAGCTGAAGGAAGCGCTGGGCCGAATCGAAAAAAACTACGCAGACCAATATGCGCGCACCGGCTACTTTGCTGCGGTGGACAAGGGCGCGCTGTTCGCCTTCGCCATCGCCGGCAAGGAAGCCGGAAGCCTCACGCTATAAGCGCGCAATACGTTTTGCTTTCACTCCACTTAATACACCGCCTGGCTGCTTTGGGCCGGCAAAGCTTTCGCTGCGGCTTCCCTCTGGCCCCGGCGCAAGGCGCAAAAGGCTTTGAGATTGAGCCATTTTCAAATTTGCAGCACACCAAATGCAGTCTGCTCCTTACGGGACGGGAGCAGACTTCTTTTTATTTTGGGCCTTTCCTTTCCATGTGATAAACCTTTTATTCCCGGCCAAAAGCCCCCGCTTTCGCGGGGGCCTTCCTTTTTTCCCACAAGCGGCGTTTTACAGCAGTGCGCCGCGCCTTTTTGCGCCGTCCGGCACAGCCTCCTCGCACTCGAGGCTGGCGTTTTCGCTGCACAGGTCGAACACAAGGCCGCCGCCCTCCCAAAAGCGGAACCGTGCCCGGGCGCGGTTGCACTCACGGATGGTCCGCGTCATGCCGTCTGTTCGGGGCGCGCGCAGCGGATGTGCCTCCCGCGCCGCGAAGGACGCTTCCAGCAGATACCTGCCCTGCCGCAGCACAAGCCTGCGGGACGACGCCTCCACGATGCGCACGCCCCGGTAGGTGGCCAGCCGGTATTCACGGCCGCGGTACACAACGGCACAGATGCACCCTGTAAAGGAGCGTCCGCAGAACGGGATATGCGCGACAGAGGCCATCACGCTGCACGGCTGCGCAAAATCGTTGCACTGTACCCACAGGTAGTCCCGTGGAAAGGCGCTGCCCCGGTCGCCCTCAATGTATCCGGTCCCGTCCGTCAGGTCGATGAATCGACCGTCCACCGTGAACCCGCCCGCCAGCGTGTGCGCCATGCTGTATACGCTGTGGCTGCACTGCATCGGCAGAAAGCGGAACGGCCCCATGATGTCCGTCCTGAGCGGCGACAGCGGGCCGTAGCGCACCGCGCCCTGCACGCCGGGCAGCTCGGCCGCCACGCCCTCCTCCCCAAAGCAGAAGCCCTGCGCCCCGTCGTACTGCCGGACGCTCCCGTTTGTGATCACCTGGACGAACCGGGTTTCCCCCGCGCGCCCGGCAATGAAACAGATGCTCTCGCCGTTTTTCTGGTGCTTGAGATACACGCCTTCAAAAAGATCCTTCATAGAAACCTCCTTCGGAATATCCGGCGCTTGTCGCCGTTCGGCTCCATTTCGCTACGCGAAACCGCTCGGTCGGTTGTTGCCTCCGCCGGGGCGGGAACAGGAAGCCGCGTGTGGGAAAAGAGGAAGGCCCCCCGCTGTCGCGGGGCTGATTACGAAATCTGCCGATGGCGTTACTTTCTTAATGTTAAGAAAGTAACCAAAGAACACCGGGGGCGTTCCGTTCGGCTAAAAAATCATGATTTCAAATTCCGTATCAAATCATGATTTTTCTTCACGCCTCTCTCCGAGGCCCCCGGCCCCCCAACGGCAAAAGAGGAACGATTTTCCGCCGCGCCCTTAACAGTAAGAATGACATGACGGGCGCTTCCCGGAAAATCTGGATTTTGATTTACCCGCATCCTTCGGATGCGAGAGAGTCACAGAAAGATACTCCGTTCCTGTTCTTCCTCTTCCGCCGGCAGAGAGTGAGCAAAGGAAATTTTATTTCCAATAGAGAGAATATAGTTCGTATTCAGTTGGAATATAAAACTGAAGGGCGGAACAAATGATGCACACTGTTGCAAAAGTCTCTCGCGCCTGTAAGGCGCGGGTAAATTCACAATCAGATTTTTCGATAAGAATCTTTCGCATGTCATTCTTACTGTTAAGAAAGATTCCGAAAAATCAGTCCTCTTTTGCCGTTGGGGGTCTTAGGGGGCCTCGGAGCGAAGCGTTAAGAAAAATATAAATTTGATATGGAATTTGAAATTTATATTTTTTAGCTGAGCGGAACGCCCCCTAACATTCTTTGCCTACTTTCTTAATGCTAAGAAAGTAGGCCGTCGGAGACTCGTAATCAGCCCCGCGAAAGCGGGGGCCTTCCTCTTTTCCCACACGCGGCTTCCGTTCCCGCCCCGGCCCTTGCTCCCG
>OBZU01000512.1_pt1 | contig 11027 bp, 7 predicted proteins | sample 1495561 | NCBI WGS metagenome assembly OBZU01 (sample SAMEA2580250, study PRJEB22360) | human gut metagenome | biome: human gut; feature: human-associated habitat; material: faeces | place: Denmark | collected 2008/2010 | reverse complement strand
GAGGGGGTGCCTGCCACGGCAGGCACCCCCTCCGGCAGTTAGGGACGTTCCTTATATGCCGGCACCCAGGGACACTCCTGACACAGCCGAGGAACGCCCTCCTTGCGACCGAATTCTGGGCGCCTCGCCACCCCGAACGTTGTTTCCAAGCCCACATCTCTGCGCGCTACCCAACAGTACTCATGTTTGGCATTTTTTGTCCACTGCCATATAACTAACGCCCTATAGCGGGCAAAAAACAGGCCGCAGTCCATCGCTACGGCCTGTTCGGAAGCAAAAGTGGGCGCTAAGCGCTGTAGCCCATCGCTTGCAGCACAAACATGACGACCGTCAACACCGTAATCACGGCGATAGTCGCCCAAGTGAGCACATTCCACACGCGGCCATTGCGGTTGGCGCCCATAATGTGACGATCGGCAGCGATAACCACCTGGAACACCAGAACCACGGGCAGTAGCACGCCATTGATGACCTGCGAGGTCATCATGATCTGGAACAGATCGACGCCGGGCATGAGCACCAGCACGGCAGAGATGCCAATGATGGCAGTAATGATGCCGCGATAGACCGGGGCCTCGTCCCAGCTGCGGTCGGCACCGCGCTCCCAGCCAAATGCCTCGCAGATAGCGCTCGACGTAACGCCCGGCAGCACGCAGGCAGCCAAGAAGCTCGCCGCGACCAGGCCCGAGGCAAACAGTACCGTAGACCACTGACCCGCAATAGGCTCCAGCGCGCGGGCAGCATCGGCAGCATCGCTAATCTGAATACCCGCCGGGAACAACACCGTGCCGGTCGTGATGATAATAAAGCCGGCAATGATATCGGCAGCGATCGAGCCGCTCACGGTATCAATACGCTGCAGCACGATGTCGTCCTCGCCCGCATTCTTATCGACCACGTTGTTCTGCGCCAAGAAAATCATCCATGGCGCGATGGTGGTACCGATCGTTGCGACCACGAGCGACACGTAGCTGGGGTCATTTTGAATGTTAGGCACGACCAGGTCGACCGCGACCTCACCCCAGTTGGGGCCAGCCATAAACGCGGCGACGATATAGGTCACGAACACGCAGCTCACCAGCAGCAGAATCTTCTCGATGCGCTGGAAACTACCCGACATGGTAAGCATCCACACCAGCAGCGCCACCAACGGCACCGAGATGCTCGCCGGCACGCCAAAAAGAGCAAGGCCGCTGGCGATGCCCGCAAACTCCGAAATGGTCACAGCCGTGTTGGCGATCAACAGCGCCGCCATAGCAAGTACACTCTTGCGCACGCCAAAGCGCTCGCGAATGAGCGATGCCAGGCCCTTGCCCGTGACGCAGCCGCAGCGCGCCGCGGTCTCCTGCGTCACGATGAGCAGCACAGTCATGACGGGAAGCATCCAGAGCATCTTGTAACCATAGCTGGCGCCCGCGCTGGAATACGTGGCGATACCGCCGGCGTCGTTACCCGAAAGCGCCGCCAGCAGACCGGGGCCCATAGCGCCAAAAATGGCGGCGATGGTCAGCTTTTGCTTGGTGCTCGGCTTTTGCTTCGTGTTTTGCACGCGACCACCTAACCCATGACTGACATGGCGAGCAGCACCGCGGCGATGCAATACGCCACACACGAGATCATGACGGCAATGACGTTCATGGCGGTGCCCGACGTGTTGAGGTCATGCTCGTCACGCCAGAACAGCACCATCAGGTAAATCACGGCGCTCATGTTGCCAACCAGGCAAATAATGGCAGCGATATTAAAGCACCCGGTAAAGAGCTGCTCCTCAAACATGGGCGCATCGAGGAACGCAGCGGTGCGCACCAGCTGGGCGCACAGGTAGGTCACGAGTGACAGAATCAGGCCCATGCCCGTGCTCTGGAAGAAGAACCCCAGATACGGCTTGGGCTCGTCGTCGTGACCGTCATACTCTAGGAAGTAGTTCTTGACGAACGACACCATGCGCGAGGCCGCCAGCAGCACGAGCGGCATGGCGCACATGGGGAACACCACCAGATGCGCGGAGCCGAGCGCCGTTCCCAGCACGGTCGCCATGATGCACGATGCGATGCCCCATACAACAACCCAGTACTGACGATGCACGAACCAGCTGAGCACGTTCGTCGAGTCGTCCGACGCGCTATCGCCCGAGCCGACACCGGCGATCTGCAGGTCCTCCTGATGCTCCTCGGCGATAACGTCCATGGCGTCGTCGAAGGTCACGATACCAAGGATATGACGGTTCTCGTCGCAGACAGGGATGGCAACCAGGTCGTACTTGGTCATCTCGTCCGTCACGTCTTCCTGGTCCTCGTCGGGCGACACATAGACCAGGTCGCGATAGGCCAGCTGACCCAGCGTGGCGTCGCGGTCGGCTACAATCAGCGTGCGCAGCGAAAGCACGCCGGTCAGCATGCCGCTCGGATCCTCGGTATAGACGTAGTAGACGCTCTCGAAGTCCTCGTCGAGCTCGCGAATCGCCTCGATGGCATCACCGACCGTTGCCGTAGCGGGCAGGGAGACAAACTCCGAGGTCATGATGCGGCCGGCGGTGTTGTCCTCATACCCCAGCAGGTTACGAATCGCCTTCTCCTCCTTGACGCCCATCAGGCGCAGGAGCTTCTCGGCCTTCTCGTAATCGAGCTCGTCGATCAGGTCGGCTGCATCGTCCGGGTCCATCATGGCCAGCATCGACGATGCGTCCGTGTCGGACAGGCCCTCGAGCATCTCGGTCATAAGCTCGTCGTCATCGAACTCCGAGATAGCTTCGGCTGCCTGGGCGGTATCGAGCTGCGCAAACACCTGCGCACGTAGGCGCGGGTCGAGCTGCTCGATAATGTCGGCGATGTCGGCAGGGTGCAGCTCGCCGAGCGTCTTGTGCGACACCGAGAGTTGGATGTTTTTAGTCGAGCGGTCGAGCAGGTCCATGTAGGACCAAGCGATGATGTCCTCGCTGAGCGGCTTGCCCAGGTGCTTCATAAAGCCCTCGACGACGTGCTCGAGTGCGGGGCTGATCGCGCGCAGCAGACCGCGGGCACCGACCTCGGCACCCAACAGGCGCAGCTGGTTTTCGCCCGACATGGAAAACTTGATGTCGTTGACGCGCACGACCTTCATGCCCTGCGTGTCGACGATCTGCTTATTGAGCACGTCGCGCGCCAGCAGGAGCTCGGTCGGCTGCAGGTACGAGAAGCGAATATTGGTGGCAGACGTGTTGAGATACACGCCCGTCTCGTCGATACGGTCGACCCATTTGCGCCAGCTGATCATAAACGGCGTCTTGCCGGGGCCGCGGAACGCGAGCGACGTCACGTGCGGAAAAACTTCGCCGGTAGCAATGCCAAAATCGTTGACCACGCCGAGCTTTTCGCCGTCGACGTCCAAGACCGGCAATTTGAGCATCTCACTCAGATAATTCAATGGTGCTCCCCATCATTATTCCTCCGGACGCGGCCGCGCGTGCGGCGTCCGGGGGCTTCTGGATATGTATACGCATGCGCGGGCGGCACGCCGCTCGACGCTTACACCCCGTGCATGCGCAAAAAGCACCTGCATGGGGTCATCGACTGTATGGTCGAGGTTTGGATTTCACCTGTAACCTTTCTCTTGACCCTCATTAACCGCAGTAACTATAGCATCAGCATCGCCCTGCGGCATCGAATTTATGCGCTGCACATTGCAGGCATACCAAACGCTGACGTATCCGTGACATAGCCCTTGGGGACGTTCTTAAACGACTACCCAATGACTACTCTGTGGTGTCATCGTCCTCGGCAAGTTGGGGGAACACGGCGTCCTTGGGCATGGTGACCTTCGTCAGCGAGGTGAGCTTTTTGCTGAGCGATGTGTCCGTCTTGACCAGGTCGCTGAGCGTCACGATCTTGTATCCGTCGGCGACAAGACCGTCGATAATCTGCGGCAGCGCCTCGAGCGTCTGCTCGGCGCATTCGTCTCTATCGGTGAGCAGCACGATATTGCCCGGCGTCACCGAATCGAGCACCGTTGAGACCTGCTCGTCGGCACCGTTGAGCAGCCAGTCGCCCGAGTCAATATTCCACGAGACCACGGCGGAGACCAGGTCCATCGCATCAATCCAGTTTTGCTCGTCAAAGGCAGCGTAGGGAGCACGCAGCAGCATCGTCTTCACGCCGGTCGCCGACTTAATCGCATCGGTGCCTTTCGTGATCTGCTCGCGTACCGCCTCACGGTCCTGACCCTTGAGCGAATCGTCGCTGTAGCTGTTGGATCCGATTTCGCACCCGGCATCGACAATCGCCTTGGCCGTGGCAGGCGAGGCCACGGCCGCATCGCCCGAAAGGAAGAACGTCGCGGTGACGCCCTTTTCCTTGAGCACCTGCAAGATCTGCTTGGTCGCACCGCTCGGACCCTCGTCAAACGTCAGCGCCACGTACTTTTCGTTGCCCTTGGGCGCCACGCTGGCGCACGCAACGACGCAATCGGTGGCGGGCACAACCTCGCCGCGGTCCTGCGTCTTGCCCGACTGCTCACCGACCCACACCTCGGAGCGGCCCCGAACGCCCCACGTCTGCACATACTCGATAGCGCCCGTGCCCTCGACCTTGAGCTTGGGCTCGATAACCGTAGCCTGAACCTCATGCTTCTCGTAGGTGTTACGGCCATCCTTGACCGTCACCTTCTCGCCGCCCTCAAGTTCGCGGCTATCCCATTTGCCCTGCTTCACGCGCTTGCCGTCGACCTTCACCGACAGCTTTTCGCCCCCATGGCGCTTGAGCACGCTGTCATCGACGGCCAGCAGGTCGCCTGCGTCGTAGGTGTCAGTCAACTCCTGGTCGTCTATGAGATTCTGCAGCGTAGAGCCCACGCGCACCGCGGTCTTCTGGCCGTTGAGTTCCACGTCCACGCTGCGATTGACGTAGCCCACGACGGCAGCGATAAACAACACGAGCGCGCAACCCACGGCGATGAGCGCATAGGGCAGGCGAGACGAACGACGGGGTGTGCGGCTGTTGCCAATGCGCGCGCTGCGATCGCTAAAGCCGCGGCTATGGTTGAGGTACATCGCGCCGGGCTTACGGTGACGCTTGCGCTGACCGCTGGGCAGCTGCCCCAGATCGCGGCGCGCCGTCGGACGCGTACCCGAACGCCCGTTTAAGTTGGATCCGTTTTGGCGCATGTGCCCTCCCCCATAAACACAGCAAGCCGGAGCAACAGGTCTCCGGCTTGCCTCCCATCATTTGGTACGTCGCTATTTTGTAGCTTTTGACGAGCCGCCGCTCGCCTTTTGGTATTCGTCCTTAAAGGCCTTGAACATGCCGCGCGTCTTGCCGAGCTGCTTGCCCAGTGCGCGACTGCCCTTGTCCACGGCGACCGATCCCTTGTCGTCGAGCACCTTGGCGCCCTTTTTGACCTTGTCGCCCACCACGACACTGGCCTCGGCAACCTTGGCGGCCGCGCCGCCCGAATACCCGAGCGCCTTGACCTCGTCCGAGACAATCATCGCGCCGTTCTCGTAGCCGCGCAGCATCGTCGGCGGCACCTGCGTGTCACCAACCAAAACACTCGAAGCAGCACCGGCGGTCACATAGAATGCCTGCACGATGCCCGAGCGCGGCTTGAACTCGACGTCCGAGCAATAGCCCACGACGTCGCCCGATTCCGTGCGCACGTCCATACCGACCCAGATGATGCAATCGTCCAGGTTGATGTCGAGGCGCTTGGCGGCGGCGGCATCGTACGTGTCCTTAACGTCATCGACCGCAATGGCGCCCTCGTAGACACCAATGGCGTCGAGCGCTACGAATCGATCGGGACGCTCGATCATGCCCGCGATATCGGACTGGCGGACCATAAAGCCGACCACGCGCGTACCGCCCGGGGTAAAGACCGGAAAGTGAATCTTTCCGAGCTTTTTAGGGCTGCGCGGCGTGCCGTCCTTTTTGGTGCGCTTGTCCTCGGTAGGCTTGCGATAGATCTTGGCGCCGACAAAATCCCCGGCGCGCATTATGCCTCGGTCGAGGGCTCCGCAGCCTCGGCATCAGCCTCGACGGCGTTCTCGACCATGACGTCGGCGGCAGGCGTCACGTTGCCACCCGAAATGGCGTCGTTGAGCTGCTCGCGCAGCTGGTCCATGCGCTCGCGGGCCAGGTCGACCTTGGCGCGCAGGTCGTCGGTCTTGGCGTCGACCATCGGGCCAAAGTCATTCACCGCAGCACGGGCCTCCTCGGCGCTGTGCTCGTAGGTGTCGCGCATATTGTCCCAGGCGTCGTTGGCGATATCGGCAGCCATGGCGCGGGTCTCGGCGCCCGAGCGCGGGGCCAGAGCAACACCGATAATAGCGCCGGCAGCGGCACCAAAAAGTGCGCCGGAGACAAAGCTGAAAGTCTTACCCATGATCATTCCTCTCCTGCGGGCACGTCGGTGCCCACCGTTTGAATGCTGTCCATTATACCCGCAGCGCATCACTTGCCGCTCCGCTCATCTGCGTACGGCAAAGGCGCAGGTACGTGATGGTGATAAACGCGTAGGCCTACTCCTGGGGCATAGCCGGCATGGCCACCGTGGCACCCGGGTCCTCGCCGGCGCCGTCCACGAGCGGCAGGCCGCCCTCATGCGCAGGTCCCGCCGGAACCGTCGCCGCGCCGCCAAAGACGGCAGCGGAGGCCTCGTGGTTCTCGGCAACCGCGCCCTCGGTATCAATCGCCACCTGGGGCTCGTCGTCAAAGTTGGGGACGCCCTGGGGCTCGGTGGGAACGGGCTCGGCGGTCGCATCGGCAACGAGCTCGGCGTCGACCGGCACATCGCCCTCGTCAGCGCCCTCGTCCTCGGCAGCATCTTCGCCGTTCGCAGCAGCGACGGCCTCGTGAGGATTCTTGCCCTCGGCCTCGGCGCGCATGCCCAGCACCAGGTTGCGCAGGCCCGCGACCGTGCCTTCCACGTCGGGGGCAGGCTGGTCGGCGTGCAGGTACGCCCAGTCCATCATAAAGGTGGCCGACGACAGCGCACCGATGGCCAGCGCGTCGTCGGGACACGAAAGCTCGACCTCAAAGACACGCTCGTCATGCTCGCTTACGCGCGTGCGGCCGCACGAGATGCTACCGGCAAGACCGGTCTCGTTCATGAGCTCGACCGTCACGTGCTCCAGCAGGTGGCAGAGCTCGGTCTGACCCATGCAGTCCTGGAACTCGCGGCCGGAATCGCCCAGGCACAGGTGCTTGGCAATCGCCGGTACCAGGTAGTACACGCGCGCCGTGGCCTCGATGTCCTCCGAGGTCATGAGCGGCATGCCGGGGTTCACCAGCACATGCGCGCAGATCTTGTCCTCACTGACGGTGACCTTAAGGATGTTGAACAGGCCTGCCATAACTCTCCCCTACTCTTCCTTGTCCTACTCGTCGCCGTCGTGCGGATTCGCGGAACCCGCACCCGACGTCGTCGGCTCGTCTACCGAAGACTCGGAATCCTTCTTATCGGTTTCGGCCGGAGCGATCACGCGAATGAGCGAGATGCGCTGGCCACGCATCGACTGCACTTTAAACTTGTACCCCGCGACCTCAAACACCTCTCCGATGTCGGGCACCGAGTCGCAAAGCTCCAAAATCCAGCCGGCGATGGTCTCATAATCATCGCTTTCCTCGAGCGGCCAACCAAGCTCAATCGCGTCATCGCACGAAAAACGCCCATCGACGAGCCACTCGCGGCGCGAAAGGCGCGTGAGGTACTTGTTGTCGGGGTCGAACTCGTCCTCGATCTCGCCCACGATCTCCTCGACGATGTCCTCGATGGTGATGATGCCGGCCGTGCCGCCGTACTCATCCACGACGACCACGATCTGGTCGTGCGAGGTCTGCATCTCGGACAGCAGCGGCAGGATGTCCTTGGTGTCGGGCACAAAGGTGGCGTCGCGCAAAAAGCCGGCGATGGGCTGGTCGCCCTTGCCGTCGAGCGCGGGCTGGATCAGGTCCTTGATGTGCGCGATGCCGGCGACGTTGTCGGGATCCTCGTGATAGACGGGGATGCGGCTGAAGCCGGTCTGGCGCATGGTAGACAGCACGTCGGCGACCGTCTCGTCGTCCTCGCACATGGTGGTGTCCACGCGCGGCACCATGACCTCGCGGGCAACGGTGTCGCCCAGGTCAAAGATCTCGTGGATCATACGCTTTTCCTCGTCGAGCAGGTCGTCCTGCTCCGAGACCATGTACTTGATCTCTTCTTCAGAGACGTTCTGACGGTCGTCGGCACTCTTGATGCGCAGGATGCGGGCCAGGCCATCGGAGCAGGCGCCAGTCAGCCACACGAGCGGACGGGCGATCTTTTGGAAAAACGACAACGGTCCCACGACCTGCTTGGACACACCCTCGGCATTGGCCAGGCCGATGCGCTTGGGGACGAGCTCGCCGATCACGATGGACACGAAGGCGACCGCGACGGTGATGATGACCGGCGCCAGGCCGCGCGCGATGGCGGAGAGCGGCGCGATGCCAAAGCTCATGAGCCACGTGGCGAGCGGGTCGGACAGGCTCGTCGAGGCAACGGCGGACGAGGCGAAGCCCACGAGCGTGATGGCGACCTGGATGGTGGCGAGCAGCTGGTCGGAGTCGGCAGCCAGCTTAATGGCACGCTCGGCGCGCTTGTCGCCTTCCTCGGCCTCATGCTCCAGCACGGCGCGCTTGGCCGTGGTGAGCGCCATCTCGGACATAGAGAAGTAGCCGTTGATGAGGGTCAAAACGAGGGTAGTGATAAGGGAGATGGTTATGTCCATCGGGAGTTTCTCGAACCTCCAAGATTCGGGACGTCAGGTCAAAACGTTGATGACGGATACGGCAATTGCACCGGCGCCCAAACGAGGACGCGGGCGCGCAGGCGCGGTCGCTAGATTACGAAGAGAATCACCGCCATGAACTGGAAGATGCTGCCGGCGAGCACCCACAAGTGGAAAACACTGTGCAGATAGCGCACGTTTTTGGCGATATAGAACGGCACGCCCACGGTGTAGCACACGCCGCCGACGGCGAGCAGGGCAAGCGCCACGGGGTTCAGCAGCGCCACGAGTGCGGGCAGTTTAAAGACAACGAGCCAGCCCATCAGCAGATAGACCAGGCCGCTTACCCAGTGCGGCTGGCGCTCGCGCATAAAGCACTCGAGGGCAATGCCGATAATGGCGATGGCCCATACGGCGAAGAACAGCGCAGCGCCGCCGTCGTTTGCGAGCGTGATGAGGCAAAACGGCGTATAGCTGCCGGCTATGAGCAGGTAGATGCAGCTGTGGTCGATGATGCGGAACACGCGCTTGGCGCGCGCGGGTTGAATCGCATGGTAGAGCGTGGAGGCTAGGTACTCGAGGATGATGCTGACGCCATAGACAATTGCCGCGGCCATGTGGGCCGGGCCACCGCCGCGCAGGGCAGCGAATACGATCAGGAGCACCAGGCCCGCGATACCCAGCAGACAGCCGACACCATGGGTGACGGAGTTCATGATCTCCTCGCCCACCGTGTAGTGCGGAACGGCCGCGGCCTTGGGTCGCGGCTTGGAACTGTCGCTCGAATCGGACATGCCGGTTACATCCTCCAACGTAAAGAGTTCTCAACACTATATCAAAGCGTCTGGGTGCGTGCGAAATTTGCACCATACGTGACCCTTTGTTTACCCATTCTTTGCCTGTTGACGCATCAACGGCGAACGTCCATAATGCGCTTGCATTAAATGTTGATGCATTAACATCTTATAGGAGAATACCGCATGGCTCAAAACGCACATTCCCATCGAAAGCTCAAGATAGCCGGCATCGTTGCACTGGTGGTTGTCATTGCGCTGCTCGGATTTGCCGGCAACTTTCTGTTTGACTTCGCGCTGAATCCCCGCGCGCCATACACCATGAAGATGATGCAGGACGGCAAGGACGACAAAGAAAGTGAGCAGCCGGATGCCGAGGGAACCGAGGCGCGGGCATGGTTTAAAGAGAACCGCGAGAGCAGCAGCCTCACCGCAGATGACGGAACCGAACTTGCCGCTTGGTATTTTGCCGCCCCAGAGAGCACGCACAATTACGCTATCTGCCTACACGGATACACCGATGAGCCCATCGGCATGGCCCGATACGTCAAACGATTCCACGACCGCGGCATGAACGTACTCGCACCCGCCGCCCGCGCCCACGAGCGCTCCGGCGGCGACTATATCGGCATGGGTTGGCCCGAGCGGCTCGATGTCGTTGCATGGATTGGGCGGATCGTTCAGGCTGACCCCGAGGCGCGCATCCTGGTCTTTGGCGAGTCGATGGGTGCGGCAACCGCCATGGACGTCGCGGGGGAATCTCTGCCCGCAAACGTGAAATGCATTATCGAGGACTGTGGTTATACGAGTGTTTGGGACGAGTTTTCTCTGCAGCTCAAGGACGTGTTCGGGCTGCCCAGCTTTCCCTTGCTCGATGTAGCAAACTTGGTGTGCAACGTGCGCGCGGGCTACGACTTTCATAAGGCGAGCAGTGTGGAGCAACTCAAACACGCGACGGTTCCCATGCTGTTTATCCACGGCGACCAGGACACCTTTGTGCCGTACGACATGCTCGACCAAAACTACGACGCGTGCGCCAGCAAGGTCAAGCAAAAGCTCACCATCCATGGCGCCACCCACGCCAAGAGTGCGCAAGTTAACCCCGAGCTCTACTGGAACACGGTCGACGACTTCCTCGACGAGTATTTTTAGGCAAATAGTACGGTTTACTGGCCTATCTGACCCCTAGCACTTCCGAAAATCCGCCCGCGAGCGCTGTGCTCGCGGGCGGATTTTGCTTGAATTAAGCCACGAATGCGCTTGATATGTCCAATAACTAGGTGCTATTTGACCTCGATGAGCTCGTACTTGCTCGTGCCCAGGCCGATCTTCTCGGCATGCGCGATGCACGCGCGCCAGTCGGTGTCGGGATGCGTGATGCAGAAGGGATCCTTGGCCTGCTCGCCCTCCAGATGCTCGTGATTATGCTCCATCTTGGCCGCGCTGTCGGTAAGCTCGGTGTTAGGCAGCGGCTCCGAGGGCCGGGCCGGATCGGCCCCGGCTGCGGACGC
>OBZU01000507.1_pt1 | contig 11217 bp, 11 predicted proteins | sample 1495561 | NCBI WGS metagenome assembly OBZU01 (sample SAMEA2580250, study PRJEB22360) | human gut metagenome | biome: human gut; feature: human-associated habitat; material: faeces | place: Denmark | collected 2008/2010 | reverse complement strand
GGGGCTTCCATCGAGCTTTCGGCGGATGCGCCCCTGCGCGAGCCGTTTGCAGTCTGGATGCAGGGTGGTCTGAACTTCCACAGCGGCAAGCTGGGCGCCATGCTGGCAGCGCAGTCTATGCTGGAACAGGGGATTCTGCCCCTGTGATTTGAGAGAAAACAATGATTTTATACGCGTTTGGAATATTTTCAGGCGCGTATGAAAGTTTCTCTTGCAAAGAAATCCTGCTTTCGTTATAATATATAAGTTCATTCGAATACAGTGTGACAAATTGCAGTCAAAACGAATGGAATGAGATATGCGGGCGTGGCGGAATGGCAGACGCGCTGGTCTTAGGAGCCAGTACCTTTGGTGTAAGGGTTCAAGTCCCTTCGCCCGCACCAAAAACAAAAGGTAAAAAAGATTTATTGCTTAAAAAGTCAGTAAATCCAAGCCTTTTCGGGGCTTCCACTATGAAAAGTGGAAGCCCTTTTTTCGTAGATTTATTGGGGTAATAGCTTCACTCTGACAGGACTCAAACCTGCAAGCACAGCGTTCAGGAGTGGCGCCCTTTTTCAGGGGGCAGTAAAATCAAAAAGGGCGCTGCCCAAAATCGAATCAATTGAATAAACTGAAACTGCTAAAGGGCGCTGATTTTTATGGCTGATGGAAAGCCAATGAAGTAAGCGCCCTTTTTTGGCATAGGCGAATGAGAAAAACCGCATCGGTATCCAAAACAGTATTTGTAGGCATCCGCAAATTTGCGGGTCTCTTTTTTATAAAAAAGCATGACCTCATATTGACACTTTTCGATTTGAGGAATATACTATATCATATCGAAGAATTTAGATGTGAGGTATTGATATGGATTACTATTTAGAGAATACGAGAGTGTTCAAAGCACTGGGCGATCCAAAAAGAGCGATGATCGTAGATATGCTCTCCTGCGGAGAATTATGCGCCTGCAAGATTTTAGAGAAATTCGAGATGTCCCAATCCACGCTGTCTCATCACATGAAACTCCTCTGTGAGTGCGGTCTTGTCAAAGCGCGGGCAGAAGGCAAATGGACGTATTATTCGTTGGATGAGAATACCATCGACAAAACGAAGCAGTTTTTCTGTTCTATCACGTCCGATAAAGAAAATTGTATCTGCAAAAATAACAAAAATAATTGTAAGGAGTGTAATGAAGATGAGTAAATGCTGTTGTTCTTCCGAAAATTGCTGCCAGCCGCAGTCGAAAAAACCGATCAACATTGATTTTCTATATTTGGACACAACCATCTGTGACAGGTGTCAGGGCACAGAAAAAGCGCTGGATGACGCGGTTTCCAGCGTCGCGGTGGTGCTCAGTGCCGCAGGGTATGAGGTCAATATAAATAAAGTGAACATTTCTACAAGAGAACTGGCGATTCAATACCAGTTTATAAGTTCCCCCACCATTCGCGTCAATGGGCATGATATTGTGATTGAGCTCAAAGAATCGCTCTGTGAGGATTGCGGAGAGCTCTGTGGCGATAATGTGGACTGCCGTGTGTGGGTATACAACGGCGTCGAATACAACGTGCCGCCCAAGGAGCTGATTGTGGACGCCATTCTTAAAGAGGTATACGGAAGCGGATCAATTCAGGAGGCCGCCGAACAGTACACACTACCGCATAATCTGGAAGTGTTTTTCAGCGGTAAAGAGTCCCTGTAACAAAGGAGGATTACTATGCGAATTATCATGATCGGAGCGGTAGCCGCAGGAACCTCCGCCGCCGCTAAAGCCAGAAGAAACAACGAGGATGCGGAAATTGTTATTTATGAAAAAGATAGCTTTATCTCCTACTCCGGCTGCGGTATGCCCTATTATATCGGCGGCGAGGTTAAAAGCGCGGAAGAATTGACCCCACGCGACCCCGCGTTTTTCAAAAGCAAATACAATGTCGACATTAAAACACTGCACGAGGTTATCTCCATTCACCCGGATGAGAAAACAGTTCAAGTGAGGGAAATGACAACAGGAAAAGTGTTTTCTGATGTTTATGATAAGCTGGTTATCGCAACCGGGGCGACAGCGGTCGTTCCACCCATAAAAGGGGCAGAACTGGATTGTGTTTTCACGTTGCGAAACATAGGCGACATGAACCGGATTAAGGAATATATTACGCTCTCATCTCTTAAAACGGCTGCCATTATCGGAACCGGATTTATTGGGCTGGAGGTTTGTGAAAATCTGACACGTCTCGGTATGGCCGTCACAATGATTGAAAAGCTGCCGCAGGTCACACCGGGGCTTGACAGCGACATGTCGGTTTATGTAAAGGAACATATCGAAAAAAACGGCGTTACGGTTTATACAGGTACTTCCATAGCGGAGATTACCGATAGCGGCGTGATTCTTGAGGGCGGCGAAGAAATTCGGGCTGATATGGTATTGATTTCAACGGGTGTTCGCCCGAATACCGGGCTTGCAAAAACTGCGGGGATCGAACTCGGCATTGCCGGAGCAATCCGAGTGAATGAGAAAATGCAGACCAATCTGCCCGATATTTATGCTTGTGGTGATTGTGCCGAGCAATTTCATGTGGTAACAGGAAAGCCTGTATACCGCCCTTTAGGCTCTACAGCCAACAAAACCGGAAGAATCGCCGGGGATTGCGTAACCGGTGGCAGTCTTACTTTCCGAGGCGTTCTCGGTACTGGTATTTTCAAAATCTTTGACATGACTGTCGCTCAGACCGGACTTTCAGAGAGGGAAGCAAAAGAACTCGGCTATGATGTTGCCGTCTGCCATAATATAAAGCCAAATAAACCGGAATACATGGGCGGCAAGGAAATGGTCATCAAAGGGATTGGGGACAAATCGGACGGACGGCTTTTAGGCGCACAGATTGTCGGAGCGGAAGGCGTTGACAAGCGAATTGACGTGTTTGTCACTGCCATTACCTACAAAGCGAAGGTGGAAGATTTATTTCACCTTGATCTGGCTTACGCTCCTCCTTTTTCCACGACAAAAGACACTGTGATGTACACCGGTATGATTCTGGATAATGCCATTCACAAAGGCAGACCGCTTATCACGGCTGGGGGGCTTGACGAATTGATGGAATCCGGTGAAAAATACAACCTTATTGATGCGCGGGAAACAGTTCAATACGAAAAAGGTCACATTGATACCGCAGAAAATGTTCCCCACGCTAAATTGCGTACATCTGCCGAAAGTCTGGATAAGGATGCGGTGACGGTCACTTACTGTAACAAAGGAGTTACCGGGAATGCGGCGCAAAACATTCTGCTGAATAAGGGCTTTCACCGGGTATATAACCTGTCGGGTGGCCAGAGGCAATACATTAAATCACATAATAAAGGAGAGCTATAATGAGCAAACAAAAAATACAAGGTATTAGCTTTTTTGAAAAGTACCTCACCATATGGGTTCTGCTGTGCATGGCGGCGGGCATCCTGATCGGGAAATTCCTGCCCGTCATCCCAGATGTCTTGGAAAAATTTCAATACGCCGGGCAGAACCTCCCGATTGCCATCCTTATCTGGATTATGATTTTCCCCATGATGATGAAGATTGATTTCCAATCTATCAAGAATGTAAGGAAAAATCCTTCGGGCATCCTCATATCCAGCGGCAGTAGTTGGCTCATCAAACCCTTCCTTATGTTCGGGTTGGCAACCTTGTTTTTCAAAGTAATCTTTCAATCCTTCATACCGGCTGATTTGGCACAGGACTTCGTAACAGGCGCGGTATTGCTGGGTGTAGCACCCTGCACGGCGATGGTGTTCGTATGGAGTCATCTGACCAAAGGCGACCCGGCGCATACGCTTGTACAGGTTTCGGTCAATGACCTTTTGATTCTCGTATTATTTGTGCCGCTGGTACAATTTTTGTTGGGAGTAAATGGTGTTACGATTCCTTGGGATACGCTCTTCTTTTCCATCGTACTATTCGTTGTCGTGCCGCTGGCTGGCGGCGCACTTACACGCTTTCTGATGATAAAGAAAAAAGGCATAGAGTATTTCAATGAAAAATTTCTCCCCAAGTTTGACGGAGTTACGACTTTGGGGCTTCTGCTCACCTTGATCATCATTTTTTCCTTCCAAGGCGACATTATCTTGGAGCAGCCTCTGTTCGTTTTGCTGATCGCAGTACCGCTGATTCTGCAAAACGTGATCTCGGCCAACTTTACCTACCTGATATGCCGGTGGACGAAGCAACCACACAATATTGCTGCTCCTGCTTCCCTGATTGCGGCCTCGGACTTCTTCGAACTTTCTGTGGCGGTAGCAATTGCCCTTTTCGGTCCGAATTCGCCGGTTGTGCTTGCCTGTACGGTAGGCGTGCTGACCGAAGTTCCCGTCATGCTTTTACTGGTGCGCTTTATCAATAAAACCCGACACTGGTTTCCCGGACCGGCAGCCGATAACAAATAATCATATATAAAGGAGCTTTCCACTATGAAAAAAATGAAAATCTTTGAACCCGCTATGTGCTGCCCGACCGGGCTTTGCGGCGTGGGTGTAGACCCTGAACTGTTGCGTATGTCCACGGTACTGGAAACACTGAAAAAGCATGGCGTTATTGTTGATCGCTTTAACCTCAACAGCGCACCGGCAGAGTTTATCACTGACCAGACCATCAATGCCTATATCAATGAGAAAGGCACTGAAGGGCTGCCCGCTGTGATGCTCGATGGCAAAATTGTCATCACTGGTCGATATCCCACCAATGAAGAATTCACAAAGCTGCTCGACCTTCCCGAAAATGTGCTGGGCAAGCAGAATAAATCTGAGTCCGGCGGTTGTGGATGTAAGAGAGGTTGCTGTTAAATGAAACTATTCGATCCCAGCAATATCAGACTAACAAAGTATCTTTTTTATACCGGCAAGGGCGGCGTTGGTAAAACCAGCGTTGCCTGTGCCACCGCAGTTTCCCTTGCGGACAATGGGAAAAAGGTGCTGCTCATCAGTACCGACCCTGCTTCCAATTTGCAGGATGTCTTTTCGATGGAACTGACCAATAAGGGAGTGCCCATCTCCGACGTGCCAAATTTAGTGGTGGCGAACCTTGACCCCATACAAGCGGCGGCTGAATACCGGGAAAACGTGATCGCGCCTTATCGCGGCAAGCTGCCCACCTCCGTGATTGCCAATATGGAGGAACAGCTTTCCGGCTCCTGCACCATAGAGATTGCGGCATTCAATGAGTTTTCCAGCTTTATCACGGACGATAAGGTTCAGCAGGAATACGACCATATCATTTTTGATACTGCCCCTACTGGACACACCCTGCGGATGCTTCAGCTTCCGTCCGCATGGAGCAATTTCATCAGTGAAAGTACCCACGGTGCATCCTGTCTCGGTCAACTTTCCGGCTTGGAAAGCAAAAAGGCCATTTACAAGCAGGCCGTGGAAACGCTGGCGGACGGCAATTTGACCACATTAATCCTCGTTACCCGTCCCGAAATCGCGCCCTTCAAGGAGGCAGAACGGGCTTCCAGCGAGCTTTCCGCGCTGGGCGTGGGCAATCAAACGCTGGTCATCAACGGCATACTGATGGAGCATAGCGATGCCTTATCTTCGAGCCTGTATGAAAAACAACAGGCTGCTCTTGCCGCCATGCCGGAGAGTTTGTGGACATTTCCGCGCTACATGGTTCCCCTGCGGGCCTATAACATCACAGGGCTTGAAAACGTCCGCGCCCTGCTTCACACAGACCATGTGACCGCCCATGCGCAAACACTAAACGCCGCCCATATCCATACACTGAACAATGTGATTGACGAATTAGCGATGGAAGGCAAACGTGTCATCTTTACGATGGGCAAGGGCGGTGTGGGTAAAACCACAGTCGCTGCCGCCGTTGCGCTGGGGATTGCGAAGCGTGGAAGGAAAGTCCATCTTACCACCACCGACCCTGCCGCGCATCTGAAGTTTGTGCTGGACGAAACCAGCGGCGTATCCATGAGCCATATCGATGAAGCCGAGGAATTAAAAAAGTATCAGTCTGAGGTTCTTTCCAAAGCCCGCGCGTCTGGCATGGGCGATGAGGATATCGCTTATGTGGAGGAAGATCTGCGCTCCCCTTGCACACAGGAGATCGCTGTATTCCGAGCCTTTGCCGAAATCGTAGAAAAGGCCGACGATCAGGTGGTGGTCATCGACACCGCACCCACCGGGCATACTCTGCTTTTGTTGGAGTCCACGCAGAGCTACAACCATGAAATAGAGCGCACCAAAGGCGAGATACCCGAAGCAGTCAAGCGGTTGCTTCCGAGACTCAAATCCAATGAAACCGAGGTCATCATTGTGACCCTCCCCGAAGCGACCCCTGTTTATGAGGCGTTGCGCTTAGAGGATGATTTGCAGCGGGCAGGTATTGCCGCTAAATGGTGGGTTGTCAATCAGTCCCTTTACGGCACGAATACCACCAACCCCATTCTGGCGGCAAAGGCGGCCGGCGAAGTGGAATGGCTCAACCGCATCGACGAACACGCTGGTGGCAAGTTCGCACTGATCGCATGGAGCGCAGGGGAAATCAAAGGCAATAATTTGTTGACTCTTTAAGGATCAAAAACGTACCGTGGTAAAATTTCAGGGGTTTTGGAAAATTAACTTGCTATCTCAGAAAATCTTTTTTGCACACCTTCTGGAAAAGTGGCTTAAATACTGGATTCTTTTAGATTTACTCACTTAAAAACAGAAAAAATCGCCATATTTCGACAGAAAAACAAGCTAAAAATGAGGATTTGGCGGGTTCAAATCTCCGCGCTCGTATCAAAAACAAAAGGTAAAAAAGATTTATTGCTTACAAAGCCAGTAAATCCAAGCCTTTCAAGAGCTTCCACGATGAAAAGTGGAAGCTCTTTTTTCGTAGATTTATTGGGGTAAAAGCTTCACTCTGACAGGACTCAAACCTACAAGTAAAAACATTCATGAGCAGCGCTCTTTTTAGTACAGAGCGAAATGAAAAAGGGCGCCACTCAAAATACAATCAGATGAACAAGCTGAAATCAAAAAGGGCTCCGATTTTTAAGGCTGAATGAAAGCCGATAAAGTTAGCGCCCTTTTTTTATATATACACCAAAATCACATTAAATTTGAAAGCATTAGAAGGCCGGAGAATCGGAGTGCAGGAATGCACTTTTATTCTCCGGCTTTTTTGTTTTCTGGAAAGGAAAGGTCATGCTGGTACACTATAAAAGAAATAAACAAACCGCCTGCTACGATTCAAACAATCTCTCCACTGTAGGTAGAATACCCCCGGCTGAACGGCCATGCGGTCCATTTCAAAGCTGTGGCGGCTGCCCATACCCGTCCCACGGCTTCATCTGCTACAGCGCTGAGGGAGATTGCCTTAGAACGGATATGCAAAAAACTGCAAAACGCAAGGAAGGTGCAAGATGAAACATGGAAACTGATTTAACAAAGAGGTATCCGATCAAATCAAGGTACTGCTGCTGTATAACGCCATGAAAAAGTGGTGCGACGGAGCTGTTTTTGTGTAATCACAAACCAATATTTACAGGGAGGTATTCAAATGAGCGTTAACGCCAGAAAAGAAGAATATGAACACATAGAATTGTTTGGAAAGCCAGCACTTTTCACCAATTCCCGCATCGACCGAACCACGGTGCCGGTGGGCTTTTACTGCTACGATTTGCGCGGCTCCGACTATGATCCAGGCAGGCCGGTGAGCATAGAAAATAAGGTTACCGTTAACCACGCCGGAGCCGTTTTGACACCGGAGCCGGTCACTATCTCCAAGGAGGGTTTCCGCAGGCTGCGGGACAACATCAATTTCCTCGGTGAGTCCCTGACTCTCGCAGACTTCTGTGATGAGCACAAAATCACTCTCGCATCCGAATTATCCAATCCAGATGAGTCAGGCGTGAAGATGGGAGGAATGACACTTGGATAAAGGAAAAATCTTTGAAGTAGAACTCAGCCGGTGGAACCCTTCCGGTGCAAATCCGTCGGCACAAATCGCACTCCCCGCCACACCCTATGAGCTGGCGGATGCGTTGGAAAAAGCAAGAATTACCGGAGATACCGTCTATTCCGCGGAGGTTTTAAGCTGCAAGCTGGACTATCTGCCGCAATTTATCGCCCCCGATATCAATCTGTATGAGCTGAATCACCTCGCCCAGCGGCTGTCTTCCCTAAGTGCATGGGAACTGGACTGCTTCGAGGGCATGGTGATGATGGATGCCGTTCAGACTCAATACGCTCCCATATCAGTGGAGCGGCTCATCAATATGACACACAGCACCGAGCATTGCCAGATTGCCTATGAAGCTCATGACGATCCGTCTCTCGGCAAATTTTATGCGGATAATGATTTTGTACCGGCACTGGAAAGGGTATCGGATGAAGTCTACGAATATCTGGACTTCGCCAAAATCGGCAGAGAGATGCGCGAGGGTGAGGGCGGCGTGTTCACGCCCCATGGCTATGTAGTGCAGAACGGCGAGATTGCCTCCGAATACCACAGCGTCGATACCAGAACCCTTGACAAGCCGGATTATGCCGTGCTTCTCCAAGTAACCAAGGGGCATTTTAATGATCCCGCCTATGACAACGAAACGGTTGTCTTCCTCAAGCTCCCTGCCGGGGATGCGGCGCTTTTGCAGGCGGTTGATGCTGTCGGAGCCGCCTCCCCGGAGGAATGTGCATTTTCGGCGGAGGACTGCATGGCGCCAAGCCTCACTGAAAAAATCAGCGACGTTCTGTATGCATCTGAGGGCGACTGCTATGGGCTGGTGAATGAGCTGGCAGAGCAGCTCCGGCAGCTTGAAACGGACAACCATCTGCTGACCTACAAGGCAATGCTGGCGGAAGCTCCCGGTGATATATCTTTGGAAGAAGCCCTTGACCTTGCGTTTATGACAGAGGAATTTGAGCTTTTGACTGATACTGCCTCTCCCGCTGAGTACGCAAAAGTGGAAATCCAGCGAATGCTTTCTTTGGCAGGTGATAACGGACTGAGCCTGTTCTGTAATCTGGATAACTACGGGCGGTATCTTTTGGAGCAGCGTGCCACTGCCGAAACCGAATACGGGCTGCTGGAGCCGCAGAACGGCATGACGGTGGACCAATGCCTCAACCGCCCCGGACAGAGTCTTGGCATGGAAATGAAATAGCAAATCTTTGTTGGGTTTTGGTATAGCTATTCTCATGAAGCTGTGGCATTGTGTTGTGCTGAAGGGAGGCGAAGAAGATGGATGAAAAGCTCTTGGATTTACTGGATATGGCGCTTGCGGAACGGTTTCAGCTTGCATATGCTGCCCTGCGTGAATCAGACCCTCAGTCGGAAAATCTGGCGCAGGAATTAATGTCACTCAGTGACAGCATCCAGAATAGCTTTGAAATCAGTCAAGGTATAAAAGACAGAATTGAGTATTATCTGAGTCAAAATTCGGATTTGGAGGTAGCGTTTCAGAAGCATCTGTACATTCAGGGCGCCAAGGACTGCGTGGCAGTGTTAAGAGAGCTTGGCGTAATCCGGTAGCGCAGGCAAGAATGCCTGTGCTTTTTTAGACCCATATCAAAACAGGGCCGTTTCCCCAACAGGAGGCGGCCCTGTTTTTTTGTGCCCTTTTTGCCTTTCTTTCCGGGGAAACGGCCGGAAAGGAGGACCCATGCAGAAAGAACAGCTTGCAGAGCATCTGCGCCGGTATCACCGCGGTGCGGAAAACGCGGTCATCAGCCGTGAGCTGGAATGTACCTTCCACGTTTCCGGCAAGGAGCTGCGGGATCAGGTCAATGCCCTGCGCCGGGAGGGTGTTCCCATTGCCAGCGACCAGAACGGGTACTTTTACGCGAAAACCGAAGCCGAGGTACGCCTGACCATCCGGCATATGAGAAACCGCATCAGCGGAATCAGTGCTGCCATCACCGGCCTTCGGCGTTCCCTTGCAGCCTTTGACGATACGCAGATACGTCTGCCGCTGGAAGGAGGTGATGACTCCTGAACAGCTTCATGTCCTGGATCGGCGGCAAGAAATCCTTGCGTGAGCTGATTGTCACCCTGTTTCCCCTCTATTATGAGCGGTACATTGAGGTGTTCGGCGGAGGCGGCTGGGTGCTTTTCCACAAGCTGCCCGGCAACGATTTTGAGGTCTACAATGACTTCAACGGTCTGCTGGTGAACCTCTACCGCTGTGTGCGGGAGAAGCCGCAGGAGCTAATGGCGGCGCTTGCCTACTGCCTCAACTCCCGCGCGGATTTCGAGCTTGTGAAAAACGCCCTCGCCCGTGACAGCCCCGCATCCGATGTGCAAAGGGCGGCATGGTTTTACCAGCTCATCCGTTACAGCTATGCCTCGGGGCTGACCAGCTACGGTAGCCAGCCCCATGATATCCGCAGCAATTTCCCTCTCATCGAGCAAGCCCACCGGCGGCTTGCCAAGGTGGTCATCGAAAACAAGGACTTTGAGAAGCTCATCGGGCAGTATGACCGCCCTGTCAGCTTTTTCTACTGTGACCCGCCGTATTTTGAAACCGAAAGCTATTACAAAAACGTGGGCGAGGACGGCTTCACGGAAAAAGACCATATCCGCCTGCGGGATGCCCTGCTGCAGATCGGCGGCAAATTTCTGCTGTCCTACAACGACTGTGAATTTATCCGCAGCCTCTATGACGCACCGGGCATCCAGACGGAAGCCTTTACCCGCATTAACAACATCAAGCAGCGTTATGACAATGGGGCGCAGTTTCCTGAAATCCTCATTGCCAACTACGATCTGCATGAGCGTGAGAAAAACGCCCCATCACAGCTGAATCTGTTTGGGGAAGGAGGCTTCATGGAGTAGAAAAAGCGCCCTTGGCACAGCCTTGCGTGAAAAACAAAATTAATACTTGATTGGAGGAACCCTTTTTTATGAAAAAGAATCAAATGCCCCAAATCGGCCTACCGGCCGATGCCTGTGAACGGTCCGGCTTCACCGACAAGGATACGCTGGAGCTTCATGCCGGACAGAACGCCCTTGTATTTATGAAGGACAAAATGACGGCGCTGGAGGTGGCGAACGCCATCCAGAGTCTCAGCGCCCTTGCCGCCGATCTGACCGTCGTTCTCGCCTCCGCCTGCGGACTGTGCGACAACTGCGGCGAGGGCTGCGCAGATGACTGCCCTGCCGGATGCGTTTCCGCTTGCTCTCTCTGCCATGATCTGCTGGATGAAAGCCAGACTGTCCGCATCCCCGGCTATCTGCTGGAGGAAGCGGGTATCCCCGCCGACGCC
>OBZU01000503.1_pt1 | contig 11267 bp, 13 predicted proteins | sample 1495561 | NCBI WGS metagenome assembly OBZU01 (sample SAMEA2580250, study PRJEB22360) | human gut metagenome | biome: human gut; feature: human-associated habitat; material: faeces | place: Denmark | collected 2008/2010 | reverse complement strand
CATAGGTTTCGATCCGCCCCCTGCGCGCCCGTCTTGCGGCGGGGGAAGCCGCTCAGAGCCCGGCCCGTGAGCCTGCGCGCTCCGTGCCTGCGGTGCCGGTGCCGGAAAAGCCCGTGCCTTCGCCGGAGCCCAAACCTTCAGAAGAACCGGAAGGTCCCGAGTCTCCTTACGAGGAGGAGCGGCCGGAGGAAACCCGGCCCGCCGCGCCCGCCGTACCGAACGTGCATACCGGCCATTACTCCCGCCCGGCGTCTGCCCAGGTGCCGGAAGAGCTGGACCGCAGCAGTTTCATGAGCTTTTTTGAAAAGAAAGAAACTGACTGAATGCCGAACATACCTGCGCGAAGGAAGAAAGGGACACTGTGATGAGCAACCGAGATTATACCATCGTCATGGTACTTGCGGCTGTGATATTTCTGGTGGGCTATAATGTTCTGGGGACGATTACGTCTGAGCCGTCGTCTTCCTCCTCGTACGGGACGGTGATGGTGATTGTGTTTGCCCTGTACATCGTTTATCTGGACAAATGCCGCAGAAAGCCGAAGAAGTAGGCCGCGGGGGAAAGAAACTGTCATACTTGAATCAGGTTATTTTAAAGTACCCTGGCCATCAAGTGAATTGACTCTATTTTATGCTGAATAAAGGTTGGGATACAAACCATGGAAATTTTATCTCCCGCCGGGTCGCCGGATTCTCTGATTGCCGCAGTGCGCTCCGGCGCCGATGCGGTGTATCTGGGCGGCAGCGCGTTTTCCGCGCGGGCGGCGGCGAAGAATTTTGACGATGACGCCCTGCGGCAGGCAGTGGAATACTGCCATGCCCGGGGCGTTAAAGTTTATCTGGCGCTCAATACCCTGCTGCGGCAGGAGGAGCTGCCGGCCGCGCTGGAGCTGGCCGAATACGCCTGCTCTCTCGCGGTGGACGCGCTGATCGTTCAGGACCCCGGGCTGATCGCGCTGCTGCGGGAGCGCGCCCCGGGGCTGAAGCTCAACGCATCGACACAGATGTCGATCACCAATCCGGCGGGCGCGCGTCTGCTCGCGAAAAACGGCTTTGCCCGGGTGGTGCTGGCGCGCGAGCTGTCCCTTTCGCAGATTCGCGAAATCAAGGACGGCACGAAGGACACGCCCATCGAGATCGAGAGCTTTGTGCACGGCGCGCTGTGCATGTCGGTATCGGGCCAGTGCTATTTCAGTTCAGTGCTCGGTTCGCGCAGCGGCAACCGGGGCATGTGCGCCCAGCCGTGCCGTCTGCCCTTTTCCGTGCCCGGCGGCACGGGCCATGATCTGAGCCTGAAAGACCTTTCGATGATCGCGCGCATTTCGGAATTAGAAAATGCCGGCGTGACCAGCGCAAAAATTGAGGGCCGCATGAAGCGCCCGGAATATGTGGCGGCCGCAACAGCGGCCTGCCGGTATTCCAGCCGATCCCGCCGGAGCTGACGGAGAATCTTTCCGCCGTGTTTTCCCGGTCGGGCTTTACGACGGGCTACCCCGACGGCAAGCTCGGGAGGGAAATGTTCGGCATCCGTTCTAAGGAGGATGTGACCGGCGCGACGAAGGATGTGTTCGGACAACTGCATGCCCTGTACAAGGACGAGCTGCCGCGTGTGCCGGTGTGGCTGGAGTTAATGGTGCGGGCCGGGCAGCCAGTCACACTTTTGGCTATCGATGACGGTGGTCACCGTGCTGAGGCTTTGGGCGAGTGTCCCGAGCCGGCGCTCAGCCGGCCCATCGACGAAGAGCGATGCCGCACGCAGCTGCAAAAGACCGGCGGCACCCCGTTTTTCGCGCAGGAGGTGCAGTGTGAAATCGAGCCGGGGCTTTCCCTGCCCATCTCGATGCTGAACCGTCTGCGCCGCGAGGTATTGGAGCAATTATTGGTCCTGCGCTCGCAGAGAAAGCCGGTGCCGTTCACACGTCTGACCATTCCGGCAGCCGAGCCGCATCAGCCCGCAAAGCTGCCGCGTCTGCGCGCTTCCTTCCGGCGGGAGGAAGATGTGCCGGAGCTGGCAAAACAGTGCGAACTCGTGTATCTGCCGGTGAATGTGCCAGAGAAACAGTTTGAAGAGCTGCTTTCCCGGGGCTTCCCGATGGCGGCATCTTTACCGCGCGGCATTTTCGGTTCGGAAAACCGGCTGAAGGAGCGCCTGGAGGCGCTGAAGAAGATCGGTGTCCGCGATGTGTGGGCTGGAACGCTTGGCGCGGCTGGACTTGCGCTTGAAAGCGGGATGAAGGTTCACGGCGGATTTTCACTGAATGCGATGAATACCCCGGCGCTCGAGTGGCTGAGCCGTCAGGGCCTGTGCGACACAGAGCTTTCGTTTGAGCTGACGCTTGCGCAGGCGGCTGCGATCGGCGGTGATCTGCCGCGCGGGCTGGTGGTGTATGGCCGGTAAAGATGACCTCCCGCGGGGCGTGTGGGGTTATGCCCCCCAGCCGCTGATGCTGTGCCGCAACTGTCCCGGCAAAAACGGCTCACAAAGCTGTGCTGATTGCGGCGGCAACGCGTGGCTGACCGACCGGCGCGGCGTGCGCTTCCCGGTGATGTGCGACGGCGACGCAAGCGAGGTGCTGAACTCGGTTCCGCTGTATCTGGCGGACCGAATGCGCGAAGTTCGCGGGCAGGATTTCGGGGTTTTAAGATTTACTGTGGAAAACTCTGTGGAAATTGAGGAAATCTTTCGGAATTATCTTGGTTTGCGGGCTGTGGAAAATACAAAACGCGACAAAGAGCAGCAGCCTTTTACACGGGGTTTGTATTATCGTGGGATTGAGTAGCAAAAGCAGGCAGGAGGAATAAGCATGGAACCCATTCGATTTCAAAAACTGCACCCGAACGCGGTGATTCCGCAGAGGGCCACTCCCGGCAGCGCGGGGATGGACCTTGTGGCTTGTATAGAGGAGCCGGTGCATCTGCCAGTAGGCGGGCGGGCGATGATTCCGACCGGGCTGGCGATGGCGATTCCCACTGCGGAGTGGGTGGGCCTTGTGTATGCCCGCAGCGGCCTGGCCGTGCGCCATGGGATCACCCTTTCCAACAGCGTCGGTGTGATCGACAGCGATTACCGGGGCGAAATCCGCGTAGGGCTGTGCAATTTAGGGCAGGAGCCCTATACCATCCAGCCCGGCGAGCGGATCGCCCAGCTCGTAATTTCGCCAGTGCTTCTGTCGCCCGTGGAAGAGGCGAACGAGCTGGACAGCACCGAGCGCGGTACCGGCGGATTCGGCTCCACCGGAAAACGGTAACGGACGGAAAAGAGGAGAACCACGATGAAACATAATTGGCTGAAAAATTTGTTTCTGGTTATTCTGCTTGTGCTGGCTGTGGTGCTGGGCAAGCTGCTCGGCACGGTAACGGCAAAGCTTCCATTTCTCGCGTGGCTCGGCATGAGCGCCGATTTTGGGTTGAAGCCGGTGACGGTTGATCTGGCGGTGGTCAATTTTACATTCGGCCTGATGGTCAATATCAATGTAGCGCAGGCGCTGTTGCTCGCGGTGGCGATTCTTGCGTTCAGCGCGATCCGTCTGCGCGCCTGAGCGGTAGGCTGAGCCTGCATGCACATCGCGGGACAGTTCGGAGGAAGACTTCCGCTTCGCGCTCTATTCGTCGCGTGTGCGCTGGCTGTTTCCGCGCGGGAACGCGGGAACAGTATTTTATTTGTAATTATTATTTTTGTTTTTATAGGTTTCCCATGTGAATTTTGCTTGAGCAGGCCTGCCCCTCGTGCCGAGGCGAAAGGTAGCAAAGACTCGCCAAAGAGGAGAGTTTCGATTCTTTCCCCTTGGAAACCGAGAGAGGCTCCCGCTCTGGTTCTGTTCCACGCATAGGCGTAGCCTGCGCGTGAAGCGAGTGCGTAAGAGAAGCTTTCATATCCGTAAAAGGCAAGAAAAAAGTACTCTGCGGGCCAACTCTCACCTACAAAAAGTGCGGCAGAGCCGCATTCAGAAAACACCGAGCCAACGAGAGAGCTCTGAAAATGCCCGCCGACAGACGGAATCGCAAGGCTCGTTTCCAGATGAAGCTCGGAGAGTGGGCATTTTCATTGGAGCGCCTTACGGATAGCTTTTGTTTGCACTGTCAGGAGTCGTTCCCCAAAGGCCTTCCAAAAGTGTCCTTTGGAAGGCCTTTGCTTAAACGCCGTCCTTTCACGAAAGTAAGGGCCCACCCCGGCCTGAGGGGTGAACTGACGAAAAAAGAATATTCCCTGCGCGGGGGCCGCCCCAAAAGACTTTCCTCCTTTTTTAAATAGAAGAAACTCTTGGACTGAGAATTCAAGCCCTACGCCAGCAGGTAAGCTGCGCACACACGCACATCGCGGGGAATCCCTTTGGAGAAAAGCCCCCTTTCTCTCGCATATTCTTGCTGATGAAGGGGAGCGACCACATAGTATAAACAAATGCAGACCAGTTTTCCCCATTTTTCCTCTCTCTTGTGGAAAACAAGATGACCTTTCCCCAAGGGAGATCAAGAGAAAGCTGAAAGAATAGATCAGGCATGGTAAAGCACTATTATATAATGAAAAATAAAAACCGTTCTATCAAAAAACGCACAATCAAAAAGAAGGCCCCGAAACGGGGCCTTCTTTATATTTAAGTAATTTGTAAACGGATGATTATTTCTGTTTCTTCTCAAAATCTTTATACAGCAGGCTGGGCTGGATTCCCTTGTTATTCTGGTATTTTCCGCTGCAGTATGGGTCGTATTCCCCGGTGATCGTGTGATAGTAAATCTGGCAGACCTCTACGTCCGGGTAGATGACCAGAGGCTGTACGACGAAAATCTCCAGCGTCCAGAAGCCCGCAAAGCCCACGTCGCCGAATCCTGCCGTGGCATGAATGCACATTCCCAGCCGGCCAATGGAAGAGCGCCCCTCCAGCATGGGGACAAACCCTTCGGTCTTTGTAAATTCCTTCGTGCGGCCCAGATACAAACGGCCCGGCGCCAGCGTCAGGCCCTCCGGCGGAATCTGGATCAGCGTTGCGGCGTTGGGGGTTTTCATGTCCAGCACCGGGGTGTCGTAAACCAAAAGCTCGTTGTGCAGGGACAGATTATAGCTGTTCGGGTTCATCTTCGCTTCATCGAACGGATCGATCACGATTTCTTTGTCCAGATGCTTTAGAATCTCTTTTCCCGATAATATCATGGCGAAAGCGCTCTCCTTTGTGCGGTCGGTATTTGCTGTTATTGTACCACATCACGGATTTTGTGTAAAGAAAAGCTCGGGTGTTTTCCAGGCCGCAAGGCGTGTCCCGGCAGGGTGCAGCTTGCGTTTTTCCAAAAAATAAGGTATCATACACGCAGAAGAACATCATCGAAAAATGGACTTTAGAGATAGAAAGGACAGAAAATAGTATGCGTCCTATGAGAAAAAAAGAGAGACAGATTACAGAAGATGAGGCGTATCAGATTCTGGAGAACGCCGAATATGCGACGCTCTGCACCATCAATGCAGACGACGGAGCGCCTTACGGAGTGCCGATTTCTTACGTGGTGAAAAACCGCGTGCTTTATATTCACATGGCGAAGGAAGGCCAGAAGCTGGATAACCTGAAAAAGGATTCCCGCGTGTGCGTGACGTGTGTCGGCCAGACTCTGCTGTATCCCGAGCAATACAGCACTGATTTTGAAAGCGCGATCATGACCGGCCGGGTGGAGTTTGTCACCGACCGCGAAGAAAAGATCGAAGCATTGCGGATGCTGTGTGAGAAATACGGTCTGCCGGACGGCGGAATGTTTTTGGAAAAGAAGATTGAGGGTGGTGTGGACCGCATGGAGATCATGAAGATTCCGGTAGAGGCGATCAGCGGCAAGGCCCGTTGGAGAAAGCCGAAACCCCCGATGCCGGAGAAGGCCTGAATGGCCTGCAATACATAAGGAAAGGAGGGACGAAATGGCAGATGCGGTTGTCAATAAATCCTTTCTATTTTACGGTAAGGTACCGATTACCCCAGAGATACTGCGCTTTCTGCACCCGTCGGAGCAGCTCCAGTTCTGCGTCAAAACCTTTCGGGATGTGGCGGCGTTTACCGATAAACGGATTTTGATCGTTGACCGTCAGGGAATCACCGGCAAAAAGGTCGAGTATTTTTCCGTGCCGTACCGCAGTATCGTGACATATGCGATCGAAACGGCCGGCACACTAGATCTGGATGCGGAAATCAAACTGGTGCTTTCCGGCGGGATTGTTCTGGAATTGAACTTTTTCAAGGACAAAGAGAACCAGATGGAGGAGCTTCTGTTTCAGGTGTACGATCTGATCACGCAATACGTTTTGCAATAAACATTTGATAAATATGCAGCACTGCTGCCTGAGCCTTGGGATTCTGCCTTTCTTTTTCGGAAAGCAGAGTCCTAATTTTCTAATAAAAATACTTTGTTTTTTTGAAATTTATGTCCGTGTTTGTTTTTAGTTCAAAAAAAATTCATATTTTTTTAATTTCTTTTAGGAATTATTTGTACTTATTCCAAGGACAGAAGGAGGAATTTGCAGGGGGTTGATTTGGTACCTTTGTATAGAAGTTTTTCAGTGCACTGTAGATAGAAACGTGCAAGATTTTTCGATACTTCAGATTAACTCAAAATACTACAAAACGACAGGAATCAATATATAGGGGGTCACATACACATGAACAGAATTTGGGAAGGAATTAATCTTTATTAGAATAAGTCGGCCATCTGTGCGGCGTCTGGGACGGATAAAAAAGAGATAAGGACAGTTTTCTTGCATTTTCGGCATTTTTTCTCCTCTCAGTTTGACCGACAAAAGGATCGGCGTCAGGGAGCTTGGCTCATGCCGTGAGGAGGGCGGCAGGGCTCCAGAAAGGATAATCCCTCCCCAAAGAGTACAAGGGATAGTGGAAAGAAAGAAAAAAGAGCTTCAAAGGGGTGAAAAATAAGAAAGGTTTTTATTTTAAAAAAGAACTTTACACATGTCCTCCACAGGAGGACAAATAGGGCGGAAATCCACCGCTGGTCGCCGTTTTCAGCCTATTGCCTTTGCAAAACAAATGCACTATAATAGGGTCGTGAATTTATTTGACAGCCCGGACAGGCAACTGTCCGGCGGGAAAAAGGAGGCTGTTATGTCAATCTTAGAGGGCTCCATTGGGGTAATGGATTCCGGCATTGGCGGGCTTACGGTTGCGAAAGAAATTCAGCGTATCCTGCCGCATGAGGACATCCTGTATTTTGGCGATAGTGCCAATTGCCCTTACGGGAACAGATCGGCGCAGGAGATCGCAGAGCTGAGCCGCAAAATGCTCCGTTTTTTGGGCGACCGTGGGGTAAAGGTCGTCGCGATTGCCTGCAACACCATTTCAACTCTTGTCGACATACTTACACCGGACTTTGATTTTAAGATCATTGGCATTGTGGCTCCTTCTGCTGCATATGTTGTGCGCTCGGGAATCAAAAGAGTGGGGCTGATCGCTACGGAATTCACCGTTTCGACCGGCAACTACGATAAGCTGATCCATCAGCTTGATCCGGAGGTTCAGGTGACCGGCAAGGGCAGTCCGCTGCTGGCGGGGCTGGTTGACAGAGGTGACTTCAACCAGGACGACATCAACACCGAGATCCGTACCCAGATCGACAACATCCTGTCCAGAGATCCTCAGATTCAGCACGTCATTTTGGGGTGTACGCATTATCCTATTATAGGAAAGAACTTCGAAGAGTGCTATCCTGAGCTTTCCTTCATTAATCCGGCCCTTGAACAGGCCAATGTCGTTCGCGACTACTTGACGGAAAAGGATTCCCTGGCCCAGGAGGGAGAAGGCAGCTTTACCATTTGTACTTCGGGTGACCCGGAGGTTTACGTCCAGGTTGCGAAGCGGATTGGGATGAAAGAGCCTACTTCCACAGCTCATATCGCTCTGTAAAAAGAATTTGTATTCCGTTCTATTTTATAGAGAGAGCAGAATCAGAAAGCTTTTTGTACATAAGATGAGCTTTCGCGGCAGGTAAGAATGTGCGCGGCCTTCATTCCGTATTCCATCGCTGAAACGGCAATGCCGGATCTTTACAGCGACAGCGGGAATAGGGTTGGTACAGAGCGGGTGGTGCTCGTAAAAAACCACCGGATTGACAACGAATGGAGCGGCTCCAACAAGACTTTTTTGGCAGAATAACGGGAAACAAGCCCGTGATTTGTTCATGTTGGATGGTATTTGCTCCGGCGCCAAATATTTTTTATTAAATTTTTGACGTTATTGTATTTTTCTGTAGCATTTTGACATCGCGATGTCATACTTACAGACAACCAAATTTCTATTGTTGTAGGAGGAGATAGTTTATGGGCGTTTTAAAAGGAGTCATTGATATCGGCACGAACGATGCCGGTATGACTACAATTGGCCTAAACATGTACCTGGCGGCAGGTCTTGCGGCACTCTTGTTTTGGCTTGGTAACTGGACAGTTGACAAAGTTCGTTTCCTAAGAGAAAAATGTATCCCCGCGCCTCTGGTAGGCGGTTTGTATTTCGCTATCGTGAATACGGCCCTCACCGCAAGCGGTGTGTTGACCATTTCGTTTAACGACACGCTGCAGTCCTTCTTTATGTTGGTATTCTTCTGCACCGTCGGTTTCACGGTCAGCATTCCGATTCTGAAGAGCGGCGGTAAAAACATCATTATCATGCTGCTGCTGGCAACCGTGATGACATTCCTGCAGAACTTCCTGGGCGGCGGACTGATGGCTGCGTTTGGTCAGGATCCCAGACTCGGCGTTGCGGCAGGTTCCACCGCGCTGATCGGCGGCCCCGGCACGGCGGCTGCGTTCGGTGCAACCATGGATGCTCCCTTTGATCAGGGCGGCTACAACATGGGCGGCACAGGTACCATCGTAGGCGTTACCGCGGCTGTTTTCGGCCTGGTAATGGGCTCCATCATGGGCGGCCCCACTGCTTACAGAAGAATCAAGCAGTTCAACCTGAAATCCACTGAAGCGGCTCTTGAGGGCGGCGAAGACGGCGAGAGCTTTACCACCACCGGCGGTGCCTTTACTCATGCAGCAATGCTCCTCGCAGTTGCGATCGGTATCGGCCAGCTCGTTTCTGTCGGCTTGAAGGCGGCTACTGGCATTACACTCCCCGGATATATCGGCGCGATGTTGGTTGCAGCTTGCATGCGCAACATTAACGACGCAAGAGGCAAGAAGTTCCCGGGCGAAGAGATCGACACGGTCGGCGGACTTTCCCTGAACCTGTTCCTCGCAATGGCTATGATGAGCCTCAAGCTGTGGCAGCTGGTCGACCTGGCACTGCCTCTGATCGTTGCCCTGCTGGCTCAGGTCGTCCTGATGTATCTGTTCTCCTACTATGTAGTGTTCAACGTAATGGGCAAGAACTACAATGCTGCGGTACAGACCGCCGGCTTCATCGGCTTCGCGATGGGCGCTACTTCCAACGCGATGGCGAACATGCAGGCGATCACCAAGCAGTATGGTCCCGCAAGAGAAGCTTATTTCGTAATCCCCATGGTTGGCGGTCTGTTCATTGACTTCGTCAACGCGGCGGTTATCACCGGATTCCTCAACTGGTGGACTCCGTGATCTGATTCCTTAAACTTTAAGGGATTGATCAATCTGAATTTCTAAAAAGTGTGTGTGGTTCTGCCGCCCGGATGAAATCGCCGGGCGGCAGAGCGTGGAAAAAACGATGATCGGCCGTTCTGAATGATGTGTGTGGTTTCAGGAAGAACGCCGTTTCGCGTTTTCTGAAAATAGCGACGTTTTTTGGACAAAATAGGTATTGGCAAAAAGCTTTTGCGGGAGAAGTGCGTGCGCTGAACCCAGAGCTTGCGAATCCTTTTTGTATATTTACGTAAATTTTCCCTATTTTTAGAGAAAAATTTTTTTTATGGAGGTCTTTGTTATGAACGCGTATGTTGAAAGAGTGTTGGAAGAAACCAAGAAAAAGAACGCCAATGAACCTGAATTCCTTCAGACTGTTGAAGAGGTTCTCTCTTCCCTGGCTCCCGTGGTGGATGCCCACCCCGAGTATGAGAAGGCCGGCCTGCTGGAGAGAATGGTTGAGCCCGAGCGCACCATTGAGTTCCGTGTAGCATGGGTTGACGATGCCGGTAAGGTAAACGTAAACCGCGGCTACCGTGTACAGTACAACGGAGCAATCGGACCCTACAAGGGCGGCCTGCGTTTTGCTCCTTCCGTAACCCTGTCTGTCATCAAGTTCTTGGGCTTTGAGCAGACCTTTAAGAACAGCCTGACCACTCTGCCCATGGGCGGCGCTAAGGGCGGTTCCGACTTCGATCCCCGCGGTAAGAGCGACGCTGAGATCATGCGCTTCTGCCAGTCCTTTATGACTGAGCTGTATCGCCACATTGGTCCCGACATCGACGTTCCCGCCGGCGACTTGGGCGTAGGCGGAAGAGAAGTTGCCTACATGTATGGCCAGTATCGCCGTATCCGTGGCGCTTTCGAGAACGGTGTTATCACCGGTAAGGGCCGTTCCTTCGGCGGCAGCTTGATTCGCCCTGAGGCTACCGGCTATGGCGCTATCTACTATGTAAACGAAGTTCTGAAGCATGAAAATGATTCCATTAAAGACAAGACCTTCGCAGTTTCCGGTTTCGGCAACGTGGCTTGGGGCGCTGTGAAGAAGATTGCGGAATTGGGCGGCAAGGCTGTTACTATTTCCGGTCCTGACGGCTATGTATACGATCCCGATGGCATTGTAACCGACGAGAAGATCAACTTCATGCTCGATATGCGTTCCAGCGGCCGTGACAAGGTTCAGGATTATGCCGACAAGTTTGGCGTAGAATTCTTCCCGGGCGAGAAGCCGTGGGGCCGTAAGGTTGATATCGTCCTTCCCTGCGCTACGCAGAATGACATCAACATGGACGAAGCAAAGAAGATCGTTGCCAATGGCATCAAATACTATATCGAAGTTGCCAACATGCCCACCACCAACGATGCTCTGGTATACCTGATGGGCCAGAAGAACATGATCGTTGCTCCTTCCAAGGCTGTTAACGCCGGCGGCGTTGCGGTTTCCGGTCTGGAGATGTCCCAGAACAGCGAGAGACTGTCTTGGACTGAGGAAGAGGTTGACCAGAAGCTGCATCAGATCATGAAGAACATTCATGATGCGTCTGTTGCTGCTGCAGAAGAGTTTGGCCTTGGCTACAACCTGGTAGCTGGCGCGAACATCGCTGGCTTCAAAAAGGTTGCCGACGCTATGCTGGCTCAGGGCATTTTCTAAACAAAATCAAGGTTTTTCCAAGTTGTTTTTAGATAGGCGGGCG
>OBZU01000498.1_pt1 | contig 11389 bp, 9 predicted proteins | sample 1495561 | NCBI WGS metagenome assembly OBZU01 (sample SAMEA2580250, study PRJEB22360) | human gut metagenome | biome: human gut; feature: human-associated habitat; material: faeces | place: Denmark | collected 2008/2010 | reverse complement strand
AGGGGCCATGCGGCATAGCGCCGGGACATGGTCCGGAAAAACGTCCGAGGTCCCCCGCATCCCACTCTGGACGCACAAAACGGGATGAGCTTTCCCATGGTGATCCAAGACCAGAAACATGTTCGATAGCGCGGCCAGGTCAAGAACAACAAGACAAGCGTTACGCCAATTTGGACGAGCGTCTGCTGCAGTTTGAGGCTGCTGGCCCATATGGTAGAGTTAACCACCCATGAATTTCAGCACACTGCGTGCTACCTGTTCTTTTGTCATTTAGGGGAGTGAACTTGTGAATACTTCTGTCGCCAAGAAGGCCGGCCAGGCGGTGCGCCTGCTCATGATGGTGCTCACGGCAGTTCTCATCTTCTTCTTCATCAATGTTATGCTGCTCGTCTCCGATATCCAGGGCACGGCGCGCGTAGTCAACTACGCCGGTCTGGTTCGCGGTACCACGCAGCGAATCGTTAAGCTCGAGGACGCGGGCCAGCCTCAAGATGACCTGCTTAAAGCCGTGGATTCATACATCAACGGTTTGCGTTACGGAAGTGACGACCTCAATCTCGTCCGTCTCGATGACGATGAGTACCAGGCAAAGATGACCGAACTCGCGAGCTATTTTGACGAGCTTCGCGCCGAGATTACCCGCGTGCGCGAAGTCGGCTATGAGAACACCGACATCATCTCCATGAGCGAGGAGTTCTTTGGCATTTGCGACGATGCTACGCGACTCGCGGAGGACTACTCTCAGGAGAAGGCGTCGGCGCTCAACTATCTCGAGGGCTTGGTGATCATCGACATCGTGGGCTTGGTGGCGACCTTTGCGGTCGAACTCGTTCGCGCGGTGCGCACCGCCGCGCTCAATCGCGAACTGCAGAGCAAAGTCTATCTCGACGAAGCCACGGGGCTGCCCAACAAGAACAAGTGCGAGGAGATCTTGGGGCAGGAGCAGCCTGTCTCCGCGGAGGAGCCCGTTGCGGTGTGCGTCTTCGACCTTAACAATCTGCATATGGTCAATAACAACTTCGGCCATGAGAAGGGCGATGAATACATTCGCTCTTTTGCCCAACAACTGGGAAGTGTGGCGTCGGAGACGTGCTTTGTGGGTCGCGACGGCGGCGATGAGTTTATCGCGGTGCTGCGGGATGCCGACCGAGCCGCTGTGGAATCTTGTCTCGCTCGGATTCGCGCGAACGTGAACGAGTATTCCGAAGTCCACCCCGATATGCCCATCAGCTACGCGGTGGGCTATGCGCTTTCCAGCGATTTTGACGAGCCGCCTACCATGCGCGAACTCTTTTCCCAGGCCGACAAGAACATGTACATCGACAAGAACCGCGTAAAGACAGCCGAGGCAGCCGGGCCGCAACGCGAGGACCGCTAAACCCGTAGCAAAGGGTAGCTAATTTGGGACGGGACTCTTTTGGCTACTTGAGGAGTTGGGCCATGGCGTTGACGAATTTTTGGACTTGGAGGGTGGGCTCGAGCGGGTAGTGCAGAAAGACCGGCACCTCTCGCCCGCACAGGAACGGCACGCCCACAAAGGCCGGGTGCACCCCCGACCATGCGCCGCAGGTGAGCACCGCGTCGCCCTTTTCCTCTGCCTCGTTAAAGAGCGCAAAGTCAAAGCTGTCCACGTCGATCACGTCAACGCCGCCGTCGGCCAGAAGGTCGATGCGCAGACTGTCCATTGCGTCGTTGCCGTGGCGGAGCACGCGCAGACGCATACCCTCCAAGTCGGCGACCGTAATGCGATTCTTGCGCACCAGCGGGCTCGTGCGCGGCAGGTCGATATAAAACGGCACGTTGACAATGCGGAGCTTTTGGCAGGCGTCACCCCAGCGCGGGGTCGAAAAACTCGACTGCACCACATCGACCTCACGACCGAGGCTGCGCATGACGGTCTCGCGCTCGTCATAGAGGTCGCTTACCGGCACGATCTCAAATCGCAGCGACGGTTCCAGCTCGTGTACGCCCGACCACATCGACAGCGTTTGGCGCCCCGGGCACATCATCGACACACCCAGACGCACAGCACCGCCATCGCCCGCCGCGCGTCGGGCGCGGCGCAGCGCGTCCTCGGACTGCCGCATGATCGAGCGCGCGTCGTCCACCAGCAGAGCGCCCGCCGGCGTCACCTTAACACCCGAATGCGAGCGCTCGAACAACGTGATGCCAAACTCGGCCTCGAAACCCGACACCTGTTTGACGAGCGCCGGGGTCGACACGCGCAATTTTGCCGCCGCACGTGAGAAGCTTCCCAGCTCCGCGGCGGCCGATATGGCCTCGAGTCGTCGATCGTACACGTCAATCTCCCGTTTTCGCGCCTGTGAACGCATGGCGCCACAGGGGGTCTTTTTGGCAGGTCACACACTCAATTAAAGGCGCATTGTCTTGCGAGCTATAAACCATTGGTTAACGCCATTCTAACAAATATGCAATTCACCTGCGCAAATGTAAAGCATACGATAACCAGCGAAAACCACGTGGGTCGATTAATGGGAGCGACCCACCGGGAAGCACAAGAAGGGAAGTTCCTATGAGCAATTGGCTTAAGCTCGAGGGCGATGTCTGCGCCGTGACTGGCGCGCTCGGCGGTATGGGCGTCGAGATTTGCCGCGAGTTCGCCCGCAACGGCGCCAACGTCGTCCTGCTCGATCTGGACGAGGAAAAGGTCAAGGCCGCAGCCGCCGACCTCGCCGCCGAGTTTGGCATCCACGCCGAGGGCTACAAGATGAACGCCACCGACGAGGCCGAGGTTCAGGCCGCCGTCGACGCCACCATCGCCGACTTCGGCCGTGTCGACGTCCTCGTCAACACCGCCGGCATCCTGCGCTTCGCCGCCATGGAGGACCTGCCGCTGAGCGACTGGGAGCAGGTGCTCAACGTCAACCTCACCGGCTACTTCATCACCTCGCAGCGCTTTGGTCGCGAGATGATCAAGGCCGGCCAGGGCCGCCTAGTTCACATCTCGACCGTCGCCAGCCACTCCCCCGAGACGTTCTCGGGCGTGTACAGCTCCACCAAGGCGGGCGTCAACATGATGTCCAAGATGCTGGCTGCCGAGTGGGGCCCCTACGGCGTGCGCTCCAACTGCGTCGAGCCCTGCTTCGTTAAGACCCCGATGTCGGCCAATTTCTACGCCGACCCCGAGGTCGAAAAGAGCCGCAGCCGCCTCATCGCCACGCGCCGCATCGGCGAGGTCAGCGATATCGCCAACGCCGTCATGTTCCTGGCGTCCAAGCGCTCGGACTTTACCACCGGCGACGCCATCAAGGTCGATGGCGGCTTCTCCAACATGATGGGCGACCTCACCGCCAAGCCCGGCGGCCGTCGCGCCTATGCCGACAACTACCTTAAGAACAAGGGTGTCGAGCTCTGGTCCGATGAGTCCGGCGTCGCCAAGCCGACTGACCAGTAAACCAACCTGACAGGGAGGCCCGCGGACACGCCCGCTCCTCCCCCGTATCGATTAGAAAGAGTCCAATGGCTTCCACCAACTCCAACAAGGGTCGCGCCGTCGTGCTTTCCGCCGCGTGCGTCACCATGTTCTTCATCAGCTCCATCGCGCTGTATTCCGTCGTGAGCAAGAACCTACTCGCCGTCTACCCCGAGTGGTCCAGCGCTCTTACCTGGGCCTTCCCGGTCTTTCAGACCATCATGGCCGTGACGGGCATCTTCGCCGGCCGCATCTCCGATAAGATCGGCCCGCGCAACGTCGTGATCGCCGCCGCCGTGTGCTACGGCCTGGGCTGGTTCATGTCCGGCACCGTCACCGAGCCGTGGCAGTTCTACCTGTGGTTCTCGCTCGTCGCCGCCATCGGCAACGGCCTGGGCTACAACCCCGCGCTCACCACCGGTCAAAAGTGGTTCATCGACAAAAAGGGCCTTGCCTCCGGCATCACCCTGGCCGCTTCGACCGCCGGCCCCGCCGTGCTGTCCCCGGTGCTCGCCTCGTTGCTCATCCCGAGCCTGGGCATCTTTGGCGCCCTTAAGGCGCTCGGCGTCATCTTCTTTGTGACGATTGCTGCCTCCGCCCTGTTCCTGAAGGCCCCCGAGGCCGGTTGGCTGCCCGAGGGCTTCGAGGCCCCCAAGGGCGGCGCGCACGCCGGCACCTTCGGCGACCTCACCCCGGGCGAGATGGTCAAGACCCCGCGCTTCTGGGTCCTCATCGTCACCTTCGCCTTTGCCGCCACCGCGGGCACCCTGCTCGTGGGCAAGGTTGCCTCCATCGCCGCCGTCCAGCTCTTCGCCGACCCCACGAGCGCCGCGGCCGTCGCCCTCGGCGGTGTGGTGGTCTCCATCAACACCTGCGCCAACTTGGTTGGCCGCCTGTCCTTTGGCCAGATCATCGACAAGCTCGGCGCCTATAAGTCGCTGCTCATCAGCCTTGTCGTCACTATCGTCGCACTCGTCATCATGTCGATGAGCTTTACGCAGAGCATGTTCTTTGTGGCGCTCGCCCTGCTCGGCTTTAGCTTTGGCGCCCTGCTCGTCATCTACCCGCCGCTCACCGGTGGCGCCTTTGGCACCAGCAACATCGGCGTCAACTACGGCATCATGTTTTTAGGCTATGCCGCTTCCACCTGGATCAGCCAGCCCATCACCGCCGTGCTGTATCACGCCGAGGCCGGCAGCGCCGCCTACCAGCAGTCCTTCTACGGCGCCATCGTGATCGCCGCCATCGCCGTCGTGCTCACCGTCTACATGATGGTCTCCGACAGCAAGAAGAAGTCCGCCTAGTTTTACCGATGCGACAAAGGGACAGCCCCTTTGTCGCATTCCACCGGTCACCAGTATTAAGGAGTCGAAATGTCTGAGCTCAACCCCGTCCGCATTGCCGTTATCGGCGCCGGCGCCATGGGCCGCAACCACATCCGCTTTGTCACCGAGGAGCCCGAGGCCGAGCTCGTCGCCATCGCCGACGCCTTTGAGGGCGCCCGCGCCACGGCCGAGGCCGCCGGCGTGCCGTTTTACACCGATCCCGCCCAGATGATGGACGAGGTCAAGCCCGAGGCCGTCATTATCGCCACCCCCAACGACCTGCACCTGGGCGTTGCCCGCGAGGCCGTAAAGCGCAACATCGTTCCGCTGGTCGAAAAGCCGATCTCCAACGACCTGGAGGATGCCCAGGCTTTCGCTGCCGAGGCCGAGACCGCCGGCGTGCCCGTGCTCGTGGGCCAGCACCGTCGCCACAACCCCTTCGTCAACAAGGCCAAGGAGATCATCGAGTCCGGCGAGCTGGGCAAGCTCACCGTGTCGAGCTTCCACTACATGATCTATAAGAACGACGAGTATTTCGATGTCGAGTGGCGCCGCAAGAAGGGTGCCGGCCCGATCCTGGTCAACCTGGTGCACGACGTCGACCTGCTCCGCTACCTGCTGGGCGAGCCCGTTGCCGTCCAGGGTATGCAGTCCAGCGCCGCCCGCGGTTTTGAGACCGAGGACTCCGCCGTGGTCAACGTCCGTTTTGCCGATGGCGCGCTCGCAAGCATGACCATCTCCGACGCCACCGCCAGCCCCTGGAACTGGGAGGCAACCGCTCGCGAGGATCCGCAGTACCGCCCCTTCGACGCCGACGCCTACTTTATCGGCGGCACTAAGGGCGCCCTGTCGCTGCCCCGCCTGCACCAGTTCTCCTACGACGGCGCCTCTAACTGGCACAAGCCGCTGCAGATGGAGATTCCGGCCGTCGACCCGGCACTGCCGCACAAGATGCAGCTCAAGCACTTTGTGAAGGTTGTCCGCCGCGAGGTCGAGCCCGTCGTGACCCCCGCCGATAACGTCAAGACGCTCACGCTTCTCAACGCCATCAAGGAGGCCGCCGAGACCGGCCAGATCGTCGAGCTGTAATACTTTAGGGCGGGTCGCGGCAAACTCCTATGCCGAACCCCTCGGCCCGCCACCAACAAGCCCCTCTTCTTTGCCCCACGAGCAGCCTCCTGCCCGTGGGGCTTTTTGACTACATTGGTAATGATTTTTCTGGGACGGGGGCTATTTTGTGCCTCAGCTTGGTTCGTTCGCCACGAAATGGGCCTATCTACTACGTTTAACCGACCACCCTCAACCATGCCGAATTTCGCGAAATAAAAACCGCAGGTAACCGGCTTGTCGATTTTCGGAAAACCCAGGTACGGTCGACCCATGCGGTTCAAACGTAGTAGACGGGTCGTTTTCGTGGCGCGGCTCCAAAACAGTCTTTTGGGACGGGTGGTATCCTTGGTAGCCCTGTGCTGCAAACGCACCTTAAACGCAAGGAGTCCCATGGATCTTATCGCCCAGCTTGCCCGCGAGCTCAACCTTAAGGCCGCCAACATCGAGGCGGCCGTCAAGCTCATCGACGAGGGCAACACCATCCCCTTTATCTCGCGCTACCGCAAGGAAGCAACGGGCGGCATGGACGACGTCGCCCTGCGCGCACTCGACGAGCGCCTGTCTTACCTGCGCAATCTTGAGCAGCGCAAAGAGGACGTCATTCTGCTCATCGACGCCCAGGGCAAACTTACGCCAGAGCTTGAGCAGCAGATTCGCGAAGCCACGCAGATCCAACGTGTTGAGGACCTCTACAAGCCCTACCGCAAAAAGCGCATGACCCGCGCACAGAAGGCCCGCGAGGCAGGCCTGGAGCCGCTTGCCAACATGATCATCATGCAGGCCTCGGCCAAGGGCAGCGCGCTCGACACCGCCGCGGCATACGTCAACGAGGAGGCCGGCTTCGACACACCCGAGAAGGCACTTGCCGGCCCCGCCGACATCGTGGCCGAGACGGTGGCCGAAGACCCCGAGAACGTCGCCGACCTGCGCGCCTTTACGCAAAACACCGCCGATATCATTGTCGAGGCTACCGATCCCACGGAGAAGACTCCCTACGAGCCCTACTACAACTTTGACGAGCCGCTGCGCCGTATACCCAACCACCGTGTGTTGGCTATCGACCGCGGTGAGCGCGAGGGCAAGCTCCGCGTGCGCGTGAACGTCGACGGCGCTGCCGCCACGGCATGCCTCGGCAGCCGGTGGGCCCGAAGCCAGGGCGGCGGTCGAGCAGCCGTTGGCCCCGACGCCAGGGCGTCTTCGCGCCCGTCTTTGACGCCGCCATCGCCGACGGTTACAAGCGCCTCATGGCCCCCTCGCTGGAGCGCGAGGCCCGCGCCAAGCTCACCGTTCGCGCCCAGACCGAGGCCATCAACGTCTTTGCCAAGAATCTCGAGGGCTTGCTCTCGGCGCGCCCCGTGCGCGGCGCCCGCGTGCTCGCGCTCGATCCGGGCTACCGCACCGGCTGCAAGGTCGCCGTCATGGACGAGACCGGCAAGCTGCTCGACCACGGCGTGGTCTACCCCACCAAGCCGCGCCACGACGTCGCCGGCACCAAGCGCGAGCTCGCCCGCCTCGTCAAGAAGGACGGCGTCAACACCATCGTCATCGGCAACGGCACCGCCAGCCGCGAGACCGAGGAAGTCGTCTCGGAGTTCATTGCCGAGCAGGCGCCCAGCCTTCGCTACACCATCGTTAACGAAGCCGGCGCGTCGGTGTACTCGGCTTCCGAACTCGCCAGCCAGGAGTATCCCGACTTGGACGTCACCGTGCGTGGCGCCATGAGCCTGGGCCGCCGCCTGCAAGACCCGCTGGCAGAGCTCGTCAAGATCCCGCCCCAGTCCATCGGCGTTGGCCAGTACCAGCACGACCTTGACCAGGCCGAGCTTTCGCGCACGTTGGGCCATGTGGTGGAGGACGTCGTCAACCGCGTGGGCGTCGACGTCAACACCGCAAGCGCGAGCCTGCTGGGATATGTATCGGGCATCACGCCGAGCGTGGCCAAAAACATCGTGGCCTACCGCGAGGAAAACGGCGCCTTTACCGATCGCCGCCAGCTCAAGAAGGTCCCCAAGCTGGGACCCAAGGCATACCTCAACGCCGCGGGTTTCCTGCGCATCAGCGGCGGCAAGAACCCGCTCGACGCGACAAGCGTCCACCCCGAGAGCTACGAGGTGGCCGCGGCCGTCCTGGAGCGCGCCGGCGTTAAATCAAGCGAGCTCAGCCGCGGCGGCGTGCCCGACATCGAGCGCCGCCTAGGCAGCATCTCGGCGCTGGCAAGCGACCTGGACTGCGGCACCCTCACGCTCATCGACATTGTCAACGAGCTCAAGAAGCCCGGTCGCGACCCGCGCGACGACGCGCCCGAGGTGGTCTTTAGCCGCTCAGCGCTTTCCATCGACGACCTGGAGCCCGGCATGGAGCTCAAGGGCACGGTGCGCAACGTTGTGGACTTTGGTGCCTTCGTCGACGTGGGCGTGCACCAGGACGGCCTCGTGCACATCTCCAAACTGGCCAACCGCTTTGTCAAGCACCCGAGCGACGTGGTGCGCGTCGGTGACACGGTCAAGGTGTGGGTCGAAAAGGTCGATCGCGACCGCAAAAAGATCTCGCTCACCATGGTGCAAGGCAAGTAAACCGCCAAAGCAAAGGTACCCCCTGTAGCGATGTGCAAAATCGCGAGTATTCTGCAAATTCCACCGTTCCGAACGCCCCACAGAGACAATAACGTCAAAAACAGCCCCCGTTTTAGCGACATTAGAGCCAGAACGGGGGCTGTTCCGTGCTTCACCCAACTGGTAAAAGCCTTTACCTTGCTGAATACTCTCAATTTTGCACGGCGCAGGCAGGGGTACCTTTGCCCACGGCAGGATATGGAAGCCTATCGCCAACCTACCGGCAAGCTCGTGCCGGCAGCCCCGGCCTTCCCTTTCCCTAGCGCGACCCTCGCAAAGCGCGTGAGCGATAGGGAAAGGGAAGGCCGGGGCGAACAGCCCATGGCGCAGCCAGTGTTCGCCCTACGGCAGAATATGGAAGCCCAAAGCGGCGATATCCTTGGCAAAGCCGCGGACGGTGTCGAGCGAGACCTCGTACGGGTCGCGACCGATGTTCTTCCGCTTGGCCAGGATGCTGTTGGGCACCGTAATGATCTGGCAACCGCAGGCCTCGGCCTGGTAAATGTTGATGAGCTCGCGCGTGGACGCCCACAGGACCTCACAGTTGGGCTTGGCGGCGGCCTTCTTAACCGACTCCGTCATAAACGGAATGGGGTCGACGCCGGTGTCGGCGATGCGGCCGGCAAAGAGCGAGATGATGGACGGCGTCTCGGCGTCAACGGCCTCGACCATCTCATCGACCTGCGTAGGCGTAAAGATGGTGGTGACGTTGACCTTGATGCCGTCGGCGGAAAGCTTGCGGACCAGCTCGGCGGTGGACTCGCCCTTGGTGGTCACGCACGGAATCTTGACGTAGACGTTCTCGGCCCAGGTAGCGATCTCACGGGCCTCGACCTCCATGGTCTCGACGTCGTCGGCAAAGACCTCAAACGACACGGACACATCGGTGATGTGGGCCAGGACCTCCTTGGCAAACGCGCGGTAATCCGTCACGCCGCCCTTCTTCATAAGGGACGGGTTGGTCGTGAAACCCTGAACGTTGCCGTTCTCGTACATGTCTAGCATGCCCTCGAGGTTTGCACCGTCAGCGAACACCTTGATTGCCATCTGCCTGATTCCTTTCGCTTGCACATGGGCGTTAAACTGCTAAACACTTTACCTACGTTTATCAAGGCGTGAGCTGCGGTTTTTTATCTTCTCGGCGAACGGTATAAACACCTCAGTGTTTGGATTGATAAATCGGTTGAGCATGCAAAAGCAAAGAGTCGCAATTTGAGCAAACGTCAGAACGCGGGATTCATTAGATGAGGCCGAAATGCTGCATGGCAGTGACGGTGCCGTCGTGTGCGACATCGTCGGTCACGTAGTCGGCGAGCGCCTTGACCTCGGGCATGGCGTTGCCCATGGCGACGGCCGTCTCGACGGCAGCGAGCATGCCCAGGTCGTTACCCGAATCACCAAAGCCAAAGGTGTGCGCATTTCCCTCGCGGCCCAGATACGCCAGTGCTCGCGCCACGCCCACGCCCTTGTCAATGCCCTTGGGGCTCAGCTCGCGATTCTGACCACCGGTATTGCACAGCTCAAACTCGCAATCGATAAAGCCGTCATCGTTGGCAACGCGAGCCAGGTAGCTCGCGACGATGCACACCTTGCCCACGCGCAGACGGCCGTCGACGCGCATTTCCTCGGTGCTGTGCACCACAGAAGTGCCGATCAGAGACGACTGCTCAACACCCGCGGGTTCCAGGGCAAAAGTAGCCACGTTGGTCTCGAAAAAGGCCTCAATCCCCGCCGCGGCCATACGGCGCGCAAGCTCCTCGATAACGTCCTCGTCAAAGCAGTCCTCATGCACCACGCGGCCCTCGACCTCGAGCGTCGCTCCCGCCATGGCAACGACACCCGCCGGGTTCAGCGCGCGCAGGCCATCGGCAATCAGCCACAAGGGACGACCCGTGCAGATAAATGCCTTGTGCCCTGCGTCGCGCAGGCGATGAAACGCCTCGACGACCGCCCGCGAGGGGCGAACCGCCGAAAAGTCCTTGTCGGTCATGTTGTCGGGATCGAACGACGTCAGCGTGCCGTCCACGTCAAAAAAGAGCACGGCGGAATCGGGGCACGCATCAATCATATGGGTTCCTTTCGGGGGCGAGAGTAAACGAAGCATCCATCATATAATGGAGCGACGCAACCAGAGAGGTCACCCATGGAATTTTACGCAAGCTGCCCCGAGGGCTTTGAGTCCGCACTCGCCGATGAGCTTAAACGCCTCGGGCTTTCGCATGTTCGCCGGCTGAAGGGCCGCGCTACATTTGAGGGCGAGCTCGAAGAAGGCTACCGCGCCTGTCTGTGGTCGCGCCTGGCGAGCCGTGTGTTCGTGGTACTCGGGCGCTTTGAGGCGCAGGATGCCGATGAACTGTACGACAGCGTTTACGACATCGCCTGGGAGACCATCATCCGCCCCGGCGCCACCATCGCCATCACCGCCCGCGGCGTGACCGAGCAGCTGCGCAACACGCGCTTCTCGGCCCTGCGCGCCAAGGACGCATTGTGCGACCGCTTGGCCGAAACCACGGGCCGTCGCGCCGATGTCGACGCCGCCGATCCCGATGTTCACCTGCTGCTTTCGCTGCGTCAGCGCCGCGCGAGCATCAGCCTGGACCTTTCGGGCGACCCGCTGTTCAAACGTCTGCCGCCCGCAGCGACCCGCGCCGGCGAGGGCGCGCACGTGTTGCGCCCCGACTACGCCGCCCTGGTGCTGGCGCAGGTCGGCTGGACCGCACTGTGCGAGCACGAGTTGACGGCCGACGATTACGAGAACGAAGCCCTTCCCACGCTGATCGATGCCTCGTGCGCCGGCGGCGGCCTGTTGCTGGAAGCCGTGAACATTCTGACCGACCGCGCCCCGGGCGCCGCACGCGAGCGCTGGGGCTTTGAGGGCTGGCAGCTGCACGACGCCGCCCTGTGGGAGC
>OBZU01000494.1_pt1 | contig 11439 bp, 12 predicted proteins | sample 1495561 | NCBI WGS metagenome assembly OBZU01 (sample SAMEA2580250, study PRJEB22360) | human gut metagenome | biome: human gut; feature: human-associated habitat; material: faeces | place: Denmark | collected 2008/2010 | reverse complement strand
AATACCATTGAACGCAAAATTCTTTGGACGACGAATTTCTAATAACTCAGGATCGTTAACAATAGTCATTTCTTCCAATTCTTTATCAGTAAGCGTTGTCACGCCTAAGCGAGCACGTTCTTTTTTCCCCATGCGATAAGCAACAAAGAAGATAACATACAATACAGATAAAATCATACCAGGTGCTAAATAAGAAAGAATGTCGGCATCAACTTCTAGTACGGCCATGGCACGAGCTGTTGGACCGCCCCAAGGTAATAAGTTCATAATGGTGTTTTGTAAGATAACAAGCACACCTAAATTCATCAATTTCATATTAAGTTTTTTGTAGATGGGAATAAACGCAGAACAGCAAATCAAGGTCGTAGTTGTTCCATCTCCGTTTAAGGAAACAGCAGCAGCAACTACCGCAGTAGCCATCAAGACTTTCATTGGGTCGCCTTTAGCAAAGTAAATCATTTTTTTAGTGATTGGGTCAAACAAACCAGCATCCAACATAATAGAGAAGTAAAGAATGGCAAATAATAACATAATACCAGTTTTTGAAGTAGTTGAAATCCCATCTAAGACGAAATTCCCAATGTTGACTTCAGGGACAACACCGTCAGCACCAGGTGGCGGACTCGCTACTCCAGTTGCAATTGCAATCAAAGTAAAAATAAGAGGAATAATTACTAAAGATGTAAACGGTGACAATTTCTTTTTCATGATTACATACATAAAGATGATAATCATACCATAAGCTAAAATAGTGAGTAACATGTTTTTCTTCCTTTCTTTTTTAGAACTTTTTTGTAAGCGTTAACAACCGGTGTTAATAAAAAAGAATAGCCATGAGAAATGTTTCACAGTATTCTGGTTTACAACAAAAAATATTTTTTGTGTTTGTCTATAGTGTGAGAATATACAAACTTTCGCAGAGAATAAATAGCCTAAAACAAAAAGAACATCAAAAAAACAATTCAACAATCAAATTCTTATTAATAACTTAATATAATATTAATAGAATCTTAACGGCTGATAAATGCTTATATACCAATGTTTACAGAGTTTTTTTCACAAAATAAACAATAAAAGAACAATCTGAGCTAGTGTTTTCACTAGGTTTTTTAACGGTTTTTTCTATAATGAACGTATACCAAGAATTAGTGAAAGGAGAGACAATATGGGCCTATTTAAGTCCTTATTCAAGAAAGAGCAACACACGCAGGATACCGAGATTAATGAAAGCGTTATCCAACGTGAAGCGGATAACTTGGAAAAGCGATGGATAGATATACCAGCATATATTCCTGCTGAGCCAAAAGAATATCAATTGGTAAGTATTGTGGCCACTGCCATCGCAGCAGGAGAGTTTCCAGAAAGTCGTTTTGTTATCAAAAAAATCGCAAAACGAAATCCAGAAGCAAAAGAAGTTGCCATTATTGCAGCCAGTATAGCTGCAGAGCTTTCAGAAGAGTCTCAGCTAGTTGTCAAAAGAATTTCAAAACAAAACCTTGAGGAGGATCATTATGTTACGCAAATTTAAAATTTCAATTGATGGGAAAGAATATTTAGTCGAGATGGAAGAAATCGGTGGCGTCCCACAACCAGCACCTGTTGCGCCACAACCAACAGCGCCAGTTGCTACGACAGAAACACCAGCCCCTGCTGTTGAAGAAGCCCCAGCGCCAGCAGCACAGCCAGCCGCCCCAGCAGGAGCAGATGCAATGCCTGCGCCAATGCCAGGAACTGTGTTAAAAGTATTAGTCAATGTTGGTGATACGGTGTCCGAGAACCAACCATTGTTAATTTTAGAAGCAATGAAGATGGAAAATGAAATCGTTGCAGGAAAAGCAGGTACGGTAACAGGAATTCATGTTACCCAAGGCCAAATTGTGAATCCAGGGGAACCATTAATAACAATTAACTAGAATTAATTTAAGAAGAGGAAGTGATTTGTGTGGAGACACTGATTCAAGGTGTTATAGGAATGGGCCAAGAACCAGGACGCATTGTGATGATGCTGATTGGTGGACTATTAATGTATTTAGGAATAAAAAAAGAGTATGAACCAACACTTTTAGTGCCGATGGGTTTAGGAACGATTTTAGTGAACTTTCCTAATTCCGGCGTATTGAGCGCTGGCGGCGAGCCAGGTCCGTTTAATGTTCTTTTTGATTTTGGAATAAAAACAGAATTATTCCCGTTATTATTATTTATTGGGATTGGGGCAATGATTGATTTCGGGCCATTGTTACAAAATCCATTTATGTTGATGTTTGGTGCCGCTGCACAGTTTGGGATTTTCTTTACAGTTATTATGGCTGTTTTATTAGGTTTTGATTTAAACGATGCTGCTTCGATTGGGATTATTGGTGCCGCTGATGGCCCAACGTCTATTTTCGTAGCAAATACCTTACATTCAAAATACATGGGGGCCATAATGGTTGCCGCTTACTCCTACATGGCGTTAGTTCCGATTATTCAACCAGTAGCGATTAAAGCAGTGACGACGAAAGCCGAACGTCGTATCCGTATGACTTATCGGGCCGGTGAAGTTTCTCAAACAGCGAAAATTCTTTTCCCGGTTGTTATTACGATTGTCGCAGGGTTAATTGCGCCGGTGTCATTACCATTAGTTGGTTTCTTAATGTTTGGGAACTTATTAAGAGAATGTGGCGTTTTGGATCGTTTATCCATTACAGCTCAAAATGAATTGGTAAATATTATTAGTATCTTGCTAGGACTATCTATTTCCGTTAGCATGAACTATGCAGAGTTCTTAAAAGTCGATACGTTGATGGTTATTGGCTTAGGGTTAGTCGCCTTTATTATGGACTCAGTCGGCGGCGTGCTTTTTGCTAAATTCTTGAATTTATTTAGAAAAGAAAAAATCAATCCAATGATTGGTGCTGCGGGTATTTCCGCTTTCCCAATGTCTAGTCGGGTTATTCAAAAAATGGCTACGGATGAAGACCCACAAAACTTTATTTTAATGCATGCTGCTGGTGCCAACGTTTCAGGACAAATCGCTTCTGTAATTGCTGGTGGCTTACTATTAGCCTTTTTAACATAGGACGGAAAGGAGAACGAATACATGTCTGTTAACATGGAAGATTTAAAAATTGCTTTTGAACTGTTAGGTTTTGGTTGGGGCGGCGTTTTCGTTGTTTTATTTATCATTTATCTAGCATCTAAATTACTAACAAAATTATTTCCAATTAAAAAATAAAGGAGGTTATTGCTGTGAGCAGCGTATATACAATGAAAAGAATCTGGTTGCAAAAAGATAAAAAAGCTTATCAAGCTTGGCGCGAATTAATGGAAAAAGCCGCATTGCAAACGACAGAAGCACTTGATTACACCGTTGGCATATATGATGACACAGCATTAATCGCCTCTGGCTCGCTTTCAGGCAAAACGATTAAGTGCGTGGCCGTTTGTAAAAAATATCAATCTGAAAATTTGTTAACCCAATTGGTGGTTCATCTACTTGAAAAACTGAGAGAAGAAAACCAATTACACAGTTTTTTGTATACAAAACCAAAAAATGAACAAATTTTTCAGTCGCTAGGCTTTCAAAAAGTGGTTGCGAATCAAGAGGTGCTATTTATGGAGCAAGGCAAACCAGATTTTGCCGATTATCTTGGTTACCTGACACAGCATAAAAAAGCAGGGCCAGCCAGTAGCATTGTCATGAATGCAAATCCTTTTACGAAAGGCCATCAGTACTTAGTCGAAAAAGCAGCCAAAGAAAGTCCGCACGTTTATGTGTTTGTTTTATCTGAAGATAAATCGCTATTTTCAAAAGAAGCACGTTTCGCAATGGTGCAAAAAGGGGTCGCCCATTTACCCAATGTGACAGTCCTATCTACAGAAGATTACTTAGTTTCGTCTGCGACTTTTCCTACCTATTTTTTGAAAGAAAAAGCGCCATTAGAGGTAGCTGCAATTCAAGCAACGCTTGATGCAACGTTATTTAAAGAAAGAATTGCGCCAATACTTGAAATTCAGCAACGTTATGTGGGAGAAGAGCCTTATTCAGAAGTGACCGATGTCTACAATCAAGCAATGCAACAAGTTTTCGGACAAACGATAACGCTAACCATTGTCCCGCGATTAGCGAGTGATGGAGAGCTGATTAGTGCGACGAAAGTTCGCAAAGCGATGGCTGAAGGCGACAAAGAGACACTCAAGAAGTTTTTACCAGCAACAAGTTATCAATACTTAGTAGAACACAAGAAACTAATGAGGTGAAGAAAGTGAAGATTATCAAAAATGCTACTGCAGGGACAGTAGAATCAAGTGATATTATGATTACCGTCCAACCCATTGAATCAACAGAAAATACCATTGAATTAGAAAGTAGTGTCGAAAAACAATTTGGCAATCAAATTCGCCAGGTGATTACGACAACTTTGGAACATTTAGATGTCCAAGGCGTTGCGGTCAAGGCGATTGATAAAGGGGCATTAGATTGTACAATCAAAGCTCGGATGATTACAGTTTTACATCGAGGCGCTGAAAAAGAAACGTATGATTGGAAGGAGTTGGACTCATGGAACGTTTAAGAAGAACAATGATGTTTGTCCCTGGAGCGAACGCAGCAATGCTAAGAGATGCACCTTTGTATGGGGCAGATTCAATCATGTTTGATTTAGAAGATGCAGTTTCATTAAAAGAAAAAGACTCTGCCCGTGTTTTAGTCCATTCTGCTTTGAAAACTTTCGATTATGGCAATATTGAAATTGTTGTTCGGATCAATGCTTTAGATGCTGGTGGCGCAGAAGATATTGAAGCAATGGTCTTAGCTGGTGTCGATGTGATTCGTTTACCAAAAACAGAAACAGCCCAAGATATCATTGATGTTGAGGCAGTCATTACAGAAGTAGAACAGCAAAATGACATTCCCGTAGGAACAACGAAAATGATGGCTGCTATCGAATCGGCTGAAGGTGTTCTAAATGCGCCCGCGATTGCCAAAAGTTCAACTCGCTTGATTGGCATCGCGTTAGGCGCCGAAGACTATGTTACCAATATGAAAACACGGCGCCATCCAGATGGCCAAGAACTATTCTTTGCTCGTAGCATGATTTTACATGCCGCTCGAGCAGCTGGGATTGCAGCTATTGATACGGTCTATTCAGATGTAGACAATACGGAAGGCTTTGAAGCCGAAGTTCGTTTGATTAAACAGCTAGGTTTCGATGGGAAATCGGTGATTAACCCTCGTCAAATCCCATTAGTTAATACTATTTATGCGCCAACAGAAAAAGAAATCCAGAATGCTAAGGAAGTAATCTGGGGCATTCGGGAAGCCGAAGCAAAAGGTTCCGGTGTTATCTCCGTAAATGGAAAAATGGTTGATAAACCAATTGTTGAACGAGCTGAACGGGTCATTGCGTTAGCATTGGCGGCTAAATTAATTACCGAGGAGGAAATATAGACATGGTAGTAAATAAAGTAGGCAAAGACATTCCTCAATCTTATGCAGAGCAATACGGCATTTATGAAGGAGAATTAGCACACATTGATGCTTATCAAGAAGCGAGCCGAGCAATTAAACCAGTGAAACCTCGGGAGACAAAACTTTTAGGAAGTATTCGTGAAGCAATTGAAAAAACAGGTTTAAAAGATGGCATGACCATCTCTTTCCATCACCATTTCCGTGAAGGAGACTATGTGATGAATTTAGTTTTAGCCGAGATTGCCGCCATGGGGCTGAAAAACATTTCGATTGCACCTAGTTCAATTGCAAATGTTCATGAACCTTTGATCGAACACATTAAAAATGGAGTAGTCACCAACATTACTTCTTCAGGTTTGAGAGATAAAGTAGGCGCCGCTATTTCAGCAGGTATCATGGAAAATCCTGTGGTGATTCGTTCACATGGTGGCCGGGCACGGGCAGTAGCAGCAGGCGATATCCATATTGATGTAGCTTTCTTAGGTGCACCAAGTTCAGACGCTTATGGAAATGCGAATGGAACCAAAGGAAAAGCTACCTGTGGTTCTCTTGGATATGCGATGGTCGATGCAAAATATGCGGATCAAGTGGTCATCATTACTGACACATTAGTACCATATCCTAATACCCCTATTAGTATTCCACAAACAGATGTTGATTATGTGGTAGAAATTGATGCAATTGGTGATCCAGATGGAATTGCCAAAGGCGCGACACGTTTTACAAAGAATCCTAAAGAATTATTGATTGCTGAATATGCCGCAAAAATAATTACACATTCTCCTTACTACAAAGAAGGCTTCTCATTCCAAACAGGAACAGGTGGCTCTTCACTAGCAGTTACGCGGTTCATGAGAGAACAAATGCTTAAAGATGGCATTAAAGCAAGTTTCGCTTTAGGCGGAATTACGAATGCAATGGTGGAACTTTTGGAAGAAGGCTTAGTAGAAAAAATTATTGACGTCCAAGACTTTGATCATCCATCAGCTATTTCTTTAGGGGAAAATGCCAATCATTATGAAATTGATGCCAATATGTATGCCTCACCGCTTAGCAAAGGGGCGGTTATTAATCAATTAGACACAGCTATTTTATCTGCTTTAGAAGTGGACACAGATTTTAATGTAAATGTCATTACTGGTTCAGATGGTGTCATCCGTGGTGCTTCTGGCGGACATTCCGATACAAGTATGGCTTGTAAAATGAGTCTAGTGATTGCACCACTTGTTCGTGGACGGATTCCAACAATCGTTGAGCAAGTAAATACAGTCGTTACACCAGGTACGAGTGTCGATGTCGTAGTAACAGAAGTCGGCATTGCAATCAATCCAAAAAGAACAGACTTAATTGATTGTTTTAAAACCTTAGATGTTCCTCAGTTTACGTTAGAAGAGTTGAAAGACAAAGCCTACAACATTGTTGGCACCCCGGAACCAATTAAATATGGAGACAAAGTTGTTGCGTTAATTGAATACCGAGATGGTAGTCTAATTGATGTGGTACGCAATGTTTAATGGGGAAAAAGTAACACTTTTAGAGATGTTGGATGCTCGCGAACAAAGAGCTGCCACACAGAAGGAGTTGTTAGAAACAGCACCAGAAGCTAGTCTCTTATCTGCCACAATGAATATTCCTGGAGAAGTGAAAAATTCGCCCACCTTAACGGCTGTTTTTTTAGAAGTAATTGACGAAGTCGAGCAACAATTGCTGGATCAAGTACCGATTGTTAATTTTTACCGGAATGAAAAAACAGGTCCTGAATATTATTTGGCGGTTTCGTTAGCCCCACAAGAATTAAAACAAAGAATGGTCAAAATTGAAGAAACACATCCTTATGGTCGTTTAGTGGACCTAGATGTTTTATGGGGAAATGAGGAGCTAAAAAGCCTTCATCGAGGAGATTTAGGCTTGCCACCACGGCGCTGTTTTATGTGCCAAGAAGAGGCGAAAGTCTGTGGACGAAATCGACGTCACAGTCTTGAAGCAATGCAAGAAAAAATAACAGAAATAATTTTGACACGAAAGGAGTAGCCAAGTGAGTAAAAAAATTCGTTTTACAGAAACGGTGCTACGGGATGGACAACAAAGTTTAATTGCAACACGGATGCCAACCTCAGATATGCTGCCGATTATTAAAACAATGGACGAGGCAGGATTTCATGCATTAGAAATGTGGGGCGGGGCAACGTTTGATTCCTGTGTCCGCTATTTAAACGAGGATCCTTGGGAACGTCTTCGCCAAATTCGCAAAGAAGTTAAAAATACCAAACTTCAAATGTTATTACGAGGACAAAATTTACTAGGATATCGTCATTACGCTGATGATGTGGTGCGGGCCTTTGTCGAAAAATCAGTTGAAAATGGGATTGATATTATTCGTATTTTCGATGCCTTGAATGATGTCCGTAATTTACAAACAGCAATTCAAACAACAAAAGAAGCTGGCGGACACTGTCAAGCAGCGATTTCTTATACCACGAGTGAAATTCATACCATCGATTACTTTGTAAAATTAGCCAAAGAATTAAGTCAAACAGGAGCGGATTCCATTTGTATTAAGGATATGGCAGGCGTTTTGACGCCACAAACTGGTTTTGAATTAGTGAGCAAAATGAAAGATGCCATTGATTTACCTTTAGAGGTGCATACGCATGCGACTAGTGGTATTTCTGAGATGACCTATTTAAAAGTTGCTGAAGCAGGTGCGGATATCATCGATACAGCTATCTCTTCTTTCGCTGGCGGTACGAGTCAACCAGCCACAGAATCTGTAGCCATTGCGTTAGAAGATTTAGGCTTTGAAACAGGTTTAAATATGGAAAAAGTAACAGAGATTGCTGACTATTTCAATCCGATTCGTGATCGCTTTAGAAGTGAAGGCATTTTAAACCCTAAAGTTAAAGATACGGAACCGAAAACCTTGATTTATCAAGTGCCTGGTGGTATGTTATCAAACTTATTAAGTCAATTAACGGAGCAAGGTTTACAAGACAAATATGAAGAAGTTTTAGCTGAAGTACCTAAAGTAAGAGCGGATTTAGGGTACCCACCACTAGTTACGCCGCTTTCACAAATGGTTGGAACACAAGCCTTAATGAATGTGATTTCTGGGGAAAGATATTCCTTAATACCGAATGAAATCAAAGATTATGTGCGCGGAGAATACGGCAAATCACCAGCACCTATCGCAGAAGAGATTAAGCAAAAAATCATTGGGGATGAAGAAGTAATTACTTGTCGACCAGCGGATTTATTGAAACCAGAGTTGCATAGTTTAGAAAATGAAATCCAACAATATGCAAAATCTGAAGAGGATGTCCTATTATATGCGATGTTCCCACAACAAGGAAAAGACTTTTTAGGACGTCGCGAAGATCCTTTTTACGATGTACCGTTACAGAAAGTGACAGTCAAACTTGACTTGCCAGAATAGAACGGGCAAGTGCTCCGCAAATGTATAAAGAAGCAAGGGTTTGAGCGACGATAACGGTTGTTCAAACCCTTGCTTCATCAAATAGAAAAAAGGCAGCCCGTGAAAGGAAGTGACAATGTGTTAGAAGAAGTTCTAGCAATTCATCAAAAAAATATTGGTGTGCTAAGTCTTGAAGCAACAGAAGCGGTATTAAACCATCATGATTTAGCCAAAATGTATACACCTGGTGTCGCAGAATTGAGTTTAATGATTGCTCAAAATCATGAATTAGCGCGCGAGTGGACCATTAGTGGTAAGTTAATTGCGGTTATTACAGATGGGTCAGCTGTTCTGGGTCTCGGCAATATGGGCACGCAAGCGGGTTTGCCAATTGTTGAAGGCAAAGCTTTACTTTATAAAAATTTGGCGGGGGTCGACGCTATTCCTTTAGCACTGGAACAAAAATCAGTGGACGAGATGGTTCAAACAATTGAAAATTTACAAAATAGTTTTGCAGGAATCCATTTAGAAGATATTTCTGCACCAAAATGTTTTGAAATTGAAGAAAAACTTCAACAACGTTTGAACATTCCTGTGTATCATGATGACCAAGAAGGCACAGCCATTGTCGTTTTAGCTGGGCTAATCAACGCAGCCAAAATTAAAGGAAAACCTTTAAATGAATTACGTGTGGTGATTAACGGAGTTGGTGCTTCTGGTGTAGCGACCGCTAAGTTATGTATTCAAGCGGGGATTACGCATCTCACCTTAGTAGATCGCCAAGGTGTTTTAAGAGAAGAAGACCCGACATTGAATCCTTACCAACGTGCTTTGCTTCGACAGGTAATAAAACCATCAGTAGAAAACAAAGATTTAGCCACCGCTGTCGTCAATCAGGATGTTTTTTTAGGCTTATCAGAAGCGGATGTGCTAACGCCAGCCCTGATTGAATCAATGAACCAAGACCCAATTATCTTTGCTTTAGCAAATCCTAAACCAGAAATTGAACCAGCCCTCGCCCAAGCCAATGGTGTCCGTTTATTAGCAACTGGTTCTTCCAAATATCCGAATCAGGTGAACAACATTTTAGCTTTTCCAGGTCTTTTTAAAGGGTTATTGGCAGCGAAAGGCAGAAAAGTCGATGTCGGTTTGCAAATGACAGTAGCACGAAGCTTGGCCGCTATGATTTCAGAACCCACAGCAGAAAAATTCATACCTAATGTATTTGATGGCGGCGTAGTTGACACGGTTTTTAATGCTGTACTAGACTATATAAAACAAGAAAAGACCACGGCAGAAGAAGGGATGTAAAAGGCAATGACAAAGCAAGCAAGGAGTAAATTAGCGCAGCAAGCACAATTGGCACTACTCTATGAAGTGACCTGTTTAAATAAACCAGGCTTGGTGGATCCAGTCGATGCAGGCGCCCATCAAGATATGGATGTTTTCACTTTTTTAGAAAGTAGTGTGGTTTTGACTCCTTATTTTGAAACCTTCGTTCAAGCTGGGACAGAGCTACGTCATTTGCCGATTGAGGCAACCTTTCGCGAGATTCGGCAAGTGGGGTTAGAAGCAGAACGAGCGATGTTTGAGGCAACAGAAGGGATCAACACACATAAAGGAGCGATTTTTTCTCTAGGTATTTTTTTAGCTATCTGTGGTCGTCTAATGATTTGGGAGACCCCTTGCACCTTACAATTGTTTCAACAAACGCTTCAAACAATGACGCAAGACTTACTGGCCGATTTTGAAAATCTCGCTACGAATGAGCTAGAAAAACTTACTTGGGGCGAACGATTATTTGTTCAGCATGGCTTGACTGGAATCCGTGGTGAGGCGCAACAAGGTTATCCCGCTGTCTTTGAACAGGGAGTGCCTTATTATCAAAAACATCAAGGCACACAACAACAAAAACTCATTGATACGCTCCTTTATTTATCGCTCTATGTTGAGGATACGAATTTGATTAAACGAAGTCAAAATGTCCAAATTTTTGAAATATATCAACCGTTAATCCAGGAATATTTTGCTTTAGGGGGGATACAAACGTTACGGGGAACCCTTTGTTTAGAAAGATTGAATCACTTATTCAAAGAAAAAAATTGGAGTATTGGTGGCAGTGCAGATGCTTTAATTTTGGTGGTGTTTTTAGATAAACTAATGAAATTAAATTGGCTGACCCCTTAATTAAAAAGATAGTTACAACGCTGATTTGGTCAGTTATTTTGACCTTATATGCTTATGGAAAGGTCTCAAGAGAATTCAAGAAAGCGATTGACAAATACCACGAAACACAGTATATTTTATTACGAAATCATTCTTATCAGAGTATACAAATACGATGATAAACAGTTGAAGCGAATCTTGATTTGCTTTTCCTAAACCTGATTCTTTTAGAATCAGGTTTTTGTTTATCTAAAAGGCGGCATTCGTTCAAAAACGGCTGTCGCCTTTTTTTATGAAATTTTTTTAATATAAAAAATTTCATAAAAAAATCTTAAAAACAGAAAAAATTGTTATAGATTAGAGTCATTTTTTTGATGTAAAGTTTTTATGACTTATGTCTATAAAATTGATA
>OBZU01000492.1_pt1 | contig 11590 bp, 10 predicted proteins | sample 1495561 | NCBI WGS metagenome assembly OBZU01 (sample SAMEA2580250, study PRJEB22360) | human gut metagenome | biome: human gut; feature: human-associated habitat; material: faeces | place: Denmark | collected 2008/2010 | reverse complement strand
CCGATGCCCCGCCGGCAAGCCCGCGCTGGCAGTGCCGCCGATGACCGCGTAGCTGTCCTCGAGCCCCACCATGTGCTCTTTGAACCGATCCAGTCCTCTGACTCCGCGTGCTACCATAAATCCTCCTCGTCGAACAGGCTGTTCAGCTCCTTCTCGACCCGCTCGTCTCCGCTGTCGGCAAGCGAGAGGGCCAGCGACACGTCGTCGATGTCCTTTCCGCCGGTGACGAGCGGCTCGTACGTCCATACTTGGAGCTCGATCGTGTCATTATCGTCGATCTCGCCTATGAGCACCTCCGAGAAGGACAGGTCTTTGAGTCTCTTTCTAGATACCGCCTTGCGTCTGATCGGCGGCACGGCGAGCATTGACCGCACCGCCAGGGCGGGCTCGCCGGCATCGGGCAGCGCGTTTAGCGCCGCGTTGCGCTCGACATGAAGGATGCCGCTCACAGGGGAGGACAGCAACGGCTTCGCCGCCCTCAGCAGTTTGCCCGAGTCGCGTTCGCGTTCGAGCAGCATCGACCTTCCACTTTTCGAGCGGACGACGAGCCCCTGCTCGTCGAGCTCGGCCAGAGCTCTCGAAGCGTCGCTCGGCGTGAGACCGGCGACCTCCCTCAGCTCCGCAGCGCTTTCGACCTCGGGATGCGCGACGAGGGTGACGAAGGCCGCTTGCGCCCTGGAGGATAGGCGGCCCCCCCGGCGGTACCTCCGGGGCTCTCTCGATGTCGCTGCAAAGGCCAAGAAGGGGAGGAAGGCCTGCACGCCAGGAACGACGAAAGGCACGCCTTGCACGACGAGCGCTTTTCTCTGCCTCGCGTCTAGGGTTTCGCTGACAATGACAACGGGCAGGTCGGTGTATCTGCCCAGCTGATGTGCACCCTCTTGATGTCCGGGAGGCCGTCCTCGTTCTCCATCTTCGCAGCTACGAACGCGATGCCTTCGAACACGCATCGAGCGTACGATGCCGAGCGCGAAAGAAAGAGCGGCAAGTTGGCATCGGGAAGCCACTCACCGTATTCGATCTTCAAGCCAAGCGTTTCGTTCAGGTATTTTCTTAGCTCATCCATATAGTTTCACCAAAATTGAATAGTTTTGAATAAAGTGCAATTATACATTATTATTGAAAATTAGAGTGATAGACCGAAGTTCAAGTGATTTGACGCTGTTTTCTCATTCGTCGTACGCTATAACTTTTGAAACGTCCGCACCGCATTCGTGGAGTGTTTTGATGTCCTTCTTCAGCACCTTCGCCTTGTCGAGGATCGCGTTTTCGAGATTGCATCCCTTGAGTTCGGCATACCGAAGATCAGCCTCGCGGAGGATGGCCCCTCCCATATTTGAGCCCCTCATTTTCGCCCATCCAAATTCTGCCTCTATGAGCTTTGCGAACCGCAAATCCGCATCTTCGAGGTGGGCGTGCTGGAATTTCGCCCCCTCCAACTCTGCTCCTAGCAAGTGGGCGTTCTCGAGGTGGGCGTGATCGAAGTGCGCTCCATGAAGAGTGGCTTTTTCCAGGGACGCGTGTTCGAAATGGGCATATGAGCATTTCGCGTCAACGAGTCGGGCGTCATTGAAATTCGCATGCTTCATATCCGCGTTGACTACGATGGTGTTATCAAGCATTGCTCCGGTGAATATTGCGTGTTCCATGAACGAATTGGACATATCCGACGAACTGAGTTGCGCGAAAGGCAGCGTCAGAATGTATTCATCTTCCCCGCTCTCTATGATCGGCTCAAGACCATTGAAGAAAGAAGAAACGTTGCTTTCCCATGCAAACACACCGATCCCTCCCAACCATTGTAACAATAGGTTGAAAGATACGCCCATCCTCTCGCCAGTCACTTTGGCAGCGCAGCTGTGTAGCGCCAGAATGTTCCCCTGGACGTTGCGAATGGATGATAACTTTGTCGAAAACAGTGTTCCGTTTCTTTCCTTATCAAAAAACGTCTCATCGAAGCTGTATTCCAATAGGGATTCCATGAATAACGACATCATGTATTTTTGAAGCGAGGCGGCTTTCTTTTTGGTGAACAGAGAGAGTTCGGCCCTTATGAACGATAGCGTGTTGTCCGTGAGTTCCGAACAGCCCAGCATGTCGTAAAGCTTTGGCATCGATGTGATGGGGCAAACTTTCCTGTCGAGCATTTTGGTCAACTCGCCGACGATGCGGCGCGATACGAGGTACTCCATGAAACTGTAATGAACGAACTCGTAACTCTCCTCGCCGTTTTTGTTTCTTAGGTGAAAGTAACCAGCGATTATATTATCCTTGATGCGCGCCTCGCTTTTGAAGCAATCAAAGGCTTCTTTAGCGCGTTCGCTCCCGCATTCGTTTTTCAAGGGCTTTAAATCCGTGATAGATCCGCCGTTGTGCCATGCCATAATAGCAGCGGCCTCCATGAACTCGAGATACCCCGCCACGTCCGCTGCGCGTGTTCTGCTATGTATTTTCGCCTTTCCTTGCGCGTGATCGTAATTCCGGTTTATCACGCCCTTAAGCAAAGTTCCGTACACCTCGGCGCGGTTGGGTGCAGCCGTCTCGAGAATATTCTTTGCGAACACGGCTATCAGATGGTTGAGGATAGGCTGGGCCGATAACTTCACTTCGTCGTCCCACTTGAAAATCTTTTCCATCGTCGAGCTCATATCCCTACCAAGTCTCTCTCCGTAGTTCGTCCACCAAGTAATCCTTTTATCTTCACAAAGGAGGAAGTCTGGGTCGCAAATGTCGCCTAACTCACTTTCGGAGCAAACGTAGGGAAGCAGCTCGAGTCGAATCGGCTTGCACTCTTTTGGAGATACTTCTTTTTTCATATCTCGAAGCAGTGTGGTCCTTGAAGTGACGAGGACTCTGGTTGGGAAGGAGGCTTCGCTGCAACGCTGTCCGTATCGAAGTATGGATCCCAGGAGACCCCATGCTGCCTTTTTGCTCTTAGGTCCTCGCGCTGCATATTCATCGAGTCCATCGAATATGAGAACCAGAGGCTTGCTCGTTGGAAGCTTCGAAACAACGAAGTCGCGACCGGGCAACGATAGGATGTATTTCACGACGAGGGCCTCGATATCGTCGATTTGCGAATCCGTCGCCACGTCTTTGAGGCTGATGTAAGCAACGTTGACCTCTTCGGTTTTGGCCAGTGTTTTAGAAAGGCGCCTGGCAACGGTGGATTTTCCGCTTCCGGGATCTCCGGAAAGAACAAGGACAGGGTTGTGGTCGTCCCTAAAATCGGGCGTTTCCAGCCACTGCGCGATACGCTCATCTACTGAAACGACTAAGCTTACTGTATCGGTGAAAGTTGAGGTATGGCTATGCTCGATAGGCCAATGGGCAACGGATGCCTCTGCAACGGTTTCGGGAAACAACTGGATTTCTAAACGATTATTACTCTCGATGAGATCGAAGAGGCGGCCATGGGAATCTTGGTGTGGAGGATAAAACGTGGCCTCCGCAGTCTCGATGGCGTTGAGCGGTATGTAGAGCTCGTCGACGGTGAATTTGGTGCCTATCGCCGTCATGGATTGGGAAGCAAGGAAATCCTGGTACTTCAGCCACTCACGATCGGTCGCGAGTGTTGGATCTAGGGCGTAGATTATCTCAGTCGTTTGCCGGTCGACCGTCTCTTCTCCGTATGTTACCGTCATGTTGACGACGGTTCTGTCGTCGTCGTTTAGATGCCCAAATCTCAGTTTGAGACAGTAATCGAATGCGATGCTTATCGCTTCGGCTATGGATTCCGCCTTGTCCTCGCCGCCTTTGAAACCGAATTTTCTTTGACCTTCAAGGAGGAGCGCTTCGATTCGCGAATCCCTTTCCTCTTTCGTCTCCAGTGCCGAGTCGTAGATATACTCGGTCTCTTCGCCGAGCCAGTCGCAAAACGACAAGCCGTTTTCATCGAGGCCTACATCGGCTGCTTGCTCAAGCGCTGACCTCAGATCTGAGGTCAGGTTGTCGAGCGCACCTGAAAGCGATTCCTTTGTTTTGGCCTTTTTGCGTCCTTGTTCAGCCCATTGCGTTGTCTTGGCGACGAACTCAGAGATGAATGCAGAAACAACCGAAGAAACGGTAACCGCTTCACCAAACATTGCGAAACCCCTTTAGCGCAGGATCAAATAACTAACCTAGCAAGTTATGTTATCACGTTGAAGAGGTTCTGTCTGATACGCGGATGCCGATCTCGCTTACTGTGCCGAAAAACGGGTTGTCGTGAGAAAAAATCTGGCGTCGGTGGCCGAAGCGTAGAGGATCGCACTTGTGTTTCCGGATGCCGAAAGAGCATGTAGCGAATGCCCAGTGCGATCTTGTGCTCGGCGCTTCTCGGAGCGCACTTGTCGCTCATGAATCAGCGTATTCGAGAATACCATCACGTTTTTTGGGGCCACACAGCAAATTGAAGGAAGTCGCTTCAACGCCTTGTCGTTGGGGATGAATCAAATCGAGAGCGGCAGTGCCCTGTCCGCCTTCTCGTTGTACATCGGCGCTCTTCATGATCCCCTCCGAAGCTGGTTCTTGATACTGATTTTTGTAGTCCCTATCTGTAAGCATCTAGCAAAGTTTATCTGCAGGCCATTATGTGGCAAAATATTGTTTGGGCAATTTTTCAATTCAAAATATAACATTTGATACAGAGGTTAGAGCTATCATGACTTTCGGCGAAATGGTCAAATACGCACGCAAACAACTGAGTATGACTCAAACTGAACTAGCAAAAGCGCTCGGCGTCAGCTTTGCGACGGTTAATCGATGGGAGAATGGGCAAGTGAATCCAAGTTCACTTGCCCAGAAAGCCTTTGAGGACTTTTGTGAGAGCAGTTTTATTAGCTTTCCTCGGGAATGATACGTTTAGGGGGTGAGGCAGGTGGCTCGAGCAGACCTATTGTGTGATCTAATTAAGTATGGACTTGCTCACGATGACAAACGATTTATACAATCAGCCGAAGCGGTATGTGCTGAAGAGCGGGAAAAGCAGCACACAGTGCTTGCTAATCGCATTGAGAAAATCGTTCTGACCGCTGCTAATACTAAGCAAAAGTCGGTTCGGAACCATACGATTGTCAAATCAAGCGGTCTCGCGGCGCAAACCCTTTTCATCGAAAAAACTCCTGAGCGTAGGATGGGCGATCTCGTTCTTCCGGAGTTCGTCCGTAGGCTTTGCGATGACCTGGTAGAGGAGCAGCTTCGGGCTGATTTGCTCCGATCTTACGGCCTTGAGCCGCGCCACAAAATCCTTCTTGTTGGAGCCCCGGGCAATGGAAAGACTTCTCTTGCGGAGGCAGTCGCTGAATCTCTCATGGTTCCTTTTCTCACTATTCGTTACGAGCAACTTATTGGATCGTATTTAGGCGAAACAGCAAGCAGGCTGGGGCAACTCTTTGATTACGCGAGAACCCGTCCTTGCGTGCTTTTCTTTGATGAGTTCGAAACGCTCGGTAAGGAGCGCGGAGATACCCATGAGACAGGGGAAATCAAGCGTGTCGTTAGCTCGCTTTTGCTGCAAATAGACTCGCTTCCTAGTTATGTGGTTGTGATTGCCGCCACGAATCACGATGATCTGCTCGACAAAGCCGCATGGCGCAGATTTCAAATTCGCGTTGAGCTTCCTCCACCAACGCGAGCAAATCTATCAACGTGGCTATCTTTATTCGAGCGCAGAAACGACTTTGACTTCGGCATTGAGCCCGAAACGATAGCGAAGAAGGTTTATGGATGCAGTTTCGCAGAAGTGGAAGAGCTCGCTATAGAGATATATAGACGATACGTATTGTTACTCCCTTCTAGCGTCACAAAAAAGATTACAAACGAAGTGCTGCAGCTTTGGAGCAAGCAGCGCAAGCAAAGCACTCCTGACGATGGAGGCGATAAGTGATGGCCGCTGAGTACCCTCTGCTGATGCTTCCAGAGCCAAGTGAGCAGGTCAAGGGCGACCGTAATGGCGGTCCTACTAGACTGCATCGTCCCGACATTGCTGCCCAAGGAAGACGTCTTGAGCCCATGTACAAACGCCTTTGTGGCGCTTTCGATAGGGAACGCGTGAAAGTGCAGCGTTCTCCCGATAGAATTGAGCCGGAACTCGCCTTGGTATTCGAGGTCGCAGGTTCCCTTAACTCGTTTTATGGGGCTGTCAAAAGGATAGAAGGACTCGAATGGCTATTCGACCTCGAAAACGAAGACATGGCTCCAGACAACTACTTCTACGACGAGGAAAACGCCGAAGCGTCCTTCTCGGGTCGCGTCTACTGCATCATGAGCGATAGAGCGGCACTTGATCAGCTTATAAGCACCTGGAAACACTATCAAATGGACGAAACCTTCCAATTCCCACACGGTTTTACTTCGTTACGAGATTTGTTTGGGTTGCTGCGTGAAGTGCACGTCTGGGGGCCGGAAGATCGTTTCGAAGACACTGGGATTTTGGAAGACTGGCATGAAACCATCCAGGTGAAGGGCTCGTCCCCCTCGACATTTGAGGCGGAACTTTTTTACCGCAGCGACCCAACTAAACGGTGTGCCGCCGCAGCGAGCGTGCGCAGAGCAGTTGAAGCAATGAATGGCAGGGTTACAAGTGAGTGCGCAATCGAGGAGATCAGATACCACGGAATGTTGCTTGAACTTCCAATTGATCAAATCGAAAACCTTCTCGGCGCCGAGAGAGAAAATCTTTCTTTGGCGACGTGCAATGAAATCATGTACTTCCGCCCAACAGGTCAAATGGCGGTCGGTCTCCTAGGTGAGATATTCGAAGAGGACATTGACGACAAGGTCGGTGCAGAGCTTCCCTCGGGCGTCCCCATCGTTGGGATGCTTGACGGGTTGCCTCTCGAGAATCATGCTGCACTGCGCAATAGAATCATTGTTGACGACCCGGATGAGTTCGGAAACGATTACCCTGCAAGCCTTCGTATGCATGGAACTGCGATGGCATCTATGCTCGTGCATGGTGATCTGGCAGCACCAGAACCCTCGACCGCCTCAAGACCCGTTTATGTGCGACCAGTGATGCGCCCAGACGCGGTATTCGGTATGAAGGAGACATATCCGGAGAATGTTCTCATTGTCGATCTCATTCACAGAGCGGTCAGGAGAATGTTCGACGGCGACGGCGACGAAGCGCCGGCTGCTCCAACTCTCCATGTTATCAATCTTTCCATCGGCGATGAGGTTCGGCAGTTTTTTGGCGCTCCCAGCCCCCTTGCGAAACTGCTTGATTGGCTGAGCTACAAATATCGTGTTCTCTTCGTGATAAGCGCCGGAAATCAGCACATAAACTTAATTCCAGTTGAAGGGGGTTTCGAGAAGCTGAAGGACGAAGACCTCGAGAGGCGAAGCAAGCATATTAGCGAGGCACTTATGGAAAACAGGAGGAATCTCAAGCTCCTTTCTCCTGCCGAAAGCATAAATTCTATCACTGTGGGTGCGACATTTGAAGATAATACTGCTATCGAAGAAAACGCTCTTGCCGTTCAGCCTGTTGAGGAAGGTTGCGTAAGCCCGCTCACGTCTTTTGGCGGAGGAATTGGACGTTCTATCAAGCCCGAAATTCTCTATCCTGGTGGTAAGTTCCTTGTCTCAGCGAAAGACGATAACTGCGTCGAATACGCTCTATCGCAGACTCGCGAGCCTGGAATCATTGCAGCCGCTCCAACCGCAGGGGCAATCGCAAAAAGTTATGTCGCGCAGGCGGGAACGAGCTACTCAGCGGCAGCGGTCTCTCATGAATGCGCGGCCAACTTCGATGTCCTAGAGGAGATCTTTCTAGACTCAGGCTTTGCCGGCGTCCCGGACGAATATGGGGCGCTGCTCCTCAAAGCAATGGCTGTGCACGGATGCGCTTACGAAAATTTGGGAGATATCGCATTCAGGCAGTTTGGCGCGAAGAACAAAGAGAGCACCCGGTGGGTTGGTTTCGGCCGGCCGGATTATCTCCGCGTTCGAGAGTGCGCGCTCAACAGGGTAACGGCGTTCGGATTTGGAGATATTGGCAAGGACGAGGGGCAACTGTTCCATGTCCCGCTTCCGCTCGATTTCTCATCAAGGGTTGTTGATCGACGCTTGACGGTGACGCTGGCGTATTTTACGCCAATTGCTTTCGGACGCCAAGAATATCGACATGCGCAACTGTGGTTCGACCGTGTGGGCCTGACAAAAGAGCGTTTGGTGCCTACCCGCGAATATACTGATTGGAATGCAATCCGAAGGGGAACTCTTCAGCACCAGTCTTTCATAGGAGAGGGCGGTCTTCCGTGGGCTGAAGAATCTGATGGTATTGACATTCTTGTTAGCTGCGCAGGTGCAAACGGGCTTAAGTCACTTGGGAAAGAGAAGATCCCGTATTCCCTTGTCGTCACTTTCGAAACAAAGCAGCCAATAAACGTTTATCATCCCGTTGCTGATAGGCTTCGCGCCCCGGTAGGCGTCAGGGCGAATGCAGTTTAATGAGCTGCTTGCCTACATCTTTGAGGTATAGCAGAAAAAGCAGAGGAGTGAACCCGGTTGGCACGTCTGGTCAAAGCATAAGTCTTCAGGTTTTGCGCGAACGATACCGTGCTAAATTGATCCTACCTGTTGATTTGGAAAACTGTATCCCCTCTACGGGTAAGCAAATTTCGGGTTGCTCTCCGTCGGCGTCGAGCGGGTCGGGCGTATGGGCTCTAGGCGCAAAGCCCTCCCTCGTTCTCGATCCGGCGGGCGAGGTTCTACGCAAGCGCCGGATCGTCTCTGTTGCGCAGCCAGTAGCTCTCGGCGGGGGCGGCGTAGGCGTTGACGATCTGCTCCGGTGAGAAACCCTCGGCCACTAGACGCTCCCAGGCGGCGAGGCGATTCCACTTGAAACGCTCCACCGATGACGTCATAACTCCGAAAGAACTGAGTTCGAGTACGCTCTCATGTTTGAGGAGCGTTATGCACCGGTGCCGACGTAATACTAAGACGTTTGATAACATGTAAGCCGGTGTCCGTCGCCCGGGGATGTGGTCAACACCCGCATGCGTGATTTCTGCGATTCGCATAAGCTGAAGAAGTCGAAAACAGATACCATTGACGAAGTGGTCTTGTGCCGTGCGTTCTCCTATACCCGTGCGAGAGGCATACGTCTTCCGATTCGATCGATCTCGTTTTGAGGAAATCGGTCGAATCGCAACGATGGAAAAACGTTGGAGCAGCCATGCGGTAAGGTTCTAAAAGGCGTCGGGTCTTGCTTGGCTGATCGTGCTCGATGCTGTAGAGAGACTTTACGGCGATAAAAACGTGATTGGTTCGGTTGGTAGGGAAAGCAAACCGGATGGAGCGCGATGAAGATATATTTTGACGAATCGGGCAATACCGGCTGCCTGACCCGCGAGGGACATGAAACGTACTGCGGCAAGGATGGCCAGTCTCTCTATGCCTTAGGGGCCGTATTGTCTCCCGAGAGCGAGGATGGAGCCTTGGCTGCATCGTATGAGGCGTTCAAGGAGCGCTGCGGAGCTGCTGGACGAGAAGTTAAGGGAAGTGACCTTCTGACTCGCAAGTGCAACGATCAGCTTTCCGACTTCTTTGAAACCTTTCTTGTATGTGGACGATTCAAGTTATGCCTGTATTCGAAAGACTTCTATCTTGCTACGGCTCTCATGCAGACGATCCTTGGCCCGGATGCAAAGGTTACGTTCCCTCAGGCATATTATTCAGAGGCGTCGAACCTGGCTTTGTTCGGATCCGAGTCCCTTAAAGCGTATGCGGAGTTTTCCGCGATGCCAGATGCATCTGGTGCTAGGCTTCTAACTGAGAGACTGCTTGTCAACTCCGATGGAGTTATTACAGAGGGGAGCTTCCTGCATGCAGGGCTTCGCCGCATCGTGGAGACAGGGCGGTACGATATGCTTCTCGGAACCGGCATCGCGTCAGGTGACTATGAAAAGTCTTCTTATCAAAACCTTGTCAACTTAACGGCTTTTGGAGAACTTCTCGCCATGATCAAGGAAGATGAGAGAATTACGAACGCAGGGTTGGAATTAGTGCATGACCGGATCCCTGAGTTCGAAGGGGAATACTGCAGTGCTTTGGAAGCGTTGGGGGTTGGTGATATCTTGAGGTTTGAGGAGAGCGTCGACTGTTTAGGCGTTCAGCTTGCGGACAATGTTGCGAGTGTAGTTGGTAGTACCGCGAAGAAGGTAACCGCTGCTTGCAAGGCTAACACTCAGTGGGATCCTGAAAGCGAATGGATCATGTCTTTGTGGTCGAAGTTGCTAGATGTCATCGGCCTAGATAATTTCAAGCTCGTCGTATCATTGCAGGATCAGGCCATGCTTCTCTCGGTTGGACGGATGTTCTGTGCCGATTTTCCCATTGAATATCGAAACAACTCAGTATTCAATGAGCTGTTTCACAGCAATCTCAGCTGGGTTCTATCCGAGACCGATTGGGTTCGAAGTCATGACGATGCAAAGATGGATGAGCTTTTGCGAATGTAGGGAGAGCATGGTGACGGGTAATTCCCTTTCACTCTAAGAATTGGCTCGCGCATGCTTAGCTACTTTTCTGGAGCGACGGGAGGGGCAGGAATGCAGTTCGATGTTTTTATCTCCTACGCATGGGGAGGTCCGGAGAACACCGCGCACCGCGAGTGGGTGAGACTGCTCGCGGCGCATCTGAAGCAAATTGGCTTCCATGTCGGCATTGACTCCGAGGTTGACTACGGGGAAGACCTCACGGGTTTCATGCGAGAGATCGAGGACGCGAAACGCGTGTTGATGATCGTCGATGAAGGCTATGTCGAGAGGGCGGACAATTATCCCGACTCGGGTGTTGGGCGCGAGACGAAGACGATCCAGGATGTTGTTGACGATCGGCCGAACAACTGGCTATCCGTCTTGTTCGTGCGCAACGAGAAAAGGCTTCTTCCGAAATGGATGGAAGGGCGTGATCCGAAATACTTCGATTTCTCGTATCGCGATCGAGACGGCTCTTTTCCCGGTTCCGAGCAGATTGATGATCTATGGCGATGGCTAGCGGGACTTCCTGCGGACAAGGGAAGGGGTATCAGCCCGGCGACGATACGGGAGAGAATGTACCGCGTGGAACGAATCGATAATCTCATGGAACCGGGAAACTGGTCATGTCCCGAACTCGAGTCCAAGGGGGTGGCGATGGCCTACGGCGACGCGCCTTCGGAGACGATAACATTGGGGTATGGCGACTATGAATTCAAGGTTCGTTTTGGAAAGCGCGGCGGCGATTCGGTGTATATCCTGAACGACTACATCAAGGCCGTCGGGATGATACCGGACGCTGCGCCAAATGAAGACCTCGATGCCAATGTTGTTGCATCCTATACCCGCTCGTGTAGGTGCGCCACGCCAAGCGTGGGCCAGCGAGTTGCCCTTCTTAACAACCATGGTTGTGCATGCGTACTGAAAGTGACCGGGGTCACAAACGAATCCCATGATGACGAATTCGTTCCATCGCAAGTTGTGTTCGACTACACGATATTCGCTGAAGACTGATTTGCATCGCGGTTGGATAATGCTTGACTTTTGGCTGAATTAGGGTTGAACGATAGTTGTAAGTGAAGTATGCCGAAACAGCACCTCCGCAAGAGGTTGGTGGCGCCGTTGTG
>OBZU01000491.1_pt1 | contig 11635 bp, 7 predicted proteins | sample 1495561 | NCBI WGS metagenome assembly OBZU01 (sample SAMEA2580250, study PRJEB22360) | human gut metagenome | biome: human gut; feature: human-associated habitat; material: faeces | place: Denmark | collected 2008/2010 | reverse complement strand
CTCCCCGCCCCTTCTGCCGTCAACGCGCGCGGCGCTCGTCCTCGTCCGCACCTGCGCCTTCGAGCGCGAAGACGTGGGTGCAGCACTCGCGCATGAACTCGTTGTCGTGCGTGATGACCACCACGGCCGCCCCCTCCTCGGCTGCGCAACGCAGCGCGTCGGCCAACCGGCGCATGCTGAGGGCGTCAAGCCCGCTGGTGGGCTCGTCCAGGATGAGCACCGACCGCTGCTTCTGGCCGCCTGACAGCGAGGACGGATGCCTATCCCCCAGCTCGGCCAGGCCCAACCGGCCCAGCACATGATCGGCGTAGCGGCGCGCCGCGTCGTCCTGATCCGAGAACAAGAGCACTTCTTCGTCAACCCGGGAAGAGAAGAACTCCATGCTCACGTCGTTGGGGCTGTACCACACGCGGCGACGCAGCTCCCGCCGGGACAGCTTCCGCCCTCCCACGCGCACGCAGCCCTCGTCGGGTCGGCCCAAGCCAACCGCGACCTGCGCCAGGCTCGTCTTGCCCACGCCGTTTTTTCCCGTCAGCGCCATGATCTGCCCCGGTTCCACGGCGAAGCAGACACAGGAGAACAGCAGATTTCCACCGCGAGAAACGGCCAGGCCGTCCACCTCCAGGGCCGCGGCTTCCAGACGCGCGCCGAAAGCTTCGCCGGACGCGGCCCGCTCGCCTTCCCGCGCGAGCCCCGCGGCAAGAGGCGCAGGCTTCAAGGAAGGCCGGGGGACGAAAGCAGGGCTGCGAACGCCCATGGCAACGCGCTCGGAGCCGTCCATGGCGAACACATCGTCGCGAGAGAGAACCGCCCGCATCCGCCCGGCCTCCATATAGCAGAACCGGTCGGCGCACTCCATCAGGTACGAGATGCGATGCTCGGCCACCACCAGCGCGTAGCCCTGCCGCTTCAGCTCCATCAGCACCGCGCCCAACTCTTGAGCCGCATCTTCGTCGAGGTTCGAAGAGGGCTCGTCCATCACCACGAGCCTCGGCGCAGGAGCAAGCGACGAGGCGATAGCCACGCGCTGCTTCTTCCCGCTGGAAAGCTCGTCCACCGCTATCGTGCGCAAACGGTCCAGACCCAAACGGCCGATCGCCGCATCGGTGCGCCTCACCACCTCCTCGGCGGGATAGCCGATGTTCTCGCACCCGAACGCCACCTCGCCCGCCAGCTGACTGGAGAAGAACTGGGCGGTCGGGTCTTGAAACACGCTTCCCACCAGCTCGGCTCTTCGCCACGCCTCCATATCGCGCGCAGAAAGCCCGCCCAAGAACACGTCGCCGGAAACGCTGCCGCGATAGTAGCCCCCGGCCAGGCCGTTCAAGACGCGCACGATCGTGGTTTTACCGCTGCCCGACGCGCCCATAAGCACGACGCATTCGCCGGCATGCACGTCCAAATCCACGGCATGCAGCGTTTCCGGAGCGCCGTAGTACGAGAAGCTCGCGCCTTTCAGCTGCGCGACAAGATCGCCGGTCATCCGAACCACCCTCCCCGCACAACCCAGACGCACGCAGCCAGCGCCGTCGCGACGGCCGCCAGGCAAACCGCGTCCGCCACTCCGAAAGGACTGCGATAGTAGCTCGTCCGCCTGGTCGGCGCTTCGGCGGCGCGGGCGATGGCGGATGAGGAAAGGCGGTCGGAGCTGTCCACCAACGAGAACATCAAGGGAACCAGCGCATGCTCGAGCGCCTGAACGGGGCTGCGCGCGACGTTTCCCGCCGAAAGCACCCCGCGCCTTTTGCACGACTCGGACAAACGCCGGAAGCTCGAGCGAACGGTGGGGAAGAACCTCAGCAGTACGAGCACGCCCACGATCAGGCGCTTCGGAATGCGAGCCTTCGCCAACGCGGCGCTGATAAGCCCCGGAGGGGAAAGCGCCACCGCGAAGAACGCAACCATGATGGGATAGGTTTTGATCGCGGCGTAAAAATGAACCGGCGAGAAAACGATCACAGTCATCTTCCCGTATGCAAGCGCCAGGCACGCGCCCCACAGCGCCGCGTAGAAAACCAGCATCTTGAAAGCCATGGAACGCTGTCCGCACGCAGCAAGGTAGAGCAGTAAAAAGCAGGTCAGCGCAGGCGACAACCGCACGCTGTCCACCAGGGAAACCGTCGCGATCGTCGCAGCCAGCACGATGGACTTCGTCGCCATGGAGAACCGTTCCCCGTCGGGCGACGCCGACGAACGCCCGACGGCGCGAGCGCCCGATGAGAACCGCTCGTTTCGGATGCCCTCCTCCACGTCAGATCACCCCTGCCTTCAGGAAGTGCTTCCTCATCAGACGCTTGCCCACGAGGGCTCCCAGGAATCCGGCGAACGCCGTGAGAGCGACTATGAACACGATCCATTCTGCATTCCCGTAGTACTTGAGGTACGCGTTCACGTACTCCTCGCCCATCATCCTCACTTCGGCAAGCTCTTGCAGGTACCCCTGAAGGTTGACCAGTATGGGGATGATCGACGACAGCGAGTACAGCGCGCTGAACGTCGCCCACGCCGCTACGATGCGGTTCGGCTTAGCCCGCTGCGCGGCCGTGCGCAGGAACAGCGCATCGATAGCCAAACCTCCCACCAGGTAGAACGGCAGCATGTACCACAGGTTTCCGAACATGAGGTACACCAGCGCCATCACGCACGCGTAGAACGCCGTGGTGCCGAAGCGGTTCACCCTCATAACCATGAGCATGTACAACGGCGCAACCACCAAAACGTACGTCGCCGCCATGAACAGCATGGAGAAATCCACACCCAGCATGGTAACCGACCCCACCACGAACAAGACGACGATCATCAAGGCGCTGAACAGCACCGCGGTGACGACCTCCTTGACGCCCCACATCTCGAACGCGGCCCCTTTGCGGGACTTCGACGTCTCATAAGGCGAATGTTCCATATCGACCTCTCTTTCCCATGCGTTTTGCATGTCTTGGTTCATCTGATGTTCCGGCACCGAACGCGCCGGATCGAATCCGAAGCGCTACTGCTCGCTGGCCAGCCGCCAACCGGCCGCCTGCTGGCGCTCGCGCCAAAACGACCGATACCGGCCGGGCACCTTCACCAGATCGCCGTGGGTTCCCTGCTGGGTGATGCACCCCTTCTCTAGGACGGCTATCTGATCTGCGGCGGCGATGGTGGACAAGCGATGGGCTATGGCGATGACCGTGCGATCGCGCGCCAACTCGTGCATAGCCTCCACGATGGCCGCTTCGTTTTCCGCATCGAGCGCGGCCGTGGCCTCGTCGAACAGCACGATGGGCGAGTCCTTCAGCAAAGCGCGCGCGATAGCGACGCGCTGGCGCTCTCCGCCCGAAAGGCGGCAGCCTCCCTCGCCCACGGGCGTGTCCCATCCCTGCTCCAGACGGGCGGCCACCTCGTCAAGGCGCGCGACGTGCGCGGCGCGGCGCACCTCCTCGGGCGTTGCGTCGGGGCGCCCCGCCAGCACGTTCTCCTCGATGGTTCCGTCGAACAGGTACACGTCCTGGAACACGAGGGATATCTGCTGCATGAGTGCTGAAGGACGCATGCCCCCCACGCCCCCCCCGCCGATCGAAACGCTGCCCTCGGAAACGTCCCAGAAACGCGCGACCAACCGCGTCAGCGTCGTCTTTCCCGAGCCGGAAGGGCCCACTAAAGCGGTCAGGCTGCGCTCGGGGCACGTCAAGCTCACGCCTTGCAGCACCGGACGGGATTCCTCGTAGGCAAAGCCCACGCGATCGAACACCACGCTGGATCCGCAAGGAACGCGGGGGTTGCGGGTTTCGGGCAGAGGGGGCGTCTTCAATATCCCCTCGGACGCGTCCAGCGCGTTCTTCGCCACGCGCAGCGCCATCCCCTGCGACCCGATGAGCGTCAAAGGATCGACCAGCCTCAAGGAGAGCACCGCTACGAACACGTACGATGCCACGTCGATCTGGCCCCAGGCCAAAAGAGCCGTGGCCGTTGCGAACACGACGGCGAACACGACCTGGATCAGCATCGTGTAGCGCGCCACGGGTGCCGATGCCATGCGCAAGGTGGCAACCGTCGCCGCACGGTCCCGCTCGATGGCCTGCTGCAAAGCGTCCCAGCCCTCCACCGAACGCTTCGTCGCGCGCAAAACGGGCTGAGCGTGCGCGAACTCCAACACCCGGGCCGCCACTTCAGCGTTCGAGAGCTCCTCCTGCCTATGGCCTTCGCCTGCGGCCTTCGCCATGGCGCGCGAAGCCCACAGCAGCAGCGGAGCCGCAATCACGAACACCAGGCCGATGCGCCAATCCACGAACAGGAACAACCCCACCCCCGCAGCCGGCGTGGGGACGGCGATCACCATCTGGCGCAAAAACGTGCTAGGCACGTCCATGGCCATCTGCAGCTCCTTGGTGAGCAGAGCCGCAACCTGCCCCGAGCGCTCTTTCGTGAACCACCCCAGCGGCAGGCGCACGATATGGTCGCCCAAGGCGTCCTGCAGCGCATGGCAGATCTGCTCGATGCCGATATAGTAGCCGCGATTGTCCGCGAAAAAGCCGATCACGGAATGCAACAGCGCCAGCGCCGCAGCCAGCGCCACCAGATACCCCGCCGCAACGTAGTCGCCCGCTATCAGCGAGCGCAGCAGCGGAAGCAGCGCCACGTACACGGCCGCCTCCGCCAGGCCGCACAGCACGTACAGGAAAGCCTGCGTCTTCACGCCGGTCGGCCGCCCTACCAGATCGTCGATTTGGGTCGTTATCATCGTTCCTCGCTTTCGCGCGAATCGGCACCGTTCGGCTCCGCTTCGCCATCCGCTTCTTGCGGCCCCGCGGCCGCGCCGCGCATCGCGGCTCCTTCCACAAGTAGCGCCTTTTCCAGCGCATCCACCTGCTGAGATCGCCACAGTGCCGCATAATGGCCGTCGGCCGCCAGCAGTTCCTCATGGACGCCGCGCTCCACCACCTTGCCCCCGACCAGCACTAATATCTGGTCCGCATGCACGATGGTGTCCAGCCGATGCGCGATCACGACGGTCGTCCTGCCTTTCGCCAACGCGTTCAGCGCTTTTTGGATGGCCGTCTCGTTCTCAGGATCCGCATGGGCGGTCGCCTCGTCGAGCACGAGAATAGGCGCATCTTGGACGATGGCGCGCGCGATGGCCACGCGTTGCGCCTCGCCGCCCGACAGATCCGAGCCTTCGCTTCCCAGCACCGTGTCGTAGCCTTGCGGCAACTCCATTACGCGATCGTGAATCTGGGCCTGGCGCGCGGCGGCCTGCACCTGCTCGTCGGTGGCACCGGGACGGCCCAAACGGATGTTGTCCGCGATGCTCGCTCGCAAAAGCATGCTGTCCTGGAACACCACGGCAACACGCGAAAGCACCTCGCCGGAGGCCATCTGGGGAAGCTCCGTTCCGTTCATGCGCACCGACCCTGAAACGGGATCCCAGAAGCGAGCGTCGTCTTGCCGCTGCCCGAATCTCCCACGAGGGCCGTCACCGTTCCCGGCTCCAACGCGACGTCGACGTCTTGCAGCACGAAAGGCAGGTTCTCGCCGTACGCGAACGCCACGCCCTCGAACTCCATGCACACGGGTCCTTCGGCCGCCGGGCGAGGCCGCTCGGGTTCGGCCAACGGAGCCACGTTGAGAACGGAGGCCAGATGGTCGGCGGCCTGCAGCGACATCTGCAGCATTCGAATGCTTCGAAACAGGTTGACCAGCCCCGCGGGAATTCCCACGCCCAACACCAGAAAAGGGACGCACCGCTCCAAAGGCAAAACGCCGTTCGCGACGAAGGCCAGCGTTGCAGCCAGCAGAACCACCAGCATTGCTCCCGGCGAGAACAAGGCCGACACCCAGCTGAACGCGTTGCCATTGCGCTTCGTCCACACATAGCACGCTTTCGCCAGCTCCTCGGTAGCCGCCCGGTACCGTGCGCCCGCACGGCTTCGGGAACCGAAGGTCTTGATGACGGCGATGCCCTCCACCATCTCCACCGCAGCGGAGGAAACCTCCACCATCGCTTCGTTGAACCTCTTGTTGAGAGGACCGAAATCCCTCATCATGAACGGCCACGCAACGCCTATCACCACGACGAAGTACGCCACCAGAAGAAGGGCGAAGCGAACGTCCACCGTGAACAGGTACACCAAGGGGATCAAGGGCGAGAGCAGCGCGGCGGTCACGTCGACCGGCGCATGCCCGACCGATTGATGCAGGTTGAGAACGTCATCGGTGGCAGCTTGCTTCACCTGCGCCGAGCTGTTGTCGTTGAACCATCCCAGCGGAATCTTCCCCAAGTGCTCTATCAGCACGGTGCGCACGTGAACGCGAAAATCGGCGTCGGCGTAATGACAGCGGCCGGTGGCCATGCTGAACAGCATCCTTCCCGCCGCCGCGCCCGCGACGGCGACCAGAACCCACATCGCCAGCACGTCGGACGGGGGAACGCCTTCCGTGATGGACAGCTGGGCAACGCGCGCGATTGCGAGATAGGGGACGAACTCGCACGCCGACGACAAGGCCGCGATGGCGACGTTGCCTATGATCCTCCCTTTCACCGGCTCGATCAGACGCAGATACGTGCGCCGAGCGGCGGCACTGTCGACAGATTCCATAAGCGGCACTCTTTTCTCTCTCGGAAACAGGGGCGGCGGCGGGGCAAGCCGGCCGATGTGCAGATGTTAGCCATAGCTAACTTCAAGAAATGATTTTGGGGATTTCACCACATAATCTACATACATTCTTATTCCGCACTTGCATGAGTCGGAAACAACAAGTAAGTTAGACATGGTTAACATATAGCGAGCAGACCCGCTCCCGACGTTCGGGCGGCTTATGCCCGACAAGGAAAGCGAGGAAACTCATGGCTCGACAGGTTCTACAGCAAGACAAACGCGCGCTCATGCTCACGCAAACGCCCGGCAAGCTCATGATGTCGCTCAGCCTGCCTGCCATCGTCGGCATGGCGGTCATCGGGCTGTACACGTTCATGGACGCCGTGTACGCAGGACAGCTTATCGGGATGGAGGCCATGGGAGCCGTGGCCGTGGCCTACCCGTTCACGTTCATCAATTCCGGCGGCGCTTCGATGATCGGCATGGGGTCGGCCTCGGTGCTGTCGCGCGCCATCGGCGCGAAAGACCAGCGCACCATCGACCAGGTGATGGGCAACCTCGTGGTCATGAACCTGGTGCTGTCGCTCACCGTCACGATCGTCGGCACGGTGTTCGCGCGCCCGCTGCTGGCCCTCACCGGCGCACAGGGGCAGGTCCTCGACCTGGCCGAATCCTACCTGCGCATCATGCTCGTCGGCAGCCTGTTCGTGAACTTCGCGCAAAGCTCGAACATGGTCATGCGCGGCAAAGGCGAGCTGGCGCGGGCCATGGCCATCATGGGAGGAGGCGCCGTCCTCAACATGGTGCTGGCCCCTCTGTTCATCCTGGCCCTGCGCGACCAAGGGCTCGGCATCCAGGGGGCGGGCTGCGCCACGGTGATCACGCAGATGATCCAAGCGGGCGTCATGCTGTGGTGGTTCGTCAAGCGCGAGAAGACGGCGCGTATCGTCCGCGTGGCCGTTTCGCCCGCGATACTCCCCGAAGTGCTGAAGGTGGGCGCGTCCGCCATGCTCATGCAGGTGCTCGTGCTGGTACAGCAAGCCATCGCCTACCGCGCGGCCGCCGCATGGGGCGGCGCGGAATGGCAGGTGCTGCTGGGAGCTGCGCTGCGCATCCAGGCGTTCGCCTTCATCCCTTTGTGGGGCATGAGCAACGGCCTGCAGCCCGCGGCCGGAACGAACTACGGCGCCGGACTCTACGGTCGCGTGCGCAAGCTGACGATCGTCTTCTGCCTGGGCTCGATGGCGCTGGCGCTGCTGTTCTGGGTACCCGCGATGCTGGCGCCGGAAGCCACGCTGTCGCTGCTCGTCTCCGACCCGGCCGTCGCCGCGATGGGCGCCGACGATTTCAGGGTGTTCTTCTCCACCTACCTGGTTGCAGGCCCCATGGTCATGGGCATCACGCTCTTGCAAGCGCTCGGACAAGGCGGCAAGGCGGCGATCCTCACGTTCGCGCGCCCCGTGGCTCTGTTCGTCCCACTCGTGCTGATCCTGCCGAACGTCGCAGGGCTCGGCATCCACGGCGTATGGGCCGCATCGGCCCTGTCCGACGGCGTCATGATCGTGGTGGCGGCGTTCATGGTGGCAAGCGTGATCCGCAACCTGGGAAAGGACGAAGGCTCCGCAGCTGACCGCGTGACCATGGAAGAGGAAGCCGCCCGAGCCTAGCGGGCCGGCGCGCCGCCCTCTTGCCGCTGCCGTCTTGCTCGTGCATCATGCAGGCGTTACCCTCGAAGAGCTGGCAGCGCAACGGTTCTGCGCATACGGCATCACGAGCAAACCGCCCGATGTTTCACGTGAAACATCGGGGTTCGCACGCTGCCCCGTCGCCTCGTTCAGCCGCAAACCTTTCCGAGCACGCATGCAAGCCCGTCTATGTCGACCGGTTTCGCCACATGGGCATCCATGCCCGCATCGAGCGCGGACTTCACATCTTCGGCAAATGCGTTGGCCGTCAGCGCGACGATCTTCACTTCTTCCGAGCGGGCGCTGCTGCAAGCGCGCAGAGCGCGCGCTGCCTCGTAGCCGTTCATCACCGGCATCATCACGTCCATGAACACCGCATCGTAATATCCTGCCGGGTGCTTCGAGAATGCATCGATCGCCTTTTCGCCGTTCTCGGCCCACTCCACTTTCGCGCCGCGGCAGCCGAGAAGCTCTATCAATATCTCAGCGTTCAGCTCGTTGTCCTCGGCCAGGAGAAACCTCTTGCCCTCGAATCGATAGGAGGTGCTCTCCGGCACGACTTCAAGCGGCGGACAAGCATCCGCCGACGAGACGACGCGAAGTTCCAATGTCACGCGAAACGAGCTGCCTCGTCCTTTTTCGCTGTCGACCTCGACAATGCCGCCCATGGCGTCGATCAGCGCCTTCGTTATGGACATCCCCAACCCGGTTCCCTGTATCCGCGCGATAGACACCTCTTCGCTGCGCTCGAACGGATCGAAAATACGCTCGACGAATTCCGGCGACATGCCCATGCCGTTGTCGGTTATCGTGAAAGCAACGCTCGCATAGCTGGGCCGCGTTTTCGCCAGCTCCTGCACGACGAGGGCTATGGAGCCGCCCTCCTGCGTGTACTTCACCGCATTGGACGCAAGGTTCAAAAGGATCTGGCTTATGCGCAGCTCGTCTCCCGAGAACGCCTTATGCTTCATCTTCGAGCGATCGATGCGCAGCTCTTGACTCTTCGCCTGAGCCTGAGGACGGATGATGGCCTCTACCCCGCCCACGACGTCATCGATGTCGAACCGACGCTCCTGAAGCTCCATCTGCCCGCTTTCGATGCGCGACATGTCCAGAACGTCGTTTATAAGCTCCAGCAAATGACGAGACGACGCGGTGATGGCATCGAGGCAACCGGCTATCTTCTCGCTGGCCTCGCCGCTTTCCCGTGCGATCTTCGTCATGCCCACGATGGCGTTGATGGGCGTGCGTATGTCGTGCGACATGTTCGCAAGGAACTGGCTCTTCGCCTCGTTCGACGATCGTGCGATATCGAGCGCCTGCTCGAGCATCAAACTTCCTTTTTGCTCGTTCGTGCGATCGGACAGCACCAGCACGTACTTATCCACCCCTTTGATGGATTCCCGGTACAACGTTTCCTGGTACCAGCGACGCTCTCCTGTGCGCGCTTGAATGCGCTCGCGAAACACTTGAAGGCACTCGCCCTCTTCCAACGACGCAATGTCATCGATTCGAGGGTCGGACGATGGATCGGCCGCCGAATCCGACAGCGCTCGTATGTTGTTCTTCACCGCTTCGACCGACACGCCCAAAAGCTTCTCCACATTGGGGCTGACGTATTCGACCTCGTACGCATCGGGAGAGAACATAACGTAGATATCGTCGGCATTGCGCACCAGCATGCTGAACAGCTGCTCGCGGCTCTCGATGGCCAGCTCCTTCGCATCAGCCCGGCGCCGCACGCGGCGAAGCAGGGTCAGCAAACCCGCCAACCCGAAGATGCGCGTCCAGCGCGCATTCGGCGCTCGCTTCATGCGTCAGCCAATCTCTGAGCCATCGACATCCCCTCGATCAAACCGACCTGCCTGAGTGCAGAAATTGTTATACCTGATCAAACATAGCCTTATTGCATGCGGTGTCAGAGTATAGCACCCTATTGGGAAGGAGGTAAACCGTCGGAGCCCGCCGCGGTCCTAGGGCACGATCGTGCGGTCGACGTCAATCATACCCGCCCTCTCGAGAAACGCGAGCACGGACTGGAGCATAAGGCGGTAATACGCGGTCATCGATTGGGAGAACCCCTCGTCGTCGGCTCTGCGCGCCTGCCCGAGAGCGATGCTTTCGAGAGACGAGAGAGCGGACGCGCTTTCTCGCGAAGCCGCGAACAGCGTAAGGAAGGCTCCCCAGCGCAGCAAATCGTTCAGCTCCCGCAGAATCGTCTGCAATGCGCAAGGCTCCGTGCATTCGATCAAACCCGTTATGAGAGCCTTCGACACCGCCCAATCCCCCTCCTCGACCGCGAGGGCGCGTTCCGCAGAAGAGGCCACCTCCTCCGCATGACCTTGCACGCGGCTCAATGCAGCAGGCAGCACGGCGCACATCATCTGCGCCGCATGGACGTACGTGCCCACATCTCTCTTGAACGAGTGATCTTCCAGCCAGCGCTCGCTGAACGTCGCATTGCCCAACTGCACGCGCGTGCCCAACCCGTTGACGGTGCGCGCGACGCCTATGACGTTGAGCGCGCCGTACGCTTTCTGCACCGTGGAAGCGGAGACTCCATACTGCGCCGACAGCTCGGCGATGGAAGGAAGCAGCTGGCCGTCAACGAATTCCCCCCGAACGATGCGTTCCACAAGATTGCGAGCTATTTGTCCGTGCACGAATTCCAACCCGGCCTTCGCATTCCACGCGTACCCGAACGATCCGATGTCCACGGCGGGGGCATATGCGTTCTCGAGCGCGTCGAAATACGCCCCGACGCGCTGCGCGACGCCGCGATACATGCAACCGAACCGATACTGCACCTCATCAGCATCGCGCAAAAGCAGAGAGGAGAACATCCACGTCATCAAACCCCCGTCGACGTCGACCGCACGCGAGGCAAAAGGGCTTTCGAAACCCGGAACCACCGGCACCAGACCGATGCGCTCCAAGCTTGCGAAGCACGACGTGAACAACGGGTTGCCTGCCTTTGCCACCAGGCCGTGCAAAACAATCGATGCGTGCGATATGCGCCACCCTTCCGATACGCCAGAGCGATCAACGCGCTTCGCATCCTGAGCCAAAGCGAAAAGATCCTCGTCAGAGCAGCATCGAGCGGCTAAGTGGAACAACGGGGGCATGACCAGTTCGAGGGTTCTGTAGCAATCGGCAACCACCTCGCGACGCGCCAGCAGCGCACGGATGCGACCGTCATCCGCGTCATCGGCCGGACGGTACGCCACGACAGCGCGCTTTCGCTCCTCCACGACAATGTACCCGTCGGCCTTCAAAGCACGCTGCACGTCGCGGATGGTTCTGATGCCCACCCGAAATCGATCGCACAAGTCGTGCAGCGACGGCAACGCGTCGCCATAGCGCAGCGCTCCCTGC
>OBZU01000488.1_pt1 | contig 11705 bp, 9 predicted proteins | sample 1495561 | NCBI WGS metagenome assembly OBZU01 (sample SAMEA2580250, study PRJEB22360) | human gut metagenome | biome: human gut; feature: human-associated habitat; material: faeces | place: Denmark | collected 2008/2010 | reverse complement strand
TTCCCCTGGGCGTGATCGGCATGATTTACGAGGCCCGCCCCAATGTAACGGCGGACGCGGCAGTGCTGTGTCTGAAGGCCGGCAACGCGATTATCCTGCGCGGCGGCAAAGAGGCCATTCATTCCAACACCGCGATTACGGAAGTGATGCGCGACGCTGTAGAGAGTACCGGTCTGCCCCGCGACAGCATTCAGCTGATCGAGGATACCAGCCGCCAGAGCTCGGTGGAGCTGATGGGGCTTACCGAGTACCTCGACGTGCTGATTCCCCGCGGCGGAGCGGGTCTGATCCGCTCTGTGAAGGAAAACTCGCATGTGCCCGTTATTGAAACGGGTGTGGGCAACTGCCACGTATATGTGGACGACAGCGCCGATTTGGAAATGGCGGCGAGGATCATCTTCAATTCCAAAACCTCTCGCCCCTCCGTGTGCAATGCGGCGGAAACGCTGCTGGTTCACAGCGCGGTAGCGGAGAAATTTTTGCCTGTCGCGAAGAAAATGCTCGACGAGAAAAAGGTGCAGCTGCGTGCTGATGAGCGCGCCCTGCAAAACCTGGGAGCGTGCGATACGGTGATCCCCGCCGTGGAAGACGACTGGGCCACCGAGTTTTCGGATTATATTCTGGCGGTGCGCGTGGTGGATTCTCTGGATGAGGCGATCGAGCATATCTCGAAATATTCCTCCGGTCACAGCGAGGCGATTGTGACGAATAATTACGGGCACGCCCGGCAATTCACTTCCCGCGTGGATGCGGCTGCAGTGTATGTGAATGTTTCCACGCGCTTTACCGACGGCGGTCAGTTTGGGCTTGGGGCCGAAATCGGCATTTCCACCCAGAAACTGCATGCCAGAGGGCCTATGGGCGTCAATGAGCTGACATCTCAGAAATTCATTATTACCGGCGATGGGCAAATCAGAGAATAGTGACTCAGCGTGACTTTATGTAAAAACAGCGATTCCTTCCCCACCTTTGGCGGGGAAGGAACTCAGCGGCTTTTTTAAGATCGTTAGGATAAAAAGGAGAGGCCATGAACTCAGAGCAAAATGAAAAGAAGCAGGAACAGGCCGGGGAACACGGCGAGCTTCCGGAGGAACTAATAGAGGAAATCGATTTTGACCGCTTTGCCGAAAGCAAAAAGAGTGATGAGACGCAGGTTTCTTCGGACTACCGGTCAGCATATCAGAAAAAGCCGGAGAAACGGAAGAAATCCTCCAAACGCAGCCCGGAAGAAAAAAAGGTGCGCGCGGCGCTGGAGGCAGCGGAGCAGGCCAGGATCAAAGCGCAGAAAATGGCGGCTGATCTGGCGCAGGCGGCGCAGGCCCCAGACCCCGAGCCGGAACCGGAGTTGGATGATTTTCTGCCGGAAGGCGAGACTGCCGGCCGTGAGGATATTCTGCTGATCAAGAAGGACTCGCGTTCACCCGAGGAACAGGAGCAGGAGCAGCAGGAAATCGTGGAGAGTCCGGAAGCAGCGGCTGTACCCGCTGCCGCGGATCGGGTTCCGTCGCTTCGCAGGCGCGGTAAATACCGCTATGGAATCGGCATGGGAGCTTTGATCATGGTGCTCGCGTTTGTGGGCCTTTCGGTGATCGTGTGGGGTGTGAGCCAGCAGATTTACCGGGCCGTAACCGACGACAGTCAGCTGCGCGCGTACGATACCTTCCTGTCCCCGGTTGTGATGCAGGACCCCGAGCCGTTTGAAAGTCCCAAGGAAGCGGATGCCGAAATGATCATGAAGGCCTCACTGTGGCGCGCCGTGACGCAAAACGGAGCCCAGTACAACAGCTACGATGATCAGGGCCGTACGCTGGTTCCACTTGGCGATGTAGTAGACGCCTGCCATGCTTTGTTTGGCCCGGACTGCGACCTGCAGCCGTCGAATCCGCAGGAGGAAACCTTCTTTGAATACGATTCGGAGCAAAACGTGTTCCGCGTTACTCCGTACAGCTCGCAGAGCAGCTTCTCCCCGTATACGGTCAACAGTAAAAAATCCGGCGATACCGTTATTCTGCGCGTCGGCTATGTGGTCGGTGACTGGCAGGACGGCACAGAGAGCGAAAGCGCTACTCCCGAGCCGGTGAAATATATGCAGTATGTTCTGAAGAAAACCGCGGACGGCAAAAGCGAATATGTGACGGCTGTCCGTGCTGACAATGCGTCTTAACTAAAATGAGCCCGGGCCATAGGCCCGGGCTCAACCAATCGAAGCGTTTTACCATCTTTGGAGGGAAGAAGAGAAGTGCGTAAGTATGGCTTTCGGCGGCCGACTCTCGTAAAGATTTTTTCTCTCTCAAAGTAGGAGAAAATGGAACTCTATCAGAGGAACTTCTAAAAACCGAAATTTTTAAATAATCAAGTACATCAGCGCAAAGATCAGGCCGGTATCGGCCTTTTCCGAAACAAGAATTAAAAGCAGAACCAGAATCAGTGTGCGTTCGCCGTCCTGCAGCAGCCCGTCAAACAGGTTTGAAAGCGTGCTGGGCTGTGGGAGCGGCAGGGTGGGCGGCGCTCCATGCGCAGGGGAAGAATCATGATGACGCTGTGGCTGTGGCTCAGGCTCGGGCTTTTGGGGCTCCGTGGGTGCGGCCTGCTGTGAGCGAGTCAGGCTTTGCTGGGCGCGGTTCTGCATTTCACGCACCCGGCGGATGGCGTCCTGCTGCATGCGCTGCATATCGTTGGTATCGTTGGTCGCCACTGCGAAATCCCCCTTCCGTTACAGAATTCCCTGCCCGCGGAGTACCGGCAGCAGGCGCAGCATCGAAAGCATTTTTATGGCTTCATCCACCTTCTTCTGGCGCTCCGGCCCCAGAAGAGGACGCAGGGCGTGCAGTAGCCGGGTATTGTTGTCTTCCTGCCGGAAGGTAGAAAGCAAAGGCAAAATTTTCGAGACGACTTGCAGGGTGTCGCCGTCCAGCCCGCCACCCCCGCCCCCGCCCAGCAAGCCGGAGAGCGCACCGAGTCCTCCGCCGCCCCCGTTTCCACCCAGAAGGCCGGCGAGTGCGCCGAGTCCTCCTCCGCCATCGCCCCCGCCGCCCAAAAGGCCCGACAAGGCATTCAGGCCGCCTGCACCGCCAAGGCTTGACAGCAGCGAGCTGAGCTTTGCGGTATCCAGCCCGCCGGGCGCGCCGGGGGACTGGGGTATGTTTCCGCCGCCCGGAGCGGCAGAACCGGCGTTCCCCAAAAGACCGGCCAGACTACTCAGGTCCAGCCCCTGAAGAGGGTTATTGCCGGTAGGTGCGTTCTGCCCCGGAGGCGTGGGGGTGTTAGGTGTGGAATTTCCCAGCCCCAGCGAGGCCGCCAGACTATTCAGTTGCTGCATGGCCTGTGGGTCGCTGAGCAGCTCGTTGATTTTGCTGGTGAGATCATCCATACCCTCACACCCTTTTCTTATTTCTGTCCGTTCAGGCGGCGCATCAAATCCTGCGCCTGCGGTGAACTGATCAGCTTTTGAATTGCCTGCTGGTCGTTCAGCACCTTTTGCAGTGCGGCTGCGTCATTCGGGTTCATGTTCTGCATCAGAGCGGACAGGTTTCCGTTTTCCGCGTACTGCATGATTTCGTCCGGGCTTTTGCCAAGGCGCTGCGCAAGCAGATTCAGCAGAAGCTGTTTTTCGTTGGCTTGGTTGGATTGGTTCGATTGCATCATTATCACCCCTTTTCCTATGATATGAATGAGAGGTTCGGGATATGAAAGTTAAAGCACAAAACACTTTAAAATCGGCAGTTCTGCCTCCGCCTTTGGCGGGGAAAGAACCCAAAACGCCGATTTGAAGAAAAGGACAATACTTTTTTTGAATCGGTAGTTCTTTTACCGCCGTTGATCAGAAAAGAACTGTAAAACTGGTTGAGTAATAAGCGGCATTGTGATAGAAGGAGGTTCCATGAGAATTTTAGTTGTGTCAGATACACATGGAGATCGGCAGACCCTGCACCGCGTGATTTTGTCGCAGCCGAAGGCCGAGGTGGTGATCCATCTGGGGGATGGGTGCGACGACATAGAGGATGAACGCTTTGTCCATCCGGAAAAGATGTTTTTGCAGGTGCGCGGCAACTGCGATTGGGGATCCGCATTGCCCCCGCTGGGGGAAATCCAGTTGGAAAACCGCAAGATTTTCTATACCCACGGTAATTTATACAATGTAAAATACACACTGGATGAAATCAAGCTGGCCGCACGTCTGCAAAAAGCAACGATTCTGCTGTTCGGGCATACGCATGTACCATACACGGAGTATGATAACGGACTGTACGTGATGAATCCGGGTTCTCTGCGCGGAGCAGATGCCAGCTACGGCATTGTGGATTTGACGCCGCAGGGCGTGGTAACGAATGTGATCCGTGCGAATTAGGGTGGAAGAGAACTCGAATTTGAGAGGCCAAAAGGGCTTTCGTACGGGTGGGTAAGACGTCAGGTTTGCCGCCTTGTTTCGCATTGACAAAATGGTGTGCCGATGCTACTCTAAGGATAGATGATCCGACTTGAAAAAGGGCTTACTGGAATACGGAAATTTCTTCTCTGTCGTAAGCGGGGGAGGAAATCAATGGTTTGTTTTCAAGTAGAAGGATGATACAAATAACGTCTTTTGATCGGGCGAAAGGAAAGGAACGTACCGGATATGACAGAATATGAGAGATGGCGCAATACCCCTTTGGAAGACCCGAAGCTGACTCAGGAGCTGGAAGACATTGCCGATCAGCCGGAGGAGATCAACGACCGGTTTTACCGCGATCTGGAATTTGGAACGGGCGGCTTGCGCGGCGTGTTGGGCGCGGGAACCAACCGGATGAATATTTACACCGTGCGGAAAGCAACCCAGGGCCTCGCGAATTATCTGAATAAAAAGAAACCCGGCGGCGCGGTGGCAATTGCCCACGACAGCCGGATCAATTCCGAGCTTTTTGCAAGGGAGGCCGCAGGTGTTCTGGCGGCCAGCGGCATTACGGCTCATCTGTATCCCGAGCTGATGCCCACTCCCGCTTTGTCCTTTGCGGTGCGTTACCTGCACTGTGACGCGGGCATCAACATAACGGCGAGCCATAATCCCGCCAAATACAACGGCTACAAGGCGTACGGCAGCGACGGCTGCCAGATTGCGCTGGAAATGGCCGACCGTGTGCTGGAAGAGATCAACAGTCTCGATATTTTCAGCGACGTCAAACATATCTCTTATGAGGAAGGCGTGGAGAAGGGCCTGATTCGGACGATTCCGCAGGAGGTAACGGATGCGTATATAGAGGCCGTGAAGAGCCAGAGCCTGCTCCGCGATATCGATGGCGGCCTGAAGGTGGTTTATACGCCGCTCAACGGTGCGGGACGCATGTGTGTGACTCGCGTGTTGAAAGAAATTGGCATTAGCGATGTTACGGTCGTTCCCGAGCAGGCAGAGCCGGACGGAAACTTCCCCACCTGCCCTTATCCGAATCCGGAATTCCGCGAGGCGCTGCAAAAGGGACTCGACCTCAGCGAGCGCCTGCAGCCCGATCTGCTGCTGGCAACTGACCCCGACAGCGACCGCGCGGGCATCGCCGTGCGGCACAATGGTGAATTCGTGCTGCTCAACGGCAACGAGGTGGGTGTTCTTCTGCTGGATTTTGTCGCGCGCATGCGCCGCCAGAACGGCACCCTGCCGGAGCGCCCGGCGGTGGTCAGCACGATCGTCAGCACCGATATGAACGAGGCGGTCACGGCGGAATACGGGATCGAGCTGTTCAAGGTGCTTACCGGCTTCAAATACATCGGTGAAAAAGTCGGAGAACTGGAGGCCAAAGGGGAGCGGGATCGCTTTATTTTCGGCTACGAGGAAAGCTACGGATATCTGGCGGGCAGCTATGTGCGCGATAAGGATGCCGTAAATGCCAGCATGCTGATCTGCGAAATGGCGCTCTATTACAAGCGCCAGGGCAAAACACTGGTGGAAGCAATGGGCGATCTGTACCAAAAACACGGCTATTATATCAACGATCTGCTGAACTTCGCGTTTGAAGGACAGGACGGCATGAATAAGATGTCCGGTATGATGGATGCGCTGCGCAAAGCCGCGCCGGAGCAGATCGCGGGTTACCGCGTGATCGGCCACAGCGATTACGAGACTAGGATTCGTTTTGACGGCGAGGAGCAGAGTCCCATTGATCTGCCGAAATCAAACGTTCTGGAGTATCGCATGGAGAACGGCTGCAAGCTGATGGTGCGTCCCTCCGGTACTGAGCCGAAGATCAAGATTTATCTTTCCGCACGCGGCGCGCATCGGGAAGAGGCTCTTGAGATCATCGGTAAGCTGAAAGAAGCGTCACCGAAGCTGCTTGGAATTTAAGGTTTTGTGTAATTTGTGTAAAAAACAGATTAATCCGTTGACAAATCCGATAGGCGGGGTTATACTATAAACAAGTTATACAGGACGGACAAACGGAGTCCGCGCGATATATTGGAATCAGCGCCATGCGAAAGCATACCGGGCCGGCAGAAGCCGGAACGGCCAGGTCTGTATAATGAAAAGATGATTCAGCAGCTAAGAGAAATCTTAGCTGCTTTTTTGCAGGTTAAACCTGGCAGGTTAAACCTGCATATAAATCGCGGGGCAGTTCAGATAAAAGTTTCCGCTTCGCGCTCCATTCGTCGCGCGTGCGCTGGCTGTTTTTACGCGGAAACAGTCTTTCGTCTTGCAAGCATTATTTTTGTCTTTACGGGTTGCTCGTGTGAATTCTGCTGGCACGAGGGGCAAGCCTGCGCCAGCAGAATTTTTTTGTGAGACAAGTCATAGAAAAATTCTCTTTTCACACCAAAATCAAAAAAGGGGCAAGCCCGCTCCGACATGAGGAGTAAGCCTGCGCCAGCAGAATTTTTATGTGAGACAAGTCATAGAAAAATTCATCTTTCAAATCGACGCTGAAAAAAGGAGCAATTTCTCGCTATGGCACGAAGAGGGGAGCGGGCAGAATTTGTGAAAATAGGGATGAATATTAATTATTTGTTAAATATAAGTAAATTTGCAAATAGACTATTGACAAATCGGATAAGTGGGGTTATACTATAAACAAGTTATACAGGACAGACAAACGGAGTCTGCGCGAAATATTGGAATCAGCGCCATGCGAAAGCATACCGGGCTGGCGATAGGCCGGAACGGTAAGGTCTGTATAATGAAACGATCATTCAGCGGCAAAGAGAAATCTTGGCTGCTTTTTTTATTTGTCCGCGGCAAACAGAGTTTTGCCTGCGGGCTTTTTGCTGTTTTATGGGAGCAGAATCAAGTCTCCCTATTGCCGCAGGAATGCTGCCGGTAGTATAATGAATGCGATATGGTGGAAAGAAGTGTCTGCAGAGAGGGCGCGGCCCTGATCCTGCGGCAGAACGGAGGAAATGGAATGGACGGCTTTCGAAACTGGACGGTTACCGTAGACGGTCAGCCGCACGAGGTCGGAATTAGATTTGGATTGTTTCGCGCCACAGTGCATGTGGATGGCGAACGGCGCGCCGCGAAAAGCAAAAATCAGTTTGTGCGGGTGATTGATGAGGACCTATCTGTAGACGGCAAGGACATCCGGATCACGGCGATGGGCAATTCTGTTGACGTGGCTGTGGATGGCGTTTACCTGAGATCCGGCAAGCCGTACGTGCCGATGTCGCTGATTCCCGTTTGGGCCACGGTAATGATTCCGGTGCTGATGGCGACGGGTCTTTTGCTGTTTGGCGTTTTGGGCTTTGCTTTAGGGCTGCTGGCCGGTGTGCTTGCGCTGCATCGGTCGCTCCCGATTTCGGGCAAAAGCAGGCTGCCCTTGTGCGGCGCCATCTATGCCGTTACACTTGTGATCCAATTGGTCGGCGGAATTTACAGCCAAGGCTGGTTATGACTGCCGGACGGTTTGAAATCCGGTGCGGATTGTGTTAGAATAGACTAAACTCTAAATCATACGGAAGGGACAACTCTCTATGAAATACGTAGTTTTGTTGTGCGATGGAATGGCGGACTATCCGGTTGAGGAGCTGGGCGGAAAAACCCCCATGCAGGCCGCCCGCAAGCCCTATATGGATTCTTTGGCAAAGAAGTCACAGGTTGGCCTGGTCAAGACGGTGGCGGATCACCTGAAGCCCGGCAGCGACGTGGCAAACCTGTCGGTTCTGGGATACGACCCCGCAGTCTACTACACCGGCCGCTCTCCTCTGGAGGCAGGCAGTATCGGCATCGATATGAAGCCCACGGATGTTTCGTTCCGCTGCAATCTCGTCACGCTTTCGGACGAGCCTGAATACGCCGACAAGACGATTCTGGATTACTGTGCCGACGATATTTCCACCGAGGAAGCGGAAATCCTGATCAAATATCTGGCGGAGCATTTCGACAGTGAGGAGTTCCGACTGTACAGCGGCGTCAGCTACCGTCATTGCCTGATCTGGAATAACGGCACGCTGGAAGTCGGCACTTTGACACCGCCGCACGATATCACCGGCAAGCCGATCCGCGAGTATATTCCCACGCACCCCAACGCGGCCAAACTGTATGATATGATGGTGAAATCGTATGATCTGCTGAAAAATCACCCGGTGAACCAGGCGCGTGTGGCGCGCGGTCAGCGCCCGGCCAACAGCATGTGGCTTTGGGGCGAGGGCGTTCGCGCACAGCTTTCTCCGTTCGAGGAGAAATATGGCCTGAAAGGCTCGATGATCTCGGCGGTCGACCTGCTCAAGGGAATCGGCAAGTTTTCCGGCATGCACGTGGTGCACGTGGAAGGCGCCACCGGTTATATCGATACCAACTTTGAGGGCAAGGCGCGGGCCGCGCTGAAAGAGCTGGCAGACGGCCAGGATTTTGTGTACATTCATGTCGAAGCCCCCGACGAGTGCGGGCATCGCCACGAGATTGAGAATAAGGTAAAATCCATAGAATACATTGACGGCCGGATTTTGAAGCTGCTGCTCGAGGATATGGAGCAGTACGACGATTACAGCATTCTGGTGGTGCCGGATCACCCGACGCCGCTGGCGCTGCGCACCCACACGAACGACCCTGTGCCGTTCCTGATTTACCGCAAAAGCAAGGAATGCGCCGGCGTGGACTGCTTCTCCGAAGAATCCGCCGCCGCGACTGGCCTGCGTGTGGACACGGGCCACCTGCTGATGGAAAAATTCATCAAGGGCTGATTCCGCCTTCGCGGGATTTCCTGCGTAAAAAAGCGCGGAAGGGATACTCCCTTTCCGCGCTTTTCATTCTTTTGGGGCAGCGTTATTCCACGTCAAAGAGAAACGGCTGGCCCTGATGAGTGAGCACCTGCACCCGGTTCAGATAGTCCTGTGCTTCGGGCTGGCGGCGCAGCCAGTCAAATACCTCATATTGATCGCGGAAGTGCATCGGAACCACGTGGCGGGTATCCGTTGTACGCATCAAGTAGTCCAGCCCTTTCCAGTAGGTTCCCTCAAGCCGTCCGTCCAGCGGGACGAACGCCAGATCGATCTGTTCCCCCGCAATGCAGTCGATCTGCTCCTTGTAATCCTGTTCCATCTGGCGGCGGTACGCGTCGCTTTCGCCCTCCCAGTCCCAGAAATTCAGGTCGCCGGCATGGTAGATGACAGCGCCCGGTATGCGGATCAAAAACGCTACGCCCTGGTCGGTAGACAGCAGCGTGCGGATCATAAGCCCGTTCCACTCGTATTGCTGACCGGCCTGTACCGTTAACACGCAATCGGACGAAAGGCCATGCGGAGCGGGAACGTCATCGGAAAGAACATAGTGAATCCCCGAAAGCTCTTCCTGCCAGGTGAAAATACTTTTGTCAAAATGGTCATAGTGCGCGTGAGAAACGAATACCGTTACAGGCAGGCCAAATTCGCGTATCTGCTGAAGATCGAGCCGGCCGGAATCCAGAGAGCCGGTGCGCGGTTCCCCCGCGTACGGGTAATAATCAAAAATAAAGCAATGGGTTTCCGTCTTTAAGACGAACGCGCTGTTATACAAATACCATCCTTGCAGCTTCATGGGGTTCCTCCTTTGTATCCTGGGGTGCAAGCGCCATCCTGTTTTTTTTATTTTCTTTCACCTACACCGCGATGTGTCAACGGCCTCAAACCCGCCGAGGTCCACCTGCTTTGCAGCTATTTTACCACAAAAAGGCTGCGGAGAAAACTACCGTTTTCGCCATATGGTATTTCTTTCAAATACTTTTGCCTTGACATTCAAAATAAATACTCTTATTATATAGTTAATGTCATTAACAATTTTCGCAGGGCGCAGGGCGCTTGTTGCAAAATTATGACTATTCTGTAAAATTATGATGAGCCGCGCTCTCATAATTGAAATCGATTGATTTTATCGAAAAATTAGTGTATTATTGTACTAATCGAGTAATACAAATGAGCGTAAGGTTCGCATTTTTCCATTGGAGGATAACGCCGTGAAAAAAAAGAAAGTAATCATTATTGCCGGTGTTGTGGTGATCGGAATCGCAGCAGCGTTTGCGGTTTTTTCCCAGAAGGGACCGACGCCTACACCGGTTCAGACTGAGACGCTGGCCGAACAGACGCTGCGCGGCACCGTGGAAGCCAGCGGCAATGTGGAAAGCACCGATACGTTTTATGTGTATGCCGAGGTGTCTGCCCCGATTGAGAGTGTGCCGGTGAAGGTGGGCGACAAAGTCGCCGCCGGGCAGCTGTTGGCGCAGCTGGACGATACCGACATACATAATACCCTGCAGCAAAAGCAAATTGCTCTGCGTACCGGTTCGGAAAGCTCACAGCAGCGGATTCAGTCCGCAGAGAAAACCTATCAGGACGCCAAGAACAATCTGGATCAGGGACTCAACGCCCAGATCAACACTGCGCAGGATCAGGTGACAAATACCCAGCGCACGCTCAGCAAGGCGATTGACGACCGCGACGTCAACCAGGCCCGGGTGGATCAGGAAATGAAAAGCCAGCTGCTTTCCGCGCAGTCAGCATTTGATTCGGCAAAGTTGGATTACGAAAATGCGGAAAAAGAATACAACAAGGCAAAGAAGGAATATAAAGACCGCCTCAATGATTTGAAGGATGCGGTCAAAGAGGCCGAGAAATCAGGGGATGCGGATGCTCTGGAAAGGGCGAAGCAGAATCTGGATGATTTTGAGGAAGAAGAGGGCTATGAAACGGCCAATGGCTTTATCTCTATAAAATCACTTCGGCAAACATACGAAAAGACAGAGCTTGCTTACAACAACGCACAGAAGACTCTGAACACTGCTAAAATCGACGCGCAGAACGCCTCCACAGACAAGATGAAGAACTATGTGAAAGCGGTTGAGGATGCCCAGCTTGCCTATGACAGTGCCGTGCAGTCGCTCAAAGCGGCGCAGACTGCCGCCAGCCAGTCGCTGGACAGCGCCAAGGACGCCGTTACCTCGGAAAAAATAGCGGCGAACACGGAATCTTTGCAGGCAGAGATTCAAACACTCAACGATAACCTGAAGAAATGCACTGTCACCGCGCCCGCCGCCGGAACAGTTACCGCCGTGTACGCGGAGGAAAACGCGACCGCGACCGGCCTGATGTTCACGATCGAGAACACAGAGGGGCTGCAGGTAAAGGTGAAGGTGAAGGAATACGACCTGCCTTCCATCAAAGAGGGAATGAAGGCCGTCATTACGGCGGACGCCACCGGCGATGTGGAGTACGAGGGCATCGTGCAGAAGATCGCCCCGGCCGCTGTCGGTTCGGGCAGTGCCGCGACAGGCACGGCTGGC
>OBZU01000487.1_pt1 | contig 11707 bp, 8 predicted proteins | sample 1495561 | NCBI WGS metagenome assembly OBZU01 (sample SAMEA2580250, study PRJEB22360) | human gut metagenome | biome: human gut; feature: human-associated habitat; material: faeces | place: Denmark | collected 2008/2010 | reverse complement strand
TCCAGTTGCTGGTCGCCGCCGGCATGGTGACGATGGGTGCGTTCCTGCCACTACAGGGGTGGATGATGGCGCTGGACGGCATACTGATCGGCGCCCGCGATTTCCGCTACCTGGCGATTACCTGCACACTGACCGCAACGGTGTATATCGCATTGACCGCGATCTGCGTGGATGCGGCCGCGCCCATGCTGCCCGGCGACCTGGCCTCGACCGTGCTGTTGTGGGCGATGTTCAATATCGTGCTCATGGGCGGACGCGGTCTGTTCAACGGCCTGCGCATACGCAGCGAATCATGGCTCGGTCAGACCGCCCTCTAGCGACCGGCCCGCGACAGCCCTCGCTGCGCTGCGGAACACCCACCTTGACATCACCTTTGCCTCAGCTGAGCATCATATGATAATGACATCGGCTCCCGAAGATGGGAGACGTCACGCGGAAGGAGATTCCGCCCCGAATCAGATGACATCCGAATACTCACAGATAAGCAAAGCATGATCGACGTGCGGGAGAAGGCCGCTAAGCAGTTCAGCGCGCGCCTGACCGGTCGCGGGTTCGAAAGCTGGGTGCGAGAGGGCAACGACACCTATGTGGTCGGCGGTCAGGAATACATGCCGCAGGACCTGGTCGTGGTACGCGCCCTCGACGCGGCGGGCAATCCCGTGTCAGCCGAAGTCAACGTCGACATAGCCACTTTCAACCTATACCCGGATACTCTCACGGGCGGCGCTGTACATGGCACGCACCAGACTTTCGCGCCAATGGCTCCACCCGTATCGCTTGGATATCTCCTCACCGGCCGTAGCCCCGAGCGACGACCCGTCGGCGCGGGTCAGGTCATACAGCATGTCCAGCAGCATCGGATCACGGTCCATGCAACGGGCGAGCGACTCCCCCACGGCCGGATCGTTCGGGTTCTTGCCGGTCGCGAACTCAGAGAGCGTCAGATGCTCCCGCACCAGGATGCGCACCCATCGCGCGATGTCCGCGTCGAATCCCATGCGCTTCATGATCACCGCGGCGTGACGGGCGCCCTCTGCCGCGTGATCGGTCACGAACGGACGTTTGCCGACATCATGCAGCAGTCCGGCCAATAGCAGCGCCGTGTAGTGACGGTCGTCATACCGCTCGCCTCGCGCCGCCGAAACCCGCGCGAGCCGTGACGTCACCTCGACGCTGTGCCGGTCGATGGTATACCGGTGCGCTGCAGACGCGCTCGGGCGATTGCGTATGCCCAGCCATTCAGGCATCCATCGACCGGGTATATCCACGAAATCCAGTTCCTCCCACACGCGCATGAGCGCCGGCCCGGAGGCCAGCAGACGCACGAACAGTTGGCGCGACTCATCATCCCACACGGAATCGCGGATCGGGCAGCGCCGCAGGTTCTGCAAGGTGACCGGGCTGATCGGCAGCTCGACCTCGGCAGCCGCCGCGGCCACGCGCAACGGCAGATACCGGTCCGGCTCCGGTTCCACGCCCGGAGCCAGCACGATTTCCTGCTCGTGCTTGGCCACGCCGGGCGCGACCTGTTCGAACTTCGGGGCCTCTCGCCTGCCTCCACCGCGCGGCGACAGCATCTGGAAGAACGAGAAACGCGGGCGCTCATGCGTCAGCGAATGCTCGGCACGCGACGCCGTGGAATCCAGCGCGAACGCGATCTGTCGGCCTATGCGGGCGAGCCGGGTCTGCAAGTCCTCGATGGAACGCGCCTCCCGCTCCCCCGGCGGCAGTGTCGGGTCGGCAAGACCCCGCATCGCCGCCACCTGCGCCTGATATGGGGCGAGCAGCCGATTCGCGTCCTTGCCGGCAGCCAGATGAATGCAATCGCGCACGTCCAGCAACGCCTCGACCTCGTCGTCATACCGGCCGTGCGGTCGGTCGGCAAGCCATGACACAGTCAACGCGGAGACCAGCACCGAATCGCGCAGACCGCCTCGCGCCTCCTTGATGTCGGGCTGGTTCAGGTAGGCGAGTCGTCCGAACTCGTCCAGTCGCTTGCGCGCCGAATTCAGCAGTTCCGGCAGCCGCTTGCGGACCGCTCGACGCCAGCGTTCCAGAATCGACGTGGCCGTCGCCGAAATCAGCGCCGTATCGCCGGCGATCGGCTTGACATCCAGCCAGCCCATAGCGGCCGGCAGATCGGAATCGGTCACGGCCTCGCACTGCTGCCGCGTGCGCACCGACTGATCGAGGTCAAGGCCGCTGTCCCACAGGGGATACCACAGTTTGTTGGCCAGCTCATTGAGCTGTTGGTCGTTGATCGTATGTGGCTCATAGATGATGACCAGATCCAGGTCGGAGCTCGGGCCAATCTGCCCCCGTGCGAGCGACCCGACCGCGCCGAATCCGATGCCGGTGGACGGCATGTCGAACGGCACCGCGGCCACCGCGTCACTCCACAGGCGGCGCAGGCAATCCATGGCGAGCTCCGTTCGCGCCCGGCGCTTCGCGGAGCCACCCCGGTACACGCCGTCAGCATCCGGCTGGCTCATGTCCATGAACCGTTGCTTGAGATGATCGACCGCCGAACTCAAGACACACCACCTTCACCAAATTCCGCCCCGCAGGCGGGGGCTGTCGGTGGAGCCGACTGGAGGTGGTCAAACCCACCCGGGTGCACAAGACCACCCTCAGTCTCGCTACGCGAGCCAGCTCCCGCCAGCGGGAGCAATTTCAATCCTTGCCCTCCGTCACCGGAGGCAAGGATGTCGATATATAAAAGAGTCCCCGCATGGTCAGGTGACGGCGTGCGGGGACTTGTCTTACCGATAACCCGCGTCCGGCGGAAAGCGCCGAACCACGGGCCGCTTTCAGATCGCGGCGGAGCCGGTCTCGCCGGTACGCACGCGGGTCACGGAATCGAGCGGGGCGACCCACACCTTGCCGTCGCCGATCGTGCCGGAACCGGCAGACTTGACGATCACGCCGACCAGGGTCTCCGCGTCCGCGTCATCGGACAGCACCTCGACGCGAATCTTCGGAATCAGATCGACCGTGTATTCCGCCCCGCGGTACACCTCGGTGTGGCCACGCTGGCGGCCGTAACCGTTGGCTTCCGAGACCGTCAGGCCGTGCACGCCCGCAGCGGCGAGCGCCTCCTTGACGTCATCGAGCTTATGGGGCTGAATGATGGCAGTGATGAGCTTCATCTCACCTCACCTCCTTGAGAACCGAGCTGGCAGTACCAGCAAAATCATAGGCACGTTCGCCCTGATCGGCCAGATCGATGCCGCCGACCTCCTGGGCTTCGGTCACACGCCAGCCGATGGTCTTCTCCAGCGCGAACGCGATAATCGCGGTCACCACGCCGGAGTACAGCATCGCGCACAGGGCGATGATGACCTGCACGGCCAGCTGGCGCCAGTCGCTGCCGGCGAGCAGACCAGTGCCCTCGCCGAAGAAGCCGATGAGCACGGTACCGGTCAAACCGCCGACACCATGCACGCCCACCACGTCGAGCGAATCGTCATAGCCGAGCTTGAACTTCAGGCCGCATGCGAAGCAGCACAGAACGCCGGCGATCGCGCCGATGACCATGGCCCACAACGGTGACACCACATCGGCCGCGGGGGTGATGGCAACCAGACCGGCGACGATACCCGAGGCCGCGCCGATAGCCGTGTAATGACCGGTGCGGATCTTCTCAGTGAAGCCCCAGGCGAGCATGGCAGCCGCGGTCGCCGCGGTCGTGCTCATCCACGCATAGCCAGCGGTGCCATTGGCCGCGAACGCCGAGCCGGCGTTGAAGCCGAACCAGCCGAACCACAGCAGGAACGCGCCCAGCATGACGAACGGCACGTTGTGCGGGCGAATCGGCTGCGTGCCGAAACCCTTGCGCTTGCCGATGATCAGCACGATGATAAGGGCCGCCATTGCGGCGTTGATGTGAACGACCGTGCCTCCTGCGAAATCATGCGCCGCGGCGCCGATCGCGGTGGAGATCGGGCCCTTTGCGCTCAGAAGGCCGTTGTTCCACACCATGTGCGCCATCGGCGCGTAGTCGAACGTGACCCACAGCGCCACGAACAGCATCCACGTGCTGTACTTCACGCGCTCGGCGATCGCACCGCAGATCAGCGCCACGGTGATCATCGCGAACGTGACCTGGAACGACACGTCCACGCTGCTCGGGTACTTGTTGCCGTTCGCGGCAAGACCGGCGGCCGTGTACTGACGGGTGCCGGCGTCGAACACCATCGTGTCCTTCAGCAGGAACCCGGTCGCAGGGTCACCGAAAATGCCGCCGATGCTGCTGCCGGCGTATGCGATCGACCAGCCCCACAGCGTCCATACGACCGCGGTGACCGACAGGGCCGCCGCCGACAGCATCAGCATGTTCAGCACGGCTTTGGCGCGCACCATACCGCCATAGAAGAACGCCACGCCAGGCGTCATGAGGAAAACCAAGGCTGCGGATGTGAGCATCCATGCGGTATTACCGGAGTCCATCGTTACCTTCCTCTCTTGTTCGTTCCCGCCGCCGCGCATCTTGACCGCGCGGGAAGCGGGTCGTTACCACTTCATCTGACATCCCCTGATAGGGGGAATCAACACAACGATATGCAACGCTCGCTGAGTTTTCAACACGTTACGGCACGTTACGCTCATGTAAAGCGCGATGACGCGGGTCTTGGCTTTCGGCCGGATTCCGGCGCAGGCAACGGTTCCGGAATGCAAAAGCCGGCTGTCCACGTTGTGGACTGCCGGCTTGCAGGGTTCATGTCCGACGGTTTGCGAACAACCTCACGCGAGAATGCCGTCGACGAATCCTTCCGGGTCGAAGGGCGCGAGATCGTCCGGTCCTTCGCCGAGGCCGACGAGCTTGACCGGCACGCCGAGCTCCTTCTGCACGGAGATGACAATGCCGCCCTTGGCGGAGCCGTCGAGCTTGGAGAGCACGACGCCGGTGAGGCCGATCGCCTCGGCGAACACCTTCGCCTGCGCCATGCCGTTCTGGCCGGTGGTGGCGTCGAGCACGAGCAGCACTTCGTCGACGGGCAGGTTCTTTTCGGTGACACGGCGAATCTTGCCGAGCTCGTCCATCAGGTTCGACTTGTTCTGCAGTCGGCCGGCGGTGTCGATGATGAGCACGTCGGCGTCGTCCTCCTTGGCGCGGGCCGCCGTCTCGAACGCGACCGATGCCGGGTCGGCGCCGTCCTTGTCGCTGCGCACGACGGGCACGTTGACGCGGGCGCCCCAGGTTTCGAGCTGGTCGGCTGCGGCGGCACGGAACGTATCGGCCGCGCCCATGACGACCTTCTTGTCTTCGGAGACGAACAGACGGGCCAGTTTGCCGGCCGTGGTGGTCTTGCCGGTGCCGTTGACACCGACCATGATGATGACGCCGGGCTTGTGCGCGTCCGGCTTGTCGACGTTCAGACGGCGGTCGGTGTCGCGGCCGACCAGGTCGAGCAGGTTGTCGCGCAGCGTGGCGCGCACCTCGTCGGGGCTTGCCTTGCCGGTGATGCGCGCATCGCGGCGCAATTCGCCGACTAGCTGCTCGCTTGCTTCGGCACCGACGTCGGCCAGCAGCAGCGTGTCCTCGACGTCCTCCCAATCGGATTCGGAGAGGTTGTCTTTGGTGAGGATGTTGAACAACGCCTTGCCGAACGGATTCGAGGACTTGGAAAGTTTCGCCTTGAGCCGCTGAATGCGCGAGCCGGATTTTTCCGGTACATCATATGCGGGAGCCGCCGGCTTGGCCGGGGCGGCCTGCGTCGGTTCGACCGGCTTACGCTCTTCCTCACTTCGAGGGGAGGCGGTTTCGCCCTCGGTTTCGGGAGCAGAGAGCTGCCTGGCAACTGTTGCGGCGACCGTCTCGGGTTCTTCACCCGCACGACCCGCCTGGCGCGGCGATGTTGCGGTTTCCGCCGGCCGGCCGACGACTTCGTTCTTACGCGACTTGCCGCGTACTACGCCCCACACAATGAGCAGGACGACAATCACCACTGCGGCGACAATGCCGATAATCAGATTCGTATCCATGGCTCCAGCCTAAAAACCGCAACGGACAGCTGCCGGAATACCACATACGTCGCGTTGTTGCAGCCAAGTCGACGACTAATTGGGCTGCTGGCACAGACGCTGCCCCTGAGTCGTCCCTACATATCGAACCGGGGAAGACGCTGGTATAGGCAAATCTGCCACCAATGCATAAAGCGGCATACCAGACGGCACCGGATTGCCAGCGGTCCCATGATATTCAACATAGAACAAGTCGGGCAATGGTGCCCCACCCTCATCGTGGTAATACTCGCGACCGCCACCGAGAACACGTATCAAACAGGACACGCACGACACGATGTCATGGTTGTCGAACTCGCTCGCCATCATCGACGGGGCCACATACGTCTTCATGATCGACTATCCTCAGCCGCACGACCTACCGCGAAAACGTAGACCCCGACAACATTTCGGGGGGTATAGGCGCTAGGCACCGCGACCACTACACTGGAGCTCATGGCCAATACTGCAAGAATGACGGCGCTGCAACGCCGCGAACAGCTCATCCGCGTGGGGCGAGCGTTGTTCGCATCCAAGGGGTTCGAGGCGGTGAGTGTCGAGGAGATCGCCGCGAACGCGAAGGTCAGCAAGCCGATCGTCTACGAGCATTTCGGCGGCAAGGAGGGACTGTACGCGGTAATCGTCGACCGTGAGATGCGCGAGCTGACCAATGCGCTCATCGAGGCGCTGTCCGACACCAAGGCGCATCCCCGCCAGATCGTGGAGCGCGCGGCACTCGCCCTGCTCACCTATATCGAGGAGAACTCCGAAGGCTTCCAGGTGCTCGTGCGCGACTCGCCGACCACCGACCCGGCCGGATCGTTCAACTCGCTGCTGGGCGACATCAGCCTGCGCGTGGAGGATCTGCTCACCGCCGCGTTCAAACGCCGGAAGCTCTCCGCCAAGGGCGTGCCATACTATGCGCAGATGCTGGTCGGCATGACCGTATTCACCGGTCAATATTGGGCGGACCGGCCGAAGGTCAACAAGGAGCAGCTCGCCGCATACGTCGTCGACCTCGCATGGCACGGCCTGAGCCGGCTGGATTCCAAGCCGATCCTGCGGTTCGAGAGCCAGAAGGCGAAGCAGCTCGCAGCCAAGGAAGACAAAGAACGTCGAGACAAAGAGCGGAGCGAGACAACGGCCCCGGACGAGCCGGACGCTCCTGTCGAGACCGCCGAACCGGACGAACCGTCATACCTGCCCGCGAGCGCCGACTGATCATCAGAACCGCGCACAAGCCGGAAGCCCAAAAAACTGCGGAACGGACGACGGGACTTGCCTGAACGCCGCTTAGTGATAGCTTTGCTTGTAGAGGTTAGACTCGCTGCAACATCCGAGGCGACGTGTCGCACGTCATCCCCGCGACACCTGTATAACGAGGAACTATGGAACAATCGCCGAAAACACTCACCTTCGTGGTGCCCGCCTACAACATGGAAACGTATCTGGAGCGCTGCGTGGAGTCGCTGCTCTCCGCGACGGACAACAGCGACATCGAAGTGTTGATCGTCGATGACGGATCCTCGGACGGCACCCCGGAACTTGCCGACATGTACGAGCGACGCTGGCCCGGCAACGTGCGGGCAATCCACCAGGTCAACAAGGGCCACGGCGGCGCGGTCAACACCGGCATCGCCAACGCGACCGGCATGTATGTCAAGGTCGTGGACGCCGACGACTGGGTGGATATGCCCTCCATCGACACGCTCATGGGCACGCTGCGGGTGCAGCGCGTCGCCACGGATCCGGTCGACATGATCGTCACCAATTACGTGTACGACAAGGTGGGCAAGCGCGTCAAGCACACAGTGAACTTCCGTCATGCGATGGCGGCCAACACCGTGCTCGGCTGGGACGATCTCGGCTGCTTCGGCGTCGCCGAATACATACTGATGCACGCGCTGATCTACCGCACCCAGGTGGTGCGCGACTCCGGCATGCAGCTGCCCGAGCACACGTTCTACGTCGATTTCATCTACGCATACCAGCCGTTCCCGTGGGTCAAATCGATGCTGTACATGGACATCCCGTTCTACCACTACTTCATCGGGCGCGAGGGGCAGAGCGTACAGACCGACGTGATGATCTGCCGCGTCGCGCAGCTGCGGCTCGGCAACCCACCCCTGGGGGGGGGCAGTCGGATCACTGCGGCTCGTCAACCAGCGCATGGTGGAGGCCACTCCCGAACCGGGAACCGTGCCGGACGGCCTATACCGTTATATGATTCATTTCCTCGCGATCGAAAGCTCGGTCACGTCGGTGTTCCTGATCCTGTCGAAAGACAAGGCAAACTACCGTCTCAAGGACGAACTGTGGGCGGACATCGACAAGGCGTCGCCGGCCATCGGGCGTGACGTGCGGCGCAAGCTGGTGTCGCGCGCGCTGAACCTGCGTGGGTCTGTCGGGCGCTGGGTGATCCGACGCGGCTATGTCGTCGCAGAGAAGGTCGTCGGCTTCAACTGACGTGCCGCGCGGCGGGGCTGCCAGCTGATATTCGCCCCTCTATCACCGATCAGGAGAACGTCCATGATGCAATTCACCATGTCCGGAACCATGCTGCGCTTCGATGAGACGACGCTGCGGTTCTCATTCAGCCGCGACGGTGCGACCTGGAGCGGCTGCGACGGCATAGAGCCGCAGTTGACGCGCGAGGATCGTTCATTCTCGTTCGCCGGCGCCGCTACCGTCACGCATGAGCGGATCGAGACCGGCACCGGAGTCGGCGTGCGCAGCGTGTTCGCCGGGTTCGCGGGTGCGGATTACGCTTTTGAGACGTATATCTGGATCGAGCGGTCGAGCGGCGACGTGCTATGCGAATGGGTGCCACTGCGCGAGTGTGGGGCCGAGCCGCGCATCGACAGGGTGCTTTGGCCTGCGCCGCTGTCCTTCGACCATGCGGACGCGCATGACGTGACGCTCATCACCCACGAGCAGGGCGTGATGATACCGAATAACTGGCCTACCGAGGTCGGCACTGATGTGGTCTCCTTCGGCGGGCGGTTCGAGACTGCGGGCGGGTACATGCCCTGGTTCGCGCAGTTGCGCAGCGACGGGCATGCGTACATCGCCATCTGCGAGACGCCGTGGAACGCAGGATATGACATCGACCATCCGGCCGGCGGACCGTACACGCACGTCGGAATGTGGTTCGAGCCAAGTCTCGGCCGCATGGATTACCGCCGTGTCGTGCGATATCGTCTCCTCGACCACGCCGACCATACCGCCGTCTGCAAGACGTACCGCGCTTACGTCAACGAACGCGGCCGGCTGCGCACGCTGGCGGAGAAGGCGGCGCGCAACCCGTCGGTGCGTGACCTGCTCGGCCGTTCATGGGTGCATGTCGGCATCAAGACGAAGGTTCAGCCGGACTCGTCGTTCTATGATCCCGCGCAGCCCGGCAAGAATGATTCGCTCGTCACGTTCGCGCAGCGCGAACGGCAGATGCGCACGCTGCACGAAATGGGTGCCGGGCGGCTGTACCTGCATCTGGACGGCTGGGCGCAGCCCGGCTACGACAACGGCCATCCCGACTATCTGCCCGCATGCCGCGAGGCCGGCGGCTGGAAGGGCATGAAATCGCTGGTCGACGCCTGTCATGAGCAGGGAGACCTGTTCGGCACGCATGACCAATACCGCGACTATTACTTCGCCGCGCGCACGTTCGACCCGCGCAATGCGATCCGACTGGCGGACGGCACGATGCCCGAGCACGCGATGTGGGCCGGCGGGCGCCAAACGTACCTGTGCGCCGAGCTTGCGCCGGATTACGTGCGCCGCAACTTCAGTGAGATCGCCACGCACGGCATCGCGCTGGACTGCGCGTATCTGGACGTGTTCACCTGCAATGAAGGCGACGAATGCTCGCATCCCGAGCACCGCATGACCCGCCGCGAATGCTACGAGCGCCGCGCCGAATGCTTCGAATACCTGCTGGCGCACGGCATTCTCACCTCGTCTGAGGAGGTGTCCGACTGGGCGGTGCCGAGCCTGGTGTTCTGCCATTACGCGCCGTACGACTTCCAGATGCGCTCCCCCGACGCGCCTCGGCACGGCATCCCGGTGCCGTTGTACAACCTCGTCTACCATGACTGCGTGATCCAGCCGTGGATGATGGATCGGGTGGCCGGTGGCGACGACTACATGCTGTACGCGCTGCTCAACGGCGGTGCGCCGTACCTGATCCGTGACGCCGCATATGCCGGCATGGACGGTGATATGAATGCCGCACTGCGCGCCCGTACCGAGAACGACATCGAGCGGTGTGCGGTCGTGGCCGGGCTGCACCGGCGCGTCGGCATGCAGGAGCTCGTGCGGCATGACCTTGTCGGCGGCGACCCGCTGGTGCAGCGCTCGGTCTTCGCCGACGGCACCGCCGTGACGTGTGATTTCCACGCGCAGACGTATGAGATAGCAGCGAACGGTTCTCATTAAGAAAGGTGCGAGGATTCCGCACATTTTCGAACAAGCGAACATTGCGTAGAAAGCCCGGAATTCCGGGCTTTCTGCTGTTTTCATGTTCGTTTTCCCCGTCACACGGACTCGCACCTTTCTTATTGAGAACCGTTCGCTGCGACAAGGGAGCAAGCCCTCAGACCCACCTATCGGACATGGCGAACGAGTTGCGCATCAGGTTGCTCGACGTATACAGCACGTTATCGAGCAGCTTATGGGTCAGATCCTGCAGACGCCCGGCCATCGTCTCGTTCGCAGCCATGAGCGCCGCGCGGATGTCCCCGGCTTCGGCATCGACGAGCGCCGCATCCGTTTCTTCGACAAGCCGGCGCCCGAACGCCCGCACCTGCTCGCCATAGTATTCGATCGCGTTGCGCGTCTCGTACCAGTGCGCGTCGGCAATTACGGCGATCAGACGGTTCGTCCAGTACAGGTTGTCGGTGGAGACCTCGGGCGTGGTGTCGCGCAGATACGCCGGAGTGTCGTCCACGTTCGCATAAAAAGGTGCGACCGCCGTGAACGGGCCGGAACCGAAGGCGATCCACATCACCGCCGCCGCTGCGGCCGGCACGTCGTGCCGCAGTTCGATCGCGACCATGTGACCAGTGCGGTTGATGCCGATCGGACGGTAGCGATGCCGGCTTTCCGGTGTACCGAGCGTTCCGTACGGGTCAAAAGGCGTGCCTTCGAAATGCGACGACATCAGAAAGTCGATGTCCTCGACCGTCACCTTGTTCTCCGGCGCCCGGCACCACGGGATGTCGTCGGAGGTCGGCGTGTAGCGGGCCGCGGGCGAATCCCAATCCTCGCTCGGGTTCAGGTGACGTTGCATGTACCAGGCGCGCGGCGTGTTGTAGATATGGTCCTTGACGGTGCTGGTGCCGAACACCACACGCGGGTTGATGTGGTCCGGCAGCACGGCGGCGACGCCGAAACCGGCGCCCTGCGCGGGCCGCATGGCACGGCCCAGATGGTGCCGATCGATGAATTCGCGCAGGTCCGCGCTGCACATGAAGAACCGCCGCTCGCCGAACGCGTCGGAGAAGTCGAAGTCGTCGATGCCCAGCTGGTTGGGGATCGTCGCATAGCAGTCGTCGGGCACACGGCGCGCAATCCAGTGATGCCCACCGATTGTCTCGACATACCAGATCTCGTCCACGTCGGAGATGATCACGCCGTTCGACTCATAGGTGCCGTACCGTTCCAGCAGCTCGCCGAGCCGTTCCACACCCTCGCGGGCCGAAGAGAC
>OBZU01000479.1_pt1 | contig 11967 bp, 7 predicted proteins | sample 1495561 | NCBI WGS metagenome assembly OBZU01 (sample SAMEA2580250, study PRJEB22360) | human gut metagenome | biome: human gut; feature: human-associated habitat; material: faeces | place: Denmark | collected 2008/2010 | reverse complement strand
GAACAACTGAAATCACAAGCGAAAGTATATTCGCAAGCATCGTCTCAAATTCAAGATGCAATTCGTAAAGTGAATTCAATGAACCAACAAATTTCACAACAATGGAAAGGGCAAGCATTTCAAGCGTATCTGGAACAGTACAATCAATTGGAAGGTAATGTCAAACAGATGGAAGAATTATTGATTAGTATTAATCAACAATTAAACAAATATGCAGACACTGTCGCAGAACGTGACCGTCAAGATGCAGGATCATTTGGCTTTTAATTGATCAAAGATTGAAGCGCTAGCGCAATGAATTGCACTAGCGCTTTTTCTAAAGGAGAGAAGATAATGGAAGGGAAAATAAAAAAAGGTATCCCTTTTGCCTTAGCAATTGGAGCAACTTTCTTGTTATTACTTTTTTTCATTCATTTAGGGTTTAAAGATGAGAACGTGACTCGAAGTAGCAAAGATCAGACAACAAAGATGCAGTACGCATTAGTTAATGAAGATAAAGGCGCAAGTTTTGAAGGAAAACGTTATGCATTAGGTTCTGATTTTGTCACATTAATTAACAAAGATACAGCTAATCGATGGGAAACAACGACTCGGAATATCGCAACATCTGGGGTTGAAAATGGACAATTCGATGCTCAAATTATTATTCCGCAAGATTTTTCGGAGAAATTATTGTCACTACAAGCTGTTAGTCCAGAGCAGGCTTCTGTTGAATACCAAGTGCGAGACGGACAAAATGAATTGACCAATCAAGCAATTCAAGACAAAGTAAATACTATTTTGAAAGATTTTAACCAACGCGTAATTCAGATGTATTTTTCCAGTATTGTTGGAAATTTAGTTATCGCACAACAAAACGTTAACCAAATTACTGATACGCAGTTGCTGTATCAAAATCAATTAGAAGAAACAATTCAGCAACCATTTAAAGAAATTCCCATGAATTATACGACAGTATTAAGTACGGCTAGTATTTTAGATGAGGACAATAAATTATTTACAAACGAGCAAGAAGCGTTTGTAAAATCAGTACAAACCTTATTAGAAAGCAACAATCGGAGCTTAGAATCAACTAGTAAGACAACGGAAGATACGAAAAAATCAGTGGACGAGTATTCGAAAGAAGCAAATGAAAAAATAAAAAAATCAATTGCACAATTTAATGAACAGTTTGAGAGACAAAAACAAGAATTGACTAATCAATGGGAAAGTGACACGACAGTATACAAACAACAATTCGATCAACTAAATGGAATGGTAATCAATCAGTTTAGCTCCTTCTACACACCAAGTGAACAAGGAAGCTCAGGGATTTATGCTGACTTTTTATCAGAATCTAAATTATTTCAAGAAACACAAAGCAATCGCATTGGCGAACTACAAAAAGAAATCGCAGAACTACATATGCAAGTAGAACAATTAACTGCGTTAAAAAAGCAAATTGCGGCTACATATTATAATGATCTTGAAGCAACACCTGAGATAGCAACAGACACTCAAATTAAGCAAGCGATTATTCAGTTAATTACGAACGAAAAAGAAAATATACCTAACTTAGATAAAAATTATCAGGAAAGATTGGAAGAATCACTAAGTGAAATTTCTTTTGTAAGTTTAGAAAGACTCGTTAGTGAATTAGAAATGAATAATAGGATTTCAGTTGAACAAGGCAATCTTTTCCGTGATGAGTTACAAATTATTCAGCGATATGCAGAACAACATGAACTTGATTTCACCAATTCAAGCCGCTTTATGTATTTGGAACCTAAACAACTTCATGAAGATACTATAGCGATTCCACAAGAAAAAGTAACTTTTTCACTAGCGACAAATCAAGAGTCGGTTATTTCATTACGACAAACCAATACACAAAATGGCGAATTGTCATTTCTTTTAGATGATTCAAAAGTTCAAACAATTAAAACATCTTTGAATCAGCAGTTAGCAGGTACAGGTTACAGCATTGATATTTCAGCAATTACCCCAACACAGCTAACAATTACCAAACCAGTCAAAATACAAGCTGAGATTCCTGAGAATGATGAAGTGGACGAAGAAAATACGCAAGAAGAGTTGGCAGAAGAATCCGAAGATGAATCTGAAAAAGTAACTGAGCCAGTAAATGATTTGCTCTCACTTCCAGAAAAACTTTCCTTAACGATTGACTTACCAATGTCTTGGCAACTGACACCAGAACAACAAAAAACAGCATTTAATCAGATTGATTATTCTTGGTGGGTAAATAATGAGCTTCAAAATGCACGTTCGTTCGCTGTGTATATTGCAATGGACCAACCATTAGTAACCGATATTCCTGAAATCATGAAGCAATTTCAACTTTTAGATACTGTATCACAACAAATTGTGACTTTATATGGTACGCCTAATCAAAGTCTATCTATTCAAGAGTATGCAGCAATGTTAACCGCTCCTGAAAATCAGGATAAAACAATTGAAGAGTTAGCAGGTGAGACATCCATTTACTGGATGTACGACAATATCACTGAAAACGAGCAAACCATGATGATTACAGATAAATTATTAGACGAATATAAAAAAACAGGAAATCAATTATATCGAGAAACAGATGAACAAATTAATCAATTAAAACAATTAATTGGTACTGAGACAGATCAAAATACAGACGGACGACCTACAACACTTTACGGAACATTAAATTTAATGACGGTCCCTGAAAAATTATTACGAGAAGCGGAGAAATTAAATACATGGTTTGATGAAGCAACAAAACAAGTCAATGCGACATATGCTACTTGGCAAGAAGCTGGAAAAGTGGGAGCTACTTCTGTAATTGATGAAAGAAATCCACATCCAGAAGAAAATCAAACCAGTACTTTAGATGTAGAAACAGAAAATTTAGTTAAAATGATGCAAACGTTAATGCAAACAACGAAAGAAACTAGTCTAACAACAGCTGATTCAGCAGCCAAAGTCAAAGATGTTGCCCAGACTATCAAAGAATTGAAAGCCTCAACAACCAAAGTTCAAGATCATGCGCAAAATATCTTAGCAAACTTAAATGATTCAATTGATGAGTCAAAGAAAACAACCAAAGAAAATGAAGAGTATGCCAAAACATTTGAAAAAGTATTGGCTAATACAAGAGACGGCGGTGCTGATAATCCACGGGTATTTAGTTTCCTTGCGAGCCCAATTCAAGGAGAAGGGATCTTTGGCGAAACCCGACAAGTCTCTTTAATTCCCTATTACGCTACCTTGATTGTTAGTATTTTAACATTCGTTATTGCGCTAACTTTCCAAGGCTTTATGAAGAAAAGAACAGTTACTGTAGCGGATGCGTTGGTTGAACCAACCAGAGTTTGGCAAAATATACCAAATCTGTTATTACTCTTGATTACGGTTATTTTGTTTGGGAGTGTCTTTTCACTTCTACTGGTGTTCAATGTATCTCAAATAAATCGATTCGCTTGGTTTAGCTATAGTTTCTTAGTATTTGCTAGCGGTGCACTTTTGGTTTGTGCTTGTTTACGCCAATTTAAAAAACTTACTTTATATGTTTATGGAGCTATGCTGGGGTTATTTTTCATGTTGACACCTTTATTAGGCATTGCAACAAAGGTAGGCTCATTAAGCAATTGGCTCTATCGTTTATCGCCGCTTCAAAATATCCAAAATGGCTTTACTGCTTTAGTAAATGGCGTACAAATTAGTTGGGTTAGTTACCTTATTTTAATCGTTTTACTTGTTTTAGGTGTTGTCCTTAATTTATTTGTACGACCGGAGGAATAGCCATGAGAAAATTAATAAAAATAGTGATTGTTTTAAGTGTTAATATGCTCTATTTGTCATTGTCATCAACAAAAACAAAAGCAGAAGAAGTAGGCGCTTTAAAAATAAATAATCAAGTGATCTACCAAGATAATCAGCAGAAAAAAACGTAGAAGTGAATTTCATTATTCCAGATTTGTTTTTGCCGATAAAAGCAGAGAGAGAAAAAGAAGTCAATCAAAGTAAAGCGAGGGTTGTCAACGAAGCAAAAAATGATGTATTTAGGACAGAACAGAATGCAAAAACATTAGCAGTTGATAAAAAGGTAAGGCCTTTTCTGTTCAAAGAGACGGCAACGGTCACTTCTCCTGAAAGCGTTGAATCTCTTGAGGTTCAACGAGAAATATCCATAAACTTTTGGTTGTACAGTGGTATTTTTTTAGGAAGTATAGTTATTTTATTCGTTGGTGTTTTTCTAGGAAACCGTTTTTCATATCATCGTGCACAAAGCGGAAATTAAGGAGTGAAAGAAACATGAACAAAAGAACATCGATTGGTATCGGCTTACATGTGTCGAATCAAATTATTGATTTGCAAATCCCTAATCAGGTATCAGTTGCACGTTTAAAAGAATTGTTACTCGAATCGTTTGAGATGTTGCCAAACCGTTTGCCAGCATCATTTGAATTGGTTGTTTTGAATAAACCAATTCATTTAGCTGACAATCAATTAATTGCAGATTATCCATTAGGGAATGGCGACCAACTAGTAGTAAAAGAAATTGTAAAGGAGACACATGGATGAGCGAGTTAAAGGATATTTCAGAGACAATCACGTTAGAAGCAACAAAAGAATATGTTCAAGTGACATTACAAGCAAATCAATATCAGTTAGAAAGACTAGAACAGTTTCAACAATTTTTAAAATCAAGTCGTGGATTTTTATCGGGAAAAATAATACAAGCAACGGAAGAAGCGTTAGTGATTCAATACCATAAGGATCAATATATGCAATCCATTTTACAAGCAATAAAAAAAATGGATCAATATGAGCGATTATTGTTAGCGCAAAGAGTTCATTATTTGGTTGATTTCTTAGGTACGCCGGTCCAACCCTTTATTCATCCAGAAAACATCTATATCTTGGGAGAAGAATTATTAATTGCTCATCGTGGTTTTATGCAGGTCATTGTGCCTTATTCAGCAGATGAAAGAGAATTTTTTAAACAATATCGAGCGCTGATTTTAGCAATCTTACATCCAAAGTATGAGTATGAACAATTGATTCAAGGGAATGGCACCCTGAAAGATACGCTATCTAAACAATTACAAGAGGCGAAAACAATCAATGAAATTGAGCAAATCATTGGTGAACAAATCATTCGTCAAAAAGCCAAGCGCGAAGCAGAAACCAAATTAGTGAGTAAAAAAAGTTATTTAACCTTTAAATGGGCCAGCTTAGTGTTATTGGCTTTAACGCTACTTTTTGCAACTACAACAGGGATTTATGTCTTAAAAAAATTACCAGCCCAAGAGCGAGTGAGTTTGGCAGAAGCGCAGTATATTTCTAATGACTATGCAAGTGTTACGAAAACATTAAAAGAAGATACACCAGAAGAATTGCCGATAGGAGCTAAGTATGTTGCTGCTGTTAGTTCTGTCCAACTAGATAATTTATCAAATGAACAAAAAACAGCAATTTTAAATAATTTATCTCAAAAATCTAGTGAAAATACCTTACTTTATTGGATTTATATTGGCAAAGGAGACTTTGAAAAATCATTAGATATTGCCCAAAATTTAGGCGATAACCAATATATATTACATGCCTATACAAAATTATATGATGCAACCAAAGCCAATAACAAAATGAACGACGAGAAAAAACAAGCATTGTTAACAAAATATGAAGAAGCAATTGATAAATACATGAAAATCTTGGGAGGAAAAACGGATGACAACGAAAATCAGTAAAAAATTGGTCTCTGTGAATGATCAAATTCATACATCTAGCATGATTTATTTTGACATTTTTTATTTTGGTCCCCAACTTCTTCACCGTCAAATTACGGCTAAAAACCCAAGTGTTTCAATCAATCAACAATTATTTTTTTACGAAAATGAAGAATTATTCTGTAATGGTGAAACCTTTGATTCTGCTGAAAATTTTTCTGTTTTTCCCCACGAAGAATTGATTACTGTCACCACCAATAAACCACAGAAAGATTTTTTAATTGCCTCTGCCAAAAATGCTGCGATTTCATTAGAAACAGATGCCATCATCAATATTACACTAACACCAGAAACTGGGGAATATACAGCAACGATTTATCCCGGAGAAGATACGATTTACTACAATCATTATTTAGTTGAAAAAGGAAGCTATGCTTTTGCAGTCGGTGATCAATTAGTTGTCAATGGCTTAATCATTGAAGTTCGGGAAAAACAATTAAAGTTAACAAGTCTAGGAGCTACATATTCCCTGAATCCTTGGCAAATTGTAGAAGAGGAGGTTATTCCAGAATATCCTGTCGATTTCCCGTCATTTCGACGAAGTCCACGGATTCACTTGAAGGAGCCAAAAAAACAAATAGAAATTGCTGCCCCAAAAGCCAAGCAAACAGAAGGGAAAAATGAACTGTTACGGACGATTGTCCCACCTTTAGGAATGGTCGTTTTGAGTGGCGCAACAAGCTTTTTAAGTGGGGGAAATCCAATTATGATGCTTAGTATGGGCGGAGCGAGTTTATTGACGGCTGGTTTTTCAGTCTCTAGTTATTTCACCAATAAAAAAGAAACAAAGCAAAAGAATATCGAACGGACAAATAGCTACGAACAATATTTAATACAAGAGAAAGCTCGTTTAAGTATACTGCAACAAGAACAAAAAGAGGCCCTGGAATATATGAATCCTGCCATGAACGAATTAGCCTTAATGACAAAAGAGTATCATGCGCGGATATATGAACGCATGATGACTAATGAAGATTTTTTGACAGTTCGCTTAGGGGTTGGTGAAATTTCTTCAAGTTTTACGACAAATTATCAGTCAACGGAAGATGATTCACTAAGTCAAGAAGCTGAAGAACAATTAGTATGGCCATATAAACAATTAGAAAAGGCGCCGATTGTTGTACCACTAATGGGACAAACCTTAGGATTGGCGGGAACACCTGCTGTTTTAAGGACAGCCATTCAAACGTTGTTATTTCAAGTGTCTGTTTTACATTCCTATCGTGACGTAGAGTTTGTTACTTTAGTACCAGAGGAAGATTATCAGAAAGATTGGCATTCTTGGCGTTGGTTGCCACACGTCAAAATCCGCAGTCTGAATTTGCGTGGGATTGTTCATGATCCTCAAACAAGGGATATGGTTTTAAATTCTTTCTATCAAATGATTACGAAACGTCGTCAACAAGTGCGCGAAGCCGGCAATGAAAAAGTTCACTTTCAACCACAGTACATTCTGTCGATTTTAGAAGAAAGCTGGTTGTCAGGGCATGGCTTAAATGAATTTTTAGCTGAAGATATGAGTCAATATGGTGTGACAGTTATTTGGGGAAAAGATGCTTTAAATATGTTACCAGAAACGACAACTACACTGATTGAGTATCAAAGTAGTGAAGCGGCGACTTTAATTAATCAAAATAATAAATATGTGAACCAAAACTTCGTTCCTAATCATTTACCGACTGCTTATCCGCTTGCTTATGCGATTCAGCGCTTGGCGAATTTGCAGCATGTGGAAGTGGAGAAGAATGCTATTCCTGAAGCAATTGACTTTTTAGAATTATATGATGTAAAGGAAATAAAGGATTTAAATGTAACAGACCGTTGGCAAAAAGCCGATACTTCTAAGTCTTTAGCAGTTCCTCTTGGCGTTCGTGGCAAAGATGACATTGTTTACTTGAACTTACATGAACGTGCCCATGGACCGCATGGACTTGTCGCAGGAACGACTGGCTCTGGTAAGTCTGAAATCGTTCAAAGTTATATGTTGTCATTAGCTGTTAATTTTGCTCCAGAAGATGTAGGTTTTTTACCTATTGATTTTAAAGGAGGCGGAATGGCTAACTTATTTGCAAAATTACCTCATTTGTTGGGTTCGATCACTAACTTAGATGGAGCTAGTTCAGCTAGAGCATTACAAAGTATTCGTGCAGAATTACAAAAACGACAACGAAAATTTGGAGAATACGGGGTTAACCACATCAATGGTTATACGAAATTATATAAACAAGGAAAAGAAATTACTGACCCAGAAGAAAAGAAAAACTATCCAAGTGAGCCCTTACCCCATTTATTTTTAATCAGTGATGAATTTGCTGAATTAAAAGCCAATGAACCAGATTTTATGGCAGAACTTGTCTCTACTGCACGGATTGGTCGTTCGTTAGGTGTACATTTAATTTTAGCGACACAAAAACCAAGCGGCGTAGTGGATGACCAAATCTGGTCAAACTCACGGTTTAAGCTGGCATTAAAAGTTGCTGACGCCAATGATTCCAATGAGATTATTAAAACCCCAGATGCTGCTAGTATTACTCAACCGGGTCGTGCTTATTTGCAAGTAGGGAATAATGAAATTTACGAATTATTCCAATCTGCTTGGAGTGGTGCTAACTATGATCCATTCGCTACCAAGGAAGAAAAAGTGGATGAAAGGATTTGGTCAATTAATCAATTAGGACAATACGAATTATTAACTGCCGACCTTTCCGAAGAAGAAGAGGTTTCTATTAAAACGGAGGAAGAGTTAACACAATTAGACGCAATTGTTGAAGAAATTGCCAAGCATGCGGAAGAAAGTCAAGCAACTTTACCAGAGAAACCTTGGTTACCTCCATTAGCAACAGAAATTGTTTCACCACTTTTTAAAACGCAATGGCAAGAACAACGAGAACTTTCTGTTCCTTTTGGTTTTATGGATATTCCAGCAAAACAAGAACAAGTCAATTTCAATTTCGATTTGCACGAATTAAATCATACTGCCTTATATGGTTCACCGGGGTTCGGTAAATCAACAGCTTTGCAAACCCTAGTAATGAACCTTGCTCGTAAAAATACACCAGAACAAGTTCAATTTAATTTGTTTGATTTTGGTACAAATGGGTTGTTACCATTGAAAAAATTACCACACGTTGCTGATTTAGTCCGTTTGGAAGAAGAGGAAAAATTGGTTAAATTCTTAAAACGAATTCGTAAAGAAATTCAAGAGCGTAAAGATGCCTTTACTGAATACGGTGTTGCTAGTTTAAATCAATACGAAGAAAAATCAGGACAGAAATTACCAGTGATTGTTACGATTGTAGATGGGTTTGATGCAGTCAAAGAAAGCCCATTAGAAGATCCAATTGAATCTGTTTTAAATCAATTGCTACGAGAAGGAGCAAGTGTTGGCTTGTATACCATTATTACGGTCTTAAGAACAAATAGCTTTAAAATGAGTATGACAAGTAATATCCCAACACATATCGGTTTGTATTTAGTAGAAGAAGATGCGATTCGTGATGTTGTTGGACGAGAAGCTTTGTAATTTCTGTAAATTATGGGACGTGCACAAGTAAAATTGGAACAGCCGCAAGAAATTCAAATCTATCTACCAACAGAAGGGGAAAATGATATCGCTCGTTTAAACCGTTTAGAACAAGAAATTGAAAAGATGAACCAAAAATGGGGCGGTGAACGACCACTACCAATTCCAATGTTACCGAAAACAATCGCTATGGCGAATCTATACAATCATCCACACGCTCAACAAATGCTGGAAAATATGGAGTTCCCTATTGCCTTTGATAAAGAAACGACTAACATAGTGGGCTTCAAACCAACGGAACATGGTTATTTTGTGATTGGTGATGATACACCACAACAAAATGAATCTGTTGAAAAAGTGATTATCGAAGACATGAAGCATTTTAGAGGGCGTGCCGAACGGATTATCTTTAACCATAGTGACCGTTTTGGCGGTTATGCAGATAGCTTTGATACAGTGATCGCAGGAACTGAATATGGAAGCTTTGTCAATGAATTATTACAGGAAATTGAACAACGACAAATGATTAGTGAGTATGAACCGATGTTGATTTATATTCCCGAAGCGCAACAATTTGTCGAAAAATCCTTTATTAGTGCTGAAAACCTAAATATCCTACTGAAAAAAGGTAGCCAAGTCGCGATGTATTTTATTTTCCAAACCAATCAAAAATTATTGGAAAACAGTTTTAATGATGCCGATAAATTATTACGTGCTAATATCCCAGCGGGTATGGTTGGTACCAGACTCGCAGACCAAAGCTTTGTTAAAACGAAAAGTGATTATAATGAACCTGCCGTGGAATTGGATGAATCTCATTTCTTTGAAGGTCGAACAGCAATGCGGGTGAAGTTAGTAAGTGAATAAAAAGGAGTGGAATTATGAATAATGAATTGTCAAAATTAATTGATATGAAAAAGAGCGAAGAAGAAATTGAAACAAATCATTTTATTATCAAAGATAACATTTTAAGGTTTGATCATCTAACTTTACAATTAAGTAACATTTCCAGAATATATGCTGGAACTAAGCGGATGAGAATTCCTGTGATGGCGATAAGCATTTTTGTTTTAGCTTTTGGAACTATTCGGTTTGAAGGATTACGTTGGATTAGTTTAATTATTATGGGATTGACAGGATTGTATATCTATATGGTTTATCAAAGACATCAAAGTAATAAAGAATATTTAATCTTTCAACTAAATTCTGGAGATAATTACTCCCTTTATTTTCAAGATGCTGAATTTTTAAACAAAGTCCGTAATGCAGTTGAAGCAGCATTCAATCACAAAAATATGTATTCAGAAATCAATATTGCGGAACAAAAAATTATTCAAGGAAATCACCATGTGATTCATGGCAACCAGGCCAACCTAAACACAGGGATTCAACAAGGCAATACAATGCATTCGAATAATCATGAAGAACATTCGTCAACTACTGTTGGGGATATCACAGATAGTACTATTCATCATTCGACATTTGGCAACCAGAATCATCAAAAAAATGAACAACCTGTTTATGATTGGCCGGTACTTGAAGCTAATTTTAAAGCAGTCATCACTTCATTGAAAAATGAAGACGAAACAAAACAAGTCAACAGGCAAGTGCTAAAAGCTGTTGAAGAAAAAGACGCAAAACAATTTGAGACAATCATTAAAATGAATCGGAAAATTTTTACGTCTAATCTATTTTTAAATACCGCTAGTGGTGTATTGGCTCAAGTGATTTCAACGATTTTAGGGATTCGGTAAAGGAGGAACCTCATGAGTGATGAAGCAATAAAAGCGCAAAAAAGAGCACTGGCAGCCGGAAAGCGTGCTGAAGCCAGTCATTTAAGTAGTCAGGTCAACACGGCACAAGCCAACAAAAATCAAATTGATCAGAAAATTCGAGAATTAGAAAAAGCAATTCGTGAATTAAGTCGAGAGATTCTTAGTATTCATCAATTGAAATCAACCGTTTCTAGTCAGTTAAAGAGTATTTCTGGAAGTAATTTTAAAGGCACACGACGGAATAAGTATAATGAAAAAGTTAGAAAAGTAGATAGTGATTTATCAAAATATGCCACAAAAAATCAAGAAAATTTACAAACGTTTCAACGGAAATTGTCTAACTTACAAGAAGAAGCGCAACGTGAAGCCATGACAATCAGTTCATTAAATTCACAAATTTCGGCACTATTATCAATAGCAATGAGTTTGGATTCTTAATAAAGGAGTGAAAAAAATAATGAAAAGCGGTGTAAATTTATCGGAATGGATGCAATCTGTCAATAAAGCAAACAGCACAATTTCAAGAATGGGCAAAATGAAAACTGTATCTTTTTCTCAAACAAATGCACGACCTTTTACAGAATTCAAAACAATGATAGAGCAAATCAATTCTTCTCTAGAAAGTTACAAAGAATTTGCAAAAGGAAGCACCAATAAAATGATTGCTGCCGGAAAAAATAAAGCCAATGATGATAAAGCGGGAGCTGCTACTATGAAAATTAGTCAATAAGGAGTGAAGAAAAATGAATCAACAACAAAAGGAGTTGTGGGTGGCTACTATAGAAAGTAGTAACCTGACTGGAGAAATAACAAAGGACACCATAAACGAACTCGGTTTAATTTTGGGCGGTCAACCCCAATTAGCTCAAAATATTTATCAAAGTTTCCTCAATCAAACCACAAGTTA
>OBZU01000474.1_pt1 | contig 12126 bp, 9 predicted proteins | sample 1495561 | NCBI WGS metagenome assembly OBZU01 (sample SAMEA2580250, study PRJEB22360) | human gut metagenome | biome: human gut; feature: human-associated habitat; material: faeces | place: Denmark | collected 2008/2010 | reverse complement strand
GTGTGCCTGAGCGTGGTGGTTATCACCGGCGGCGCTGTTTGGTTTACCGTCTGGCGGAGCGCTCAGTCTGCGGAAAAGACGGTTTCTTACCGGGAATCCACCGTGACAACAGGGGATGTTACCGTAGGCGTTTCAGAATCCGGAACCGTTTCGCTCGATTCCGAATCGATCACCTTTCCGGTAGACAGCGAGATCGCGAAGGTGCTGGTCAAATCGGGCACCACCGTGAAAAAAGGAGACGCGCTGATTCAACTCGATTTGAACAGCGTTTCGGAAGGAAGCCTGGAAACCCGCCAGAAGCTGGAGGAGGCAAAGCTCTCTTTGCAGGAGGCCCTGGGCGATCAGAAGTCGAAGCTGGAGGAAGCGAAAATTACATATGAATCCAGTAAGTACCTGTCTCAAACGGCGCCGGTTACCCGGCAGCTGACGGAAGAACAGCTGCAAAATGATATTACCTCCGCGGAATCGGCGCTGAAAGAAAAGCAGGAATCCCTGGCGGAATATCAGTCGCTGCAAAATACCTTCTCCGCAGATTACGCAAAGCTGAATCAGCTGGAAAAGTGGATGGATGATGCCGAAACTGCCAAGACCAGCTATCAAACGCAGCTGACACAATACGAAAAGGATTACAAATCGGTCATTGACCGGTATGACTCGCTGAAATCCGCCGCAGAGTCTGCGAAAACAGCGTGGCTGCAGGCCAAATATACCGAGAGTGACGATGAGGATGACCTGAAGGATGCGTACGACGAAGCGGAAGAGATTGCCGAGACCTATTACAGCAAAGCGGCCGGCAGTATCATCAGCCAGCAGACGATTTTAGAAAACAAGGTGGCGCAGTATACGGCAGAGTATTCCAACTACACCACGGCCTATAACAAATATAAGGATACCTTTAATGATAAATATCATGTCAGCAGTGACGATGATGAGAGCGTTTCGGCAAAAGAGCTTGCGGATCAAGTGACACAGCTGCAGGCCGACGTGAAAACCGCGGAATACAATCTGAAAAAAGCGCAGAAAACGGCGCAGATTTCTTCCCTTGACGCGCTGACCAAGGAAAAGAGCGATCTGAATACAGCCTCCAATGCGGGCGCGGCGTACGATCTGACGGTCAGCCAACTGGAGCAGGCGGTGACCACACAGCAGGAAAGCTGCGACACCCTGCAAAACAAGATCGACAACATCAACAGCGCGATGAACAATGTCGGCATCATCACAAGCCCCTGCGACGGCATCGTCGCAACGGTAACCTACAAAGACGGCGACAGCGTAACAGCGAATCAGGCCATGATGACCATTTCCCGCTCGGGTTCGGTCTCTCTCTCCGTTTCGGTGTCTGAGGACGACATCACCAGCGTGGAGGTGGGGCAGGCGGCTTCCATTCAGCTTTCCGCTTATGAGGATCAGTCTTTCGACGCTCTGGTCGAGAGCATTACGGCGGAACCGGCCCGCAGCGGCTCTTCCTCCGTTACGTATACCGTCACCGTACGAATGACGGGTACCAATACCGTCTCCGGGAAAATTTATACGGGGATGAGCGGCGAAGCCACATTGATTCAGGGGAGCGCGAAGGATGTTCTGTACGTTCCGAATCGGGCGGTCAAGTTTGAAAACGGCGTTTCCAGTGTTCTGGTGAAGGGCAGCGACGGGAACCCCGAAAAGCGCACCATCGTCACCGGATTCAGCAACGGAACGAGCGTCGCCGTTTTAAGCGGCCTGGAGGAAGGTGAGACCGTCCTGACAGAAAGCGCGGTGACGGCGAAATGAGCCGGGAAGCAGGAAAGGGCGGAATGCGTTTTTCAGAAATCCTCCGTCTGGTGTGGATCAATATCATGGAAAGCAAGTTTAAGGTAATGCTGACCTCACTGGGGATTATCGTTGGCTCCGCTACCATTGTGCTGGTGATTGCCATTGGCCACGGCGGCGAAGTGGATGTTCAGAATCAGTTCAAGAACCTGAACGCGGGCTCCATTAACGTTGCTGTCAGCACGCAGGCCGATATGCAGGATCAGATGATGGGCGGCTTTCCCGGCGGCGGGATGCCTGGCGGTGGAGGCGGTGCAATGCCCGGCGGCGGCACCATGCCCGGTGGTGGCTTTACTGTCAGAGGCGGCGGTGGCGGTGGCAGTGTCCGTATCGGCGGAGGAGCCGGTGGTTTCTCCGGCGGCAGCATGGGCGGAGGCAGGCAGAGCGTAAAGCTGTCTGAGGAAGACTTGCAGAATATTTCGGATCTGGTTCCGGGGATTTCGATGCTCACCATTTATGCGAGCGGCACGGCATCCGCCGAGGGCGGGAACCTCACCGAAGAAACAGACGAGACCGTTGTCGGCGTTCTCTCCAATTATCAGGAAATCACCAATCTGGAGCTGCTGCAGGGCAGTTTTATTTCGGACGATGATGAAACGGATAAATCAAAGATTGCCGTGATCGGCTATGCCAAAGCGCAGGAAATTTACGGCAGCGCTTATGCCGCCTATGGCGAGAGCATCGCGCTGGAGGGAAAGACGTATGAAATCGTTGGTGTGCTCAGCTCGATGGGCACGGTTTCGTCCGGCACAAGTCCGGATGACTCCATTTTCATTCCCTATTCCACCGCGGTAAAGTATGTATTCGGCAATGATGCAAGCCCCGAAATTACAGCGATTGCGGAAGATGTGAACGACGTTTCGGATGTGATGGCGAACATCAACACCGTGCTGCAGGAAGATCACGAGAACGCGAACTTTAAAATAACCGATGCCGGCAGCAGTATGGAGGCCGCCACGGCTTCCGCGAACACGTTGTCGATGCTGCTGGTTGCGGTCGCGTGCATTGTGTTTCTGGTCGGCGGCATCGGCATTATGAACGTGCTGTTTGTTTCCGTAAAGGAGCGCACGCAGGAAATTGGGATTCTGAAAGCCCTGGGATGCTCCAAGCGTGAAATTTTGCTCCAGTTCCTTTCCGAGGCGAATTTTATCAGCGTGTTCGGCGGTGTGGTCGGCGTTGTGCTGGGCTTTTTAATGGTTCCTTTGCTGCGCCTGACCGGCATGACCATCGAACCGCTGGCCGTCAGCGGAGTGTACTCCATGCTGTTTGCAGTCGTTACAGGTACGGTTTTCGGCTTTTATCCGGCATGGAAGGCTGCATCCTTAATGCCGATTGAAGCGCTTTCTCAGGAATAAAAGGAGGAGATCATCATGGTAAAACAATCGAAAGCGGTTTTGGCGGGCGCCCTTGCGCTTGCGGTGTTCGCGGCCGCTCTGGCCGGGTGCGCGGGGAACACCAGCAATTCAGAGGCGAAGGATTCGTCCGGCGGGGCACAAACCTCTTCTTCTTCCGACGGGGAAACCGTTTATGCCGGTAAGGTGACGGCGATCACGGGCAATCAGGTTACGCTGGAGCTTGGCACAGTAGAGGGCGCGGGCCAGGGGGGCATGCCGAGCGGAGAGCGTATGAAATGGGACGAGAACGCTTCCGGAACCGGCTCTGCTCCGTCCGGCAGCCGGCCAGAACGCTGCAGCCCCAACGAATCCGGTTCAGCCTCCGGGATGATGCCGCCCGCTGAATCGGGAGCGGCTTCGGGCTCGTCACAGTCCGCTTCGGGAGAAAAGAGAGCCAGCCGAGAGGTTTCGATCACTCTTACGGGTGAAACCAAAACAGTTCTGATTCCAGTGGGGCTTACACTTTCCGGTTCCGGCATGGGCGGGGGAATGCCGGAGGGCGGCGGGATGCCCGGTGGAAATGGCGGCAACGCGGGGAACGGCGGTATGCCAGCACAAAGCGGCGCGTCGCAGAGCAGGCAGTCCTCCTCCGGTACAAAGCAGGGGAGCGCCGCGCAGTCCGCGAGCAGAGCCAGTTCCGGCAAAGACTATTCCAGCATCACGGTCGGAATGATTCTGCAGATCACAGAAAAAACCGGGAGCGACGGCACGCAGACCATTACCGCGGTTCGGGTGCTCTCCAAATAACATACAGCCGGGGGTGACGGTTTGGAGCCAATCATAAAAATTGAAAACCTGAGCAAGAGCTATCATCAGGGGGAAAGTGAGCTGAGGGTACTCAAGAATATCTCTCTGGAGGTCATGAACGGGGATTACCTGGCGATTCTTGGCCCGTCCGGTTCCGGAAAAAGCACATTGATGAATGTGATTGGCTGCATGGACCGCTTTCAGGAGGGGGAATATTGCCTGACAGGGTGCGCGGTCGGCCAGCTCAACGACGCTCAGCTTACCAGATTGCGCAACGAGAAAATCGGATTTATTTTTCAGAAATACCACCTGATTCAAAAGTACTCGGTTCTGCTCAACACCATGATGCCCCTGCTGATTCGCGGCATTCCCCGAAAACACGCGGAAGAGCTTTCGATGGAGAAGCTGAACATGCTGGGGATGAGCGACCGGGTGGGGCATAAGCCAAACGAGCTTTCGGGCGGCCAGCAGCAGCGTGCCGCGATTGCCCGCGCGCTGGTGGGAACCCCAGAGCTTCTTCTGGCCGACGAGCCCACCGGAGCGCTGGATCGCGCGACCGGACAGGAGGTGCTCAAATTGTTCGGTGAACTGAATTCCATGGGGAATACCATCGTGATGATCACGCACGATTTGAGCGTTGCGCAGCATGCCAAGCGGATTGTTCATATCATTGACGGAGAATTGTATGAGGACGGACAGGAAGAGCAGGCGGGGGAAAAAGAACTCCCCGCCGAAGCACCTGTTCAGAAAGGAGAATCTGATGAAAATCAAGAAATTCCATTGGAAAAACCTTCTGTGCCTGGCAGGCGCTATACTGTTGGCGGCCGGCATTTCGTCGCCCGCGCTGGCCAGCTCAGAGCAGGCGTCGGCAGTAAAGACACTGGCCAGAGTTACGCTGCCGGAGAACACAAGCTACGTCAGTGACGTTTATTCTGGCATTCTGAACCTGGAGACCGGCGATCAGAGCATCGCGGTGGCTTCCATCGACAGCCAGAATCGCGTGGTGATTTCGGCTATTTCTGAAGGGGAGACAGCGGTCAGCTATTGGTACCAGACCAGCGTGGAGTCCGGCTGGATCAGCGTGTCGGTTCCAATCACGGTCTCGGGCCAGTCGCAGGGCTCCACGAGCATCGACGCGTCGAAAATCGGCCTTACCTTTGCCAGCACGGTTCCGATTTCGATTCAGAAAGGGATGACGAGTACTGTCTCTGGAATTCAGAAAAACGGCATTTCCGTTGCAGCCAATACGCTGCTCTGGGTTTCCTCCAACGAGGCGGTTGCGCAGGTGACCAGCAATACGGGTGAAATCATCGCGGTTGCACCGGGGACGGCGACCATTTACGCGGTAGACCCAACAGATAAATACTGCGCCAGCGTTGGAGTGCTGGTGACATAAGAAAGAGCCGATCTTTTCGATCGGCTCTTTCTGTTATTTTCCCTTCTTTACTTTGCCTTTCTTTTTCGGTAGAATGAAAATAATAAGAAAGGGCGGGATCGGCGTCCGAAAAACTCCATGCTTCTGCAGGCGACGAGGAAAGGGGATTTTATGAAGCAAAGAAAGGGAACAAAAGCACTCTTGTGTACGGTGATTTTTCTGCTGGCCATTCTGACCGCTCCCTTTTCCTATGCGTCCACAGCAAAAGATGCGTTCGTTCCAACACGCGACGTCATGGCGCTGGTGAAGCCGTCAATCCTATATGGAACGATGAAAACAAAAGATAACGAGGTTTGGGCCGGCGCCCAGGTCGAAATCCTCCGGGATATCAACGGCGGGCAGAAGTATCTGGTGAAAATCGGGAAACGGACGGCGTGGGTCAAAGGGACATCGCTCTCCATTCCGCCGGACCCGGAAACGAATACGGACAAGCTTACCGATGACGAGCTTGTATATTATGTAAACCAGATGGGCTTTTCGAGCGACTCGGGCTACTTTGTGTGGGTGGACATCGACCGCCAGATGCTCAATGTGTTCACCGGCAGCCAGAAAAACTGGAAGCTCGTCAAATCGATTTCCTGCGCCACCGGCAAGAACGTGACACCCACGCTGCGCGGCACGTTTACCCCGATGATCTATGGGGAATCCTTTGGCTCCTATAATCGGGAGGGCGCAAAATACTATGTGTCTTACTACGGGGATTATATGGTTCATTCTTTGCCGTATTTACATAATAAGGTTTCCGATTACACCGTGGGCAAGCGCGCTTCGCACGGGTGCGTGCGGATTGCAGTTGCAGAGGCCCAGTGGTTTTATCGGACCATTCCCCGCAAAACCACGATCTGGATCAATTGATTTTTGGACACGCTTACCCGATAGAAAGGGATTGTCCTCTATTCGAAAGTTCGAATGCTTTTATGAAAGCAAATGAAAAAGCCCCGCTGACCAGCTGAGATGATGCTGGTCGGCGGGGCTTTTTCTATCTGATTTCGGGATACAGCGGGCAAGGCAAAAAGGGCCGGATGCTGTGAGAGAGAACCTTGTTCTGCGGTTTTTACAGACGTGGACTTTGCGGCCAAGTCGCTTATTTCGGAATCTGATATCCCTTGTCCTTCACCAAATGCACAATGGCGTCCACAATATCCGGGTGGTAGAGAATCCCCTTGTTTTGAACCAATTCATCAATGGCTGCGTCAATGCCCAGTGCGGGCCGGTAGGGCCTGTGCGAAATCATGGATTCAAATACGTCCGCCACAGCCAGAATCTGCGCTTCGGGAAGAATCTCGTCCTGTTTCAGCCCGTGGGGATACCCGCTGCCGTTGTAGCGCTCGTGATGCTGCAGGATGATCTGCGCGATCTCAGAGAGCAGAGGCACATTCTTAAGGATGGTGTACCCGGCCTCGGAATGCGTTTTGATCAGAGCGTACTCAATTTCAGTCAGCTTGGCGGGCTTGGCCAGCAGCTCGCTGGGAATTCCGATTTTCCCGATATCGTGAACGACTCCCGCGCGGAACACCTTTTCACAGCGTTCCCGGCTCCAGCCCAGCTCTTCCGCAACCGCCAGCCCGATCAGGGCAACCCGCTTCTGGTGGCCCGCGGTGTATAAATCCTTCTGCTCGACCATATTGGCAATCGCCAGCAGTGTGCCGTCAATTGCATCCTCCAGCTGTTTGGCCTTTGCAGCGATGATGCCTTGATAATGAATGTTGTCCATCGCGATCGCGGCAGTGTCTGCCAGCACCTGCAGTACCTTGATGTGCTCCGGCGTTGCATTGTGCTTTTCGGCCCAGTAACAGCCGATGGCCCCGATCGGATCATTCGTTTTAATCGGCACCATGGCAAGGCTTTTTACGTAAGTTTTTCGATATACGTCGATCGGGATGCGGGGGTCGCTGTAGATGTCCTCGATAATTGCGGGGATTCGGTTCAGCATGACCCATCCGCTGATACATATCTGCATGGGGAAACGATTGCCTTTCCATAACGGAGAGATGGAGTCCTCCTCCGCATAGTAGCAAAAATCGTGGTCTCGCAGCACAAAGGTTGCGCCGTCGGAACCGGTTAAATCGCGAACCGAATGGCGCACGATGTCCATAACCGTCTCCAGGTCGCGTGCTGCGGACAATTCCTGAACGACGTGCAGTAGCCTTTCCATGGTCTGAATGTATTGAGAGGTTTTGAGGGGTTCTATCTGGTTTCGCATCGCTTCCATATTCTCCTCCTCACATCCGGAGCAAATCTCCTATACAAGCAAATAACGTCTTCTTCATCTGTTACAGCGGCTTATGTTTTGGGGAGTGTACTATCATTATATTACCAGATATACCCAATTTCAACAAAATGCGTAAAGTTTTATGTTTTCAATGAATTTTCAGAGGAACCGGATTCAGGTTAGGCGATTGCCAAGACTGCTCTTCGGCCATTATTTCTTTCGGGCAATCAGGCAGCACAGGGGCCGGACGCCGCCGCCCAGCACTCTCTGTTCGAGCGCTGTAAACCCGCGGGCTTCCACATAGCTCTGAAATTCCTGTGCGTTCCATTTATGGTATACGCGAAAGCCGGCCAGCTCCATCAGCCGCGTGCCAAGCTTTTGCCGAATGCCCGTTTTCCAGAGGAAGGTGGGGGCAAGCAGAATTCCGCCGGGCCTTAATACACGGTGAATCTCTTCGAGCGCCTTGTCCGGTGACGGCATGATGTGCAGGGCGTTTGCGATCAATGCTGCGTCAAAGGATTCTGCGGGGTACGGCAGATTTGTCGCGTCCTGCACCTCAAAGGTCAGGCTTTGGGGGCCGTTCCTCTTCTGCGCTTCCAAGACCATTTTTTCAGAGAAATCCGTTGCCCTCCACTGCCGTACTCTTTCCGCCAGACGAAAAGAAAACTGACCGCTGCCGCAGGCCAGTTCCAGTACCTCCATCTCCGGGGTCAGGTAGGGCAGGCAATGGGTATAAATAGCGTCATAAAGCGAAGCTGAGCCTTTCATAAAGGGCGCATACAGCTTTGCCGTGCGCTGCCAAAAGCCCCGGTTCGTTGAATCTTTCATTATTTCTCTTCCCTCCATCCCAAAAGAGCATTGTTTCAGATAGTCATACAGTACAAAAGTCACCATTCTTTGTCAATCTCTTCCTGCGGCCCGGTAAAAAGTAAAAAATTTATTCCTAAGCATGGATTTGTCCTTGTTTCAACGTGGAATTTTCACGGTCATAAAAAGAGAGCCGAAGCCGATAAAATGCTCCACGCCTTCTTTTTATTACTACAGGATAAGTTGTTCACTTATTTGTCCCTGTTTGTGATCAAAAGAGCAGAGCTGATCACGACAAATACGGAACCGACATTGTGCACCAGCGCGGCCGTTACGGGATTGAGCACACCGGCCGCCGAGAGGAACACGGCAATCACATTCCAGGTCATGGCCACGGCAATATTAAAGTTGATCCGCTTCATGGATTTTTTGGCCATCCGGAAAAGATACGGAATCCGCTCGATATTGTCGCCGACGAGCACCGCGTCGGCCGCCTCCACCGCGATGTCGCTGCCGATGCCGCCCATCGCGATTCCCGCAAAGGCGGTTTTCAGAGCGAGCGTGTCGTTGACGCCGTCGCCGATCATGCAGATCGTTTTTCCCGCGGACCGATATGCCTGAATGGCCTTGCTCTTTTCTTCTGGCAGCAGGTTGGGCCTTACTTCCTCAAGCCCCGCCTGGGCGGCGATATGCCACGCCGTTGTCTCGTTGTCTCCGGTTAAAAGGATCGAATGGATGCCGACCGCTTTCAGTTCCCCGATCAAGTCCTTTGCGGTGGGCCGCAGACTGTCCGCAAGCGCGAGGAATCCGGCGAAAGCGCCGTCAATGCTCACATATACAACGGTCGCCCCCTGCTCCAAAAAGTCGTTTGCGTCTTTGTGTGATGCCGGGGGGAGGGGAGTGCCCTCCCTCTTTAAAAAGTCCGCTTTCCCGGCCAGGATTCTGCGGCCCTCCACAAGCGCGTGAACGCCCATGCCGCCTGTGAGCGCAAAATCCTGTACCTCGTGTGCTTTGCCGCCGCGGCGAAAGTATTCGGCAAGAATCGCTTTTCCGAGCGGATGCTCAGAATGCTGCTCTGCCAAAGCGGTCAGCCGGAGCAGCTCGTCGGCAGAAAGAGCCGGGTCAAAGCTTTTCATGCCCGTTACCGCCGGTCTGCCATGGGTCAGTGTACCGGTTTTGTCAAAGGCGACGGAATCGATCTCAGAAAACCGTTGCAGCGCTTCCCCGGAGCGGACCAGAATACCGAACCTGGCGGCGTTCCCGATGCCCGCCATCACAGCGGTGGGCGTTGCGAGGATGAACGCGCAGGGGCAGAACACGACCAGAACCGTAACCGCGCGGATCAGTTCGCCGGTAAACAGCCACGTTGCCCCCGCAATGCCGAGAGCGGCAACCACCAGCCAGGTGGCCCAGCGGTCGGCCAGCCTGACGATGGGCGCTTTGTTTGCGTCGGCCTCCTCGGCCAGCCGGATCATCCGCTGAAGAGAGCTGTCGCTGCCGTTTTTGGTAGCCCGCATTTCAAAGGTGCCGAACTGGTTGATCGTTCCGCTGATGACCTCGTCATCGATCGCCTTGTCGACCGGAATGGATTCCCCGGTCATAACGGACTGGTCGACGGTCGTTTCCCCGGCGGTGATAACCCCGTCGCAGGCGATGGTCTCCCCAGCAAAAACGACCAGTATATCTCCAGCCTTCACCTGCTCAGCCGGGATGAGCTTCATCTCTCCGTTTTGCCGGATTCGTGCTGTTTTGGGGGTCAGGTGAATCAGCTTTTCGATCCCCTTGCGTGCTTTGCGGGCGGTCGCGTCCTCCAGCAGCGTTCCGATCGCCATAATGAACGCAACCTCTCCCGCGGCAAAGTATTCACCGATGCACAGGGAAGCGACCAGAGCAATCGAAACCAACACATCCGCTTTGATGTCGTGCTCTTCGATCACCGCCGCAGCGGAGCCGATCACAATGGGGATGCCGCAGAGCACAATAGCAACCCAAGCGATGTCGAACGGCAGTACGCCGTCCAATGCGTTTGTCAGGCTCAAAAGGAGCGCGATCCCGGAAATGATCACAAAGGTCAGATTCCGCTTTTCTTCCTCTATCAAGGTGTTCCGAATGGTTTTCCACATGATGCTTCCCTCCGCAGGTGAACGGTATTGCTTTCTGGGTAAGAAAGCAGTACAATGAATACGATACCGAACAATTTGTTTGATATTAGTATAAGAGCAACCTGTGGTAAGCGGCAACAAACAAATCGTGGTCGTTGTACGTTACTGAACAAATGACGGAATTTATTCATCTGGAGGAAGCGATGGACAGACGGCAGCAAAAAACAAGGGAAGCCATTTTTGAGGCGTTCAGCACGCTGCTATCCTCAAAAAGCTATACCAAAATCACGATACAGGAGATCATCGACCGGGCGAATGTAGGGCGCAGCACCTTTTATTCTCATTTTGAAACCAAGGACGATTTGCTCAGGGAAATGTGTACCGAGCTGTTTGATCACGTATTCTCAGAGCATCTGGATATGGAGAACACCCACGACTTTTCTTTGGCGAACGGAGACCCCGCTTCGCTCATCACACACATCCTGTACCATCTGCGGGATAACAAAAGGAATGTGATCGGGATATTATCCTGTGAAAGCGGCGAACTGTTTCTGCGCTTTTTTAAGCAGTATTTGAATGAATTGATCATAAAGCATCTTCTGGCCGGAGTAAAGCGGAAAAATCATACCGTCCCGGAAGAATTCCTGGTAAACCATATTGCGGGCAGCTTTGTCGGGATGGTGCAGTGGTGGATCAAAAACGATATGCGCCAGTCGCCGGAAGAGCTGGCAAAATACTTTTTATCGGTGACACTCCCGGTGATGTAATAATGGAACAGATGACCGGGATTGGTATTACGGATGAAAAAGAGAAGTAAGATTTTCGTTTTGCAGGAGCAGAGGGTTATTGTACCTTAAATAAAACAAAGCAAGCCGGCCTTGTGTGGCCGGCTTGCTTTTGTATATGGCAGTATTTCAAAAGCTATGCGGGATTTCATTGCTCCCAAAGTGGTTCAACGGGCGGCTGGCCGCTTTCGTCCAGGAGCGGAACAGAGGAAAAAACCAGTTCCAGCTCATCGATCCGGATGCAGTGCGGCGCCTTTTTGTGTCTGACCATGTCAAGACACTTGTCCCAATCCATCCACAGAACGGAATCCACTTCGGATTCCTGCAAGGTGAGTTCCGATTCTTCCATGTCCCTCCAGAGAATGTATACGTTGCTGACCTGATTATCCCAAAAACTCTGCCCATGGAATATTCCGCGGTATTCGGAGCGGCAGCATCCGCAGTAAATGAGTTCTTCCGCGGCAGCGGTGATACCGAGTTCTTCCTTCAATTCTCTCAAAGAAGACTCTAAAAAATCCTCTCCGGAGGGGATATGCCCGGCGCTCGATGTGTCGTAGCACCCCGGGTGCGAATCTTTATTCAGGCTTCGTTTCTGCAAAAGCACCTGTGTTTTGCCGTTTCGTTTCCGCAAAATCCACACATGAGAAGTGCGGTGGCGGATTCCGCTTAAATGTGCTGTTTCCCGTTCCACGGTTTCTCCGGTAGGGGTTCCGTTTTCATCTACAATATCCAGCATTTCCATTTTTGTATTCGCCGCCTTGTGTTAAAGTATCGTTCTTACCCGTTTCCATCGGCTGGCTCTGTCCCGGCGCCCGGTTGGTCGACAACACCGCAT
>OBZU01000471.1_pt1 | contig 12229 bp, 10 predicted proteins | sample 1495561 | NCBI WGS metagenome assembly OBZU01 (sample SAMEA2580250, study PRJEB22360) | human gut metagenome | biome: human gut; feature: human-associated habitat; material: faeces | place: Denmark | collected 2008/2010 | reverse complement strand
TGCCGTCGTCATCGACCGGCATGCAGATGTCGGTGATGCCCTCCTTGAGGCAGGCGAAGTAGTCGTCGACGCCGTGGCCGGGCGAGTTGTGGACGATACCGGTACCGTCATCGACACCGACGTAATCGGCCAGCAGCGCCACGCCCTCAACGCCGTCAAAGATCGGCTGCTTGTAGTGGATGTGGTGGAAGGTCTCGGCAGGAACCACGTAGGGCTTGCCGTCGACCATGACCGGGATGTACTCCCAGCCAAACTCCTCGCAGCACTTGGGCGCCAGGTCTTCGAGCATGACCTCGGCACGGCCCTCGTGTTCAACGGCGACGTAGGCGGCACCGGGATTGAGGGAAACGGCCTGGTCGGACGGGATGGTCCACGGCGTAGTCGTCCAGATGATGAAGTCGACCGGGCCGTCGAAGTTCTCGAGGCCGGCAGGCTTGGAGGTCATCTCAAAGCGCACGAAGATGGACGGGCTCGTCTCGTCGGAGTACTCGATCTCGGCCTCGGCCAGCGCAGTGTGGCAGTGCTTGCACCAGTGAACCGGCTTGTGGCCGCGATAGATCATGCCCTTATCGAACATCGCCTTGAAAACCTCGATGTCGGCGGCGTCATGCTGGTGATAGAGCGTCAGGTAGGGGTTGTCCCAGTCGCCGAGCACGCCCAAGCGACGGAAACCGGCCTTCTGAAGCTCAATGTTCTCGACAGCGAACTCGTTGCAGAGCTCACGAATCTTGGCCGTGGAAGTCTGGTTGAACTTCTCGGTGCCGAGCTTCTCCTCGACCTTGTGCTCGATCGGCTGGCCGTGGCAGTCCCAACCGGGGACGTAGGGAACCTCATAGCCCTGCATCATCCAGTAGCGGTTGATCATGTCCTTGGAGATCTTGTTCATGGCGTGGCCGATGTGGATCGGACCGTTGGCATACGGAGGGCCGTCGTGCAGCACGAACTTCTTGTGACCCTCGTTCTTCTTCAGAACTTGCTCGTAGACCTTGTTGTCCTGCCAGTCCTTGAGTCGCTTGGGCTCGGACTTGGAAAGACCGGCACGCATGGGAAAACCGGTTTTGGGCAGATTCATCGTCTGCTTGTACTCGTTTGCCACGGTACCCCTTTCATGTCGTGGGCGCGCACGCCCGTTGGGCACCAAAAAAAGCGCCCGTCCCTGCAAGCTGGGACGAAGCGCCACAAAACGGGCCGTGTGCCCGCAAAAGCTCTTCGCTTAACCACCCAGCTTAGATGCCCTCACCCGCATTACAGCGCGCTCGCATCCGTTACTCGGCTGGCCTGTATCGACGACCATCTCGGCGATGTCTACTAAGACGTGCCTGTACGGCGCGTCCGTTGGGACCGCAGCTCCGGGGTGATTTTCATCGGTCGCATGCACGGGTTCTCAGCGCTCCCCGTTCTCTGTAGCACACGGACGACCGACTACTCGTCCCCATCAACGCTTATGCGCTGTATGGTAGCACGGTCAACGCCGGCGAAAAACCCTCAACATCGGTTTCATACTTTAGTAATTTCTCGCGGTCGCAAGCACTCACTTGGAGCAAAATACCTGAAAGCACTTTATCTAACGAAAGAAGGCTGCTATGCGCACGATTGGAATGAGCGACTACACCGTCGGCGAGGACTGCTTTGACGAGCTGCCCGGCGCGCTGGACGAGTACGGAGCGGCCAAGGTCGCGATTATCGGCGGTAAACGAGCACGGGCCGCGGCGCTTCCCAGTATCGAAGCGGCACTGGAGGGCACCGACATCGAGATTCTGGAGACACGCGTCTACGGCACCAACAGCACGCGTGCCAATATCGCCAAGCTTGTTAACTCCCCCGCCTGCCGAGAGGCCGATGTGCTCATCGCATGCGGCGGCGGCAAAGCGCTCGACACCGTCAAGACGGCGGCCATCGAGCTCAAGAAGATCGTCTTTACGGTACCGACGATCTGCTCCAACTGCTCGGCCGCGACCGCCATTGCCGTTGTCTACAACGACGACGGCTCGCTCGAGGGCTATTCGTACCCCAACCGCCCCGCGCACATCTTCATCAACCCCAAGATCATCGCCGAGGCTCCGGCGGAGTACTTCTGGGCGGGCGTGGGCGATGCCCTGTCCAAACAGCCCGAGGTCGAGTACGCCACGAGCGCCGGCAACCTGGAGCACACCGCAGGTCTTGGCCTGGCGCTCGCACACACCTGCTCCGAGCCGCTGTTTACCTATGGCGTCCAGGGTCTTGAGGACGTTCGCCAGAACCTGTCGACCGAAGCCGTCAAGCAGATCGCGCTCGATATCGTGGTCAACACGGGCTACGTCTCCAACCTGACCAACCAAAACGATTACTACTACAACTCGAGCGTGGCGCATGCGTTCTACAACGCCACCTGCAGCATTCCGCGCGAGGGCACCTACCTGCATGGCGAGGTCGTGAGCCTGGGCGTGCTGGTGCTGTTTGCCTACACGGGCGATACCGAGAACCTTGAGCGCTACGCAGCCTTTAACAAGGAGATGGGGCTGCCCGTGACGCTTGAGCAGGTCGGGCTTTCCGAGTCCGATATCCCCGCCCTGTGCGAGTATGCGCACGCCACCAACGAGTGGAAGCAGGGAAACCCCGAGCCCTTCACCGACGAAAAGTTCGCCACCGCCATCAAGGCTGCCAACACCTACGGCCACACGCTCTAGGACTGGCCCAAAACCACCACAAAGGGGACAGGCACCTTTCTGGTGGTTTTTTATTGCTCCAGCATTCAGTTCGTACTCGAACCAGATTCTTTACGAGAAAGGGTTCGAGTACGTTTGTTGTTTATCGGAAATTCTGCGGAAGGACTACTCGGAACGGTAAACAGGAACGAACAGAGGCAGGGTATCATCGTGGTGATGGTATCCTGCCTTTTGTTTTGCGGGATCAAGGTCGCTTTATGCGAACTTGATCGCCACTTATATGGCGCATTGATGGCAATTGCTTCGTACGTGCATACCGGGAGCCTGTACACCTCTGGCAAGGCGTAACACACTAGACTTTGTTCCAAAGTCCGTGTGCCAAGGGGGCAGGCCCCTTAGAATTCCTGTGGAGTGTGTACGCACGTACGCAGGAAAACGGCAAAATTTCGCTATATCAGGGCGTTCTTTCATTGGAGAGTATGGTATACACGGCTTAGTTCAACAAATAAGAATTTATATATAAAGGAGAATATTGATGAAACTGTTTTTATGTTCTCACTTTTCAAGTGTAGGAAGTCTGATAAAGGAAGAAATTGAAAATAAAAAAGTCGCATTTATTCCAACAGCTTCGCTGCGTGAAGGCTACACCGGTTATGTCGGCTCGGCTCGAAAATTATTCAAAAAGTTGGGAGCAATCGTAACTGAAATTGATATTTCAACGGAGGCTTATTCAACGATACAGTCTCTTTTTGAAGATGCAGATGTGATCTATTTTACCGGCGGAAATTCTTTTTTCCTTATAGACCAGCTCCGTAAAACGGGAACGGATGAGCTGTTGAAGAAAGAATTGGAAAAGGGAAAACTGATGATTGGTGAATCGGCAGGTGCGATTGTATGCGCTCCAAGCATCCAATATATCGAGCAAATGGATGAAAAGCCGGAGGACTACTCACAAGAAGATGATTCAGGGCTTAATTTGATTGATTTCTATGCTCTTCCGCATTATCTTACAGCACCATTTAAGAAAGTTACCGAGAAAATAATGACTGAGTTTTCGGATTTGAATCTATGCCCAATTAACAACCGTCAGGGAATTGTAATTGATGGTGAAGGTTCAAAGGTAATTTGCAAAGACTAATTTGAATATTTCAGTTTGCTGTACTCATTCCTAGCAGGGTTTGGGGCAGGCACGCCCCAACAAGAAGCTGTCCCAAAGGGGCAAGAATGGGGACTGCGGACGATTTCTTGAACCGTTACGCGGCCCTTCCCAGCGCGGAGCGGAACTCGGCCGGCGTGCGGCCACCGAGCGCATCGCTGCGCCTCTCCGTATTGTATCGACCGATCCAGCCCCCGAGCTCCTCGATGAAGCTGGCGGGGGTCCAGTCCGACCAGTCCCTGCCGTACCAGAACTCCTTCTTGAGCAGGCCGAAGAAGCCCTCCATCGCCGCGTTGTCCGGGCTGCAGCCCTTGGCGGACTGGATTGGCTACACAGATGTGGACAGTTCCGGGAGGGGCGCAAGAGACGGGAAGGCCGTGTGCGCGTTCCTGCGCGAGGGCCGCGGGGAGGGGCTGCCTGGGTACGGCGCCTGTCAACTCGGTCTACGTCTTTGATGACCGGGTCGTACTCAATATCAACTTCACGGATGATGCCAAAACGGTCACCCGTGAGGAAGTGTTGGGTTCGAGTGCTATGGACAATGTTCCAGCATGCTGGGATCGAACTCGCTAGCCGGAATCACACGGTACCCGTGACGCAGCAGCAGATCGACAAAAACACCGTTGCCCGCTGTGAGGGTGCCGCTGAATGTTCCATCGTAGATGCGGCCGGCACCGCACGAGGGACTGCGATCCTGAAGAATACACGCGGCAATCTCAGACGGGCCACCCGCCTGCTCGCACATATCGAGTGCGCGCTGGGCGCCCAGGCGAAACTCGCGATCGACCGAGATGCCCTCGCAGGTACGGACCTCGCCGTTCACAATCTCGGACGGCTTGCGCGGCGTGGGCAGGCCGCCAAAGACCTCAGGGCACACCAAGAGTACCTTGGTCCCCGTGCATTCGCACGCTTCGACCAGCTCGCGATGGTAGTTATCGAGCCCGTTATACTTGCAGCTCTCGCCCATCAAGCAGGCACTTACCACGATCTTCATATTCAACTCTCCCCACGCAAAACGCCCCATTTGAGATGGACACTCAAATGGGGCGATAGACACTGCGCAACCAGTATTACTGCTGCTTTGGCATCAGCGGATTCTCGCGCGTGAGGAGATTCATAAACTCCTCGCCCGTGATCGTCTCCTTCTTGTACAGATAACGAGCCAGCTCGTGGAGCTTAAACTTGTTTTCCTTCAGGATCTGCAGGGCGCGGTCGTGCGCATCCTCGATCAGCTTGGCGACAATTGCATCCACGCGCTCGGCCGTACCGGGGGCGCAAGTGAGCGACGTATCCTGGTTGAGGTACGCGTTCTGGACAGTACCGAGCGCCATCATGCCAAACTCGTCGGACATACCAAAGCGCGTCACCATGTTGCGGGCAAGCTTGGTTGCCTGCTCGATATCGTTGGCCGCGCCGGTCGTCATCTCGCCAAAGATGAGCTCCTCGGCCGCGCGACCACCGCAGTAGACGGCGAGCTTGTCCAGCACCTCCTGGCGCGTGGTCAGGAAGCGCTCATCCTCCTCGACCTGCATGGTGTAGCCCAGAGCGCCGCTCGTACGCGGCACGATGGTGATCTTGGTAACCGGCGCAGAACCCTTCTGGCGGGCGGCAACGATGGCATGGCCGATCTCGTGATAGGACACGACCTGTTTCTCGTGGTCGGACAGAACCGTGGACTTGCGCTGCTGACCGGCGATGACAACCTCCACCGACTCCTCAAAATCGTCCTGCGTAGCGCGCTTGCGACCCTCGCGGACGGCACGCAGGGCGCCCTCATTGATGATGTTGGCCAGGTCGGCACCCGAAGCGCCGGGCGTGGCGCGGGCAATCGCGGTCAGGTCGATCGGCGGCTCCGTCTTCACGCTCTTTGCATGCAGCTCGAGGATGTTCTTGCGGCCGGTCAGGTCGGGCAGCTCAACGGGGATGCGACGGTCAAAACGACCGGGGCGCAGCAGGGCCGGGTCAAGGCTGTCGGGGCGGTTGGTAGCAGCAAGAACGACGATACCCTTGTGGTTATCGAAGCCGTCCATCTCGGTCAACAGCTGGTTGAGCGTCTGCTCGCGCTCGTCGTTGCCACTAAAGCCGCCGCCATCGCGCTTCTTACCGATGGTATCGATCTCGTCGATAAACACGATGCACGGGGCCTTTTCCTTGGCCTGCTTAAACAGATCGCGAACCTTAGCGGCGCCGCGGCCAACGAACATCTCAACAAACTCAGAACCAGAAATACTAAAGAACGGCACGCCCGCCTCGCCGGCCACAGCCTTGGCAAGCAGGGTTTTACCGGTACCCGGAGGGCCAACAAGGAGAGCACCGCGCGGCAGCTTGGCGCCGATCTCCTCGTAGCGCTGCGGCTTCTCCAGAAAGTCGACGACCTCCTTGAGAGACTCCTTAGCCTCTTCCTGGCCGGCGACGTCCTTAAAGGTCACGCCCACATCCTTGGAGGCGATAACGCGAGCGCCAGACTTACCCAGTCCACCGCCGCCAAAACCACCGCCGCCAAAGTTCATCGAGGGACCGTCATCACCCATGGCCTTCTTCATGCGGCGGTTGAGCCACCAACCGATGAGGAAGAAGATGGCCATGGGAAGGATGAGCGTAAGCAGGTAGTAAGTCATCAGACCCGAGTTCTTATCGGGGACAACAGATTCCAGCGAGGCGCCGGATTCAAGCACGCGATCGGTAAAGCCCGCATCGTTTGGCACACCGGTCGTCTTGTAGGCGATGTTCTCGTCCTCGCCCTTCTTGGTGTAATAAATCGTGTAATCGTCCGTATTGTATTCGACCTTGTCGACACTCTTCTTATCGAGCGCTTTGACAAAGGTCGAGTAATCGGTCTTCGTAATCTGCTGCGTGTGACCGATGTTGGGGAACAGAACGGTCGAGAGCACGAGGTAGACGACGAAGGCGATGAGCACGTAGAGGATCATATTCCGTCTACGTTTGTTGTCATCCATCTCCATCTGCTTGAACTCCATCTACTGGGGTTGATAATGCTTTCTAGAATACCCAACCCGAGCGACGATAAACCGACGCCGGGCACGAAAGGACAGAGATGGCATCACTGGAAGTCGGCAAGGTTCAGATCTACACGGGCGACGGCAAGGGCAAGACGACGGCTGCGCTGGGGCTTGCACTGCGCGCCACGGGCTATGGACTTAACGTGCTTATGCTGCAGTTTGCCAAGAAGCTGCACTGCGCCGAGCATGATGCGGCGCCCCGTTTAGGTCTGCGCATCGTACAAGCCGACCGCGACACGCCCGAAGCCTGTGCCGCACAGATCATGGAGCTGGCGCGCGAGCAGATTAGCCAAGTCGACGTTCTGATTCTGGACGAACTTGGCGAGGCCATGCGCCGTGGATTTGTGACGCGCGTGGATGTCGAAGCGCTGATCGCGACAAAGCCCGCCACCACGGAGCTCGTGCTCACCGGCCGCGGTCTGCTGCCCCTCGCCGATCTGGCAGACCTGGTCACCGAAATGCGCCCCGTCAAACATTACTTCGACGAAGGCCTCCTAGCCCGCCAAGGCATCGAATACTAAATGATCCGAAGGGGACGGAGGAAAACGGATCATTTTGCCTTATCGCCAGGTCAATGATCCGTTTTCCTCCGTCCCCTACGGATCATTAGGCGGTGGCGCGGCCGAGCCAGTTGCCGCTGTGGTGGTAGATGGTAAACATCGTGGCCGTGATGAGCCAGGTTACGGGGTAAACCAGCAGCAGGTGCTCAAGCGACGGATCGAACGGCATAATCGCAAACACCCAGATCACCCTGAGCACGACGGTGCCAAAAATCGTGAGCATCATAGGCTGGAAGCTCACGCCAGCGCCGCGGATGGAGCCGGACGCGTTTTCGATAATCGAGAAGATCGCGTAGAACGGCGCGATGAAATGAAGAATCGTCGTGGTGTAGGCCGAAATCGAAGCATCGTCGACAAACAGACGCGACAACGGACCCGAGAACACCAGTAGCACGGCAGACAGGCCACCAATGAGCATAAACGACAGCACAAGCGACGTATGGTAGCCCTTGCGCATGCGCTCGTAGTTGCGCGCGCCAAAGTTCTGTGCCGAGAACGTGGTGATCGAAACGCCAAGCGCCTCGGTAACCATCCAGACAATGCCATCCAAACGGCCCGAAAGACCCCACGCCGTGGTGACATCGGCACCAAACGAGTTGACCGACACCTGAATCAAAACGTTGGAAATCGAATACGCAGCAGACTGAAAGCCAAGCGGCAGACCACACGAGATCATGCTCTTACAAATGCCAGGATCAATGCAGAGTTTGGACAGTGAAAGCCGCCACGCACCCGGAGCGTGCATCATACGAATCACGATCATCGTGGCGTTGGAGCAAATGGTCAGCGCCACCGCGATGCCGCAGCCCAGAGCCTCCATATGAAGCACGGCAACGAAGATGACATCCAGCACCGCATTAACAAGGCAGCCGGAAGCAATGATCACAGCAGGACCGCGTGTGTCGCCCACGGCGCGCAGCAGCGCCGTTCCCATATTGAGCAGCAGCGCCGCAACCATGGCGGCAAAATAGCAACGAGCATAGGCCACGCCCTCGGCCAATAGTTCATGCGGCGTGTTCATAAGTACCAGCATGGGCTCAACGAACACTATGCCAAGAATCGAGAAAACGATACCGCCCACCAGCGCGAGCGTCATGGCCGTATGGACCGAACGACTCAATCGCTCATCATCGTGCTGACCAAAATACTGACCGGTAATGACCGCGCAGCCAGCGCCAACGCCAACGCAAAAGCCAATGCAGAGCTCGGTGAGCACCATCGTGGCTTGAATGCCACCCAGCGCGAGCTTGCCGCCAAACTGGCCGACGATATACGTACCAATAAGCGTGTAAGCCTGCTGAAAAAACGAGCTAAAGAAGATAGGGACGCACAGCGACAGCAGCTGTTGCCAAATGACACCCTGCGTTACATCGATAGCCGTAGATTTCTTAGCCACACGCCCTCCCCACCAGCGTACGTCAAACAACAAAACGGCAATTTAAGACCAAAGCCAATACCAGCTTAGCACCGACCGACGTCGGCCGAAACGCCCCGAACCAGAGCCCGGTGCTAACTATCTGCCTAGTGATACAGCCCCGGCTGGTAGTGGTACTCGTTGCTCACATGCGGGCACAGCTGCCAAAAGGCAACAGCGCTTGCCGCGGCCACGTTGAGTGAATCGACCCCATGTGCCATCGGAATACGCACGGCGCGGTCGCAGCCTGCAATGGTCTTGGCGCCCAAGCCAGCACCCTCGGTGCCCATAAAGATTGCCAGGCGGTCAATCTCCTGGAGCGCGGGATCGTCCAGCGACACCGAATCATCCGTCAACGCCATAGCGGCACACGAAAAGCCGGCATCGCGTAGCGCCGCCAGCCCATCATGCGGCCATACGCGCGCTTCGCCGCCAATGCGTGTCCAGGGCACCTGGAACACCGTGCCCATGCTCACGCGGGCCGAGCGACGGTACAGCGGATCGCAGCACGTAGGGCTCACCAAAATGCCATCGACGTTCAGCGCAGCCGCCGAGCGGAAAATCGCGCCGACGTTGGTGTGGTCGACAATGCCCTCGAGCACGCACACGCGCACCGGGCGCTCCCCCGCCGCATCGACGACGCCACCCAAGAACTCGGCTACCGGAATCTGACGTGGACGACGGAATGCCGCGAGCGCACCGCGCGTCACATTGAAGCCCGTCAGCTGCTCCATAAGCTCCATGGAGGCAACGAACACAGGAACCGGACCCGCGCCCTCGCGCACAATCAGGCGCTCAAACAGCGGCATCATCTGGTCGAGCCAGCGCTCGCCCAAAAGAAAGCTCACCGGCTGGTATCCGGCGCGAACCGCACGCTCGATGACCTTGGCACTCTCGGCGATAAAAATGCCCTTCTGCGGCTCCAGCACGCAGCGAAGCTCACGCTCGGTCAGTCGCACGTAGGCATCGAGCCGCTCGTCCTCGAGAGAATCGATTCGCAGCACCTCAACGGCATCAGTCATAGCAGCCAGCCCGCACCCTTCTTTACAGCACATCTATACCAAACGAGGCGACGCTAAGCGCCGCCCCATGCATTCAAACAACCCGATGATACCGTTCACGCCAGACGATTTACGCCTCAACGCGACGATACGTCACGAACTCATAATCGACACCCTCGTCTCCCTCGCCCGAGGCAATCGTGGCAACACCGTCACGCCGCGCAATCTCCCACGCGGGATCGGCATCCAAATCGGGAAAGTACGTATCCACGTCATGCACGCAATGGTTATGCGTAACCTCGGCCTCCACGCAATACGGCAAAAACTGTCGATATACCTCGCCGCCGCCGATTACCCAGGCAACGGGTTCATCGGCAACCGCGGCAAGCGCCTCGTCGATACTATGCACCACGTCGACGCCCTCGGGAGCAAAGTCCTCATCGCGCGTGAGCACGATATTGCGGCGGTTCTTGAGCGGACGCCCGCCGGGAAAACTCAGCAGCGTCTTGCGTCCCATAATGACCGGGCAACCTTTGGTACACGCCACAAAATGGCGCATGTCGGCGCGATTGGACACGACCATGTCACCCTCGCACCCAATGCCCCAATCGTCACACACGGCAACAATGGCAGAAAGCTTACACCTCATGCGCGTCACCTACACCGCAATGGGGATGTTCTTGACCTGAGGGCCGTGCTCATAGCCCTCGACGATCAGATCATCGGTCGTAAACGCATAGAAGTCATGCACATCGGGGTTGAGCGTTACCTTGGGCGCAGCAAACTGCGGACGCTCAATAAGCTCGCGAACGATATCGACATGACGGTCGTAAATGTGGGCATCGGCAATCACATGCAGCAGCTCGCCAGCGATCATATCGACCGACTGCGCGACCATCATCAGCAAAATGGCGTACTGGCACACATTCCAGTTGTTCGCAGCCAAAATATCCTGGCTGCGCTGGTTGAGAATCATGTTGAGTGTCGGTTTATCATCCTGCGGACGCTGCGTCACGTTATACGTCACGCTGTAGGCACACGGATACAGGTGCATCTCGGACAGGTCGCTAAACACATAGGTGTTCGTCATAATGCGGCGGCTGTACGGCGTGTTCTTAAGGTCGTACAGCACGCGATCCATCTGGTCAAAGTCGCCCTCGGCATAATGGCTCTTCTGCCCAATCTGATACCCGTAGGCCTTGCCGATGGAGCCAGTCTCGTCGGCCCACTCGTCCCAAATATGGCTGTTGAGGTCATGCACGTTATTGGACTTCTTTTGATAGATCCATAGGATCTCATCCATGGCAGATTTGAGGGCCGTACGACGCAAGGTAAGCGCCGGAAACTCCTCACGCAGGTCATAGCGTGCCGTGACACCAAAGTTTTTAATGGTATAGGCAGGGGTGCCATCCTCCCACACCGGGCGGACCTTTTGGCCCTCGGTGGTGGTGCCATGGTCCAGAATATCGCGGCACATGGTTACAAACTGTTGATCAGCCTTGCTCATTGACCCTCCTGTCAGTCGCCTAAAAGCGAGATTCATTGTATCCCAGGCACATGCGGCCCCACAACCCAAACATATGCCTTCATTTTCTGGCATATGCCAGAAATTCCTTGCGTAAATCTGCGCGTTCGCTATTCTATTGTTGACATATGTCAGATAAGGAGCACGTATGGCAGGAAGACGCGAGAAACTGCGCCGCGTCGGGATCATCCCCGAATACCGCGGCTTTACCCCTGACGGCCTAGCCAGCGGAGACGCCATCGACATGACGGTCGACGAACTCGAGGCGCTGCGCCTGTGCGACCTGGAAGGCCTTAACCAAGAGGCAGTCGCAAAGCAGATGGGTATCGCGCGCGCCACGGTGGCGGCTATTTGCAGCCGCGCGCATCGCAAGGTGGCAAACGCGTTGGTCAATGGTCGGGCGCTCATCATCGAAGGCGGCAATATCGCGTACTCCCCCATTATCACGGCAACGGCCGTATGGCCAGCAAAGGAGATCGACACCATGAGGGTGGCAACCACGTACGACAACGGCAACATCTTTATGCACTTTGGCCGCAGCGAGCAGTTCAAAATCTACGACATTCAGGACGGCAAGGTACTCAACGAGCAGGTCGTGGGCACCGGCGGCACCGGCCACGGTGCCCTTGCGGGCCTGCTCGCCAACGGTGGCGTGGACACGCTCATCTGCGGCGGCATCGGCGGTGGCGCCATCAACGCGCTTGCCCAAGCCGGCATCACGGTGTACGCAGGAGCTCAGGGCAGCTGCGACGCTTGTGTCGAGGCCCTTATCGCCGGAACGCTCGCACAGAACGGCGAGGCCACGTGCGGCTGCCACGGCCATGACCACGACCACGCCCACGAACATGGCGAGTCCTGCAGCTGCCACGGCCATCACGAGCACGAGGGCTGCGGCTGCAGATGCGCAT
>OBZU01000470.1_pt1 | contig 12236 bp, 10 predicted proteins | sample 1495561 | NCBI WGS metagenome assembly OBZU01 (sample SAMEA2580250, study PRJEB22360) | human gut metagenome | biome: human gut; feature: human-associated habitat; material: faeces | place: Denmark | collected 2008/2010 | reverse complement strand
CGTACGGTGTCGCAGAACAGATGTGTGTCCTGGGTCATATAGGCCTCGTGGCTGCGCAGGCTCGCCGTGTTGATGTGGCGGGCATCGATGCCGCTCACCGTGATGGTGCCAGCTGCGGGGTCCCAAAAACGCATGAGCAGCTTAAGCAGCGTCGACTTGCCCGAGCCCGAGCGCCCCATGATGCAGGTCATGGTGCCGGGCGCAAAGGTGCAGGTCACGTCGTCGAGGATGAGACTCGCAGCGGGGTCGTTCGCGGCCTGCTCTGTGGCGTCGGCGCCGCCCGCGTCCACGCCGCCCGCATAGCTAAAGCTCACATGCTCGGCTGCGGCTCCGGCAAACTCAACGTCCTGTCCATCGGCGACCTCGGCACACTGGGGCTGCTCGTCGAGCAAATCGAGCACGCGTGCGCCCGAGGCGAGCGTCTCCTGAAGTGAGGCGCCCAGGCGGCTCACGGCCATCACCGAGCCAAACGACGACACAAAGGTAAAGACGGCGACAAACGCTGCGGCAAAGTCAATCATTCCCGCAGCCACCAGCTGCAGCGCACGCCCGAGCATCACCAGATTGACCGCAAGAATAAGCGCATCGGCTACGGCCTCGCTGGCCGCCTGGCGGCGCTTGAGGCGCGCGTCCACGGCGCCGACTTGCTCGGTTAGATTGCCCAGGGCACGGCTACGATCGGCGCCACCGGCAAACTGGATAGTCTCGGACGCGCCGCGTAGACTGTCGAGCACAAAGGCACCCAGCTTACCGGCGCCCTCGCGGCTCTGGCGGCCGGTGGTGCCGCATGCCTTGGCCGAGATCAGGGGCAGCAGCACGCCCAGGACCGCGTAGGCCACGAGCGCGATGCCCGCGAGCTCGGGGCTCACAGCCAGCAAAAAGCCCTCAAACACAACGGTGCAGACCAGAGCGATGACAATGGGCGAGATGGTGTGCGCGTAGAAGACCTCGAGCAGCTCGATATCCGAGGTGACCAGGCTCACGAGCTCGCCCTTGCCGCGGCCCTCGAGCTTGGCGGGGGCGAGCTGGCGCAGGGCGCCAAACACCAGGTCGCGAACGTGCGCGAGCAGACGGAATGCGATGTAATGGTTGCAGAGCTGCTCGCCGTAGTGGAGCGGCCCGCGTGCGATGCCACAGGCGGCGCAGGCCGCGCATGCTGCGATCAGACCAAGCCCCAAGGCGTTGCGGCCCAGCGCGGCCATAAGGCCGAGGGCGCCAAAGGCCGGCACGAACGCGGCGGTGAGCATGCCAATGCTGCCCAGCGCGACGGCTAGCACAAGCCAGCCGGCAAGCGGTCGGACAAGCCCCATCATGCGCCACATGATGGACGGCGCCGAGCGACGGGCGCGGCCGGAGTCAGGCGCCGCGGCAGCGGAAGACGAGCCAGCACCGTTGAGGCCATCGGTACGGGCGGTGCTGCCGTCAACAGCCTCAACCGCGCCGGCATCCTCGGCATCACCCTCCGCATACGCATATGCCGAGAGCTGCTCCTGGCTGTTCCACATGCGCGCATAGGCGCCCGCGCCCGACAGGAGCTCATCATGGGTGCCGCGCTCGGCAATGCGACCGCGCTCCAGCACCAGAATCTGGTCGGCGTCCACGATTGTCGACAGGCGATGCGCCACCACGATTACGGTGTGCTCGCCGGCGAGCGATGCAATGACCTCGCCGATTGCGGCTTCGCTTGCGGCATCGACGTTGCTCGTAGCCTCGTCAAACACATAGATCGGCGAGTCGTGCAGCAGGGCGCGTGCCATGCACACGCGCTGGCGCTGGCCACCCGAAAGGTTGGTGCCGCCCTCGTTAATCACCATGTCGAGCCCGCCGTTGGCCTGCACAAAGGCCGCCACGCGCGTGCGGCCGAGCGCGCGCAAAAGCTCGGCGTCGGTGGCGTTGGGCTGGGCGAGCAGCAGGTTGTCGCGCAGGGTGCCAGCAAACAGGTAGCCGTTGGTGGGCACCAGCGTGACGGCGCGCATGAGTGAGGTGGCCGTGGCATCGCGCAGTTCAACGCCGCCAATGCGCACGCTGCCGCGGTAGGCGTCCTTGCGGCCCGAGATAATCCCCGCGAGCGTGGACTTGCCGCCGCCGCTTTCGCCCACGAGTGCCACGAGCGTGCCGCTCGCGATGGTGGCGCGGGCTTCATCCAGCACGGTGCGGTCGCCGTAGGCATAGCTCACGCCCGCGAGCTCGATATCGCCGCGACCGTCAAGCTCAACATCGCCGCGCTCGGGCGCGGGCGTATCCAAAATGCCAAACATGCGGCGCGAGGCGGCCATGCCGTTCATGGCTGTGTGGAACAGCGATCCTAGGCGGCGCATAGGCAAAAAGAACTCCTGCGACAGAAAGACGATGAGGAAGGCGGCCTCAAAGCCAATCTTGCCCGTGGCGAGCTGCAGCGTGGCTACGATAATGCCGAGCGCGGCGCCCATATAGACGACCAGGTCCATAACGCAAATGGAGCGCAGCTGCATCACCAGCAGGCGCATGGTCGCTGTGCGGAAACGCTCGGACTCGGCGTTGATGCGCTCGTGCCAGCTGCGATCGGCCTGGTAGACCTTAAGGGTGGTGAGACCCTGCACGGCCTCCAGGAACATGCCGCCCAGATCGACATAGCTGCCCCAGTACTCGGCACCGATCTTTTTGGCGTTGCGCATGACCATCATGATGGAGACGGGGATGACCGGAACGCAGGCGAGCAGCAGCGCGGCGGGAAGACCCGCCTGGCCCACGAGCAGTACAAACAGCGTGATGGGTGCCAAGCCGGCAAAGAAGAGCTGCGGCAGGTAACCGCCAAAGTACACCTGGAGTTGCGTGGCGCCCTCGACGCTGGTCTGGACGGCCTCGGCGGTGGGGACGGTTTCGGTGTAGGAGGGGCCGAGCGCGGTGAGCTTGTCGTAGACGAGCGAACGCACGCGGCGGACGGCCTCGAACGCGGCCTTGTCGCCGGCGCGTTGGGCCAGGTAGATGGAAGCGGCGCGCACGATGATGGCGGTGGCGAGCGGTAGGGCCGCCTGTGCGAGGGCATCGACGGCGAGCGCGGCCGAAAGGCCGTCCGTGACGATGCCGCCCAAGATGCGCGCAAGCACCCACATCACCGTGATGTTTGCCATCAGCGCGATCCATTTAAACAGGACGCTCGCCACAATGTAGGGCGTTGCCTGCGGAACCAGGGAGAAGAGCCGCTTCTCGAACATGAAACCTCCTATGCCGTAACGGTGCCGAGCGGGGTTCTCGGCAGCCGCTTAGTTAGCCAAATGCAACTAGAGTAACGTCGTGCAGCGGGTAAGTATGCCGAGGGTAATTTTTGGTCGATGAACTGCGTAGAAAGTCCAAAATTGTTGAGTGCGGCGAACTTTGTGGTGGACGGAGTGCGGGCGCAATTCTGATCGTGTGCGGCCTCGCTCCAAAACGTGTACGTCAGCCTCCAAAACCGACAAAAAATGACATGTTTGGAGGCTGACGTACACGTTTGGATAGGGGTGAGGGCGGCGACGGACGAAAGTCACGCCTGTGCCACGTCCGATGTGCTAGCGTTTGGGTGAATAAAACGAGCCCGTGCGGAAAGGATTCGGACCGTATGCAACGTGGAAGTACATCTCCGCTGTCCCGCGAGACCGATGCGCCCGAAACTATCGTCAAGCTGGAGTGCGACATCGATGACGCGTCGCCCGAGGTGCTCGCCTACGCCGCCGACCGCCTGCGCGAGGCCGGCGCCCGCGAGGTGCACTGGCTGCCCCTCTACTGCAAAAAGGGCCGCCCCGGATGGCAGTTGCAGGTGATTTGCTCGCATGAGGATATCGAACGCCTGCAGACGATTATCTTTTTGGAAACCACGACCAACGCCGTTCGTCGCCAGGTGATGGAACGCGTTTGCCTGCCGCGCCGATTCGAGCAGGTGACGACGCCTTGGGGCGAGGTATCCGTTAAGGTGGCGACTCTGCCCGACGGCAGCGAGCGCGCGGCTCCCGAATACGAGGATTGCGCCCGCCTTGCCCGCGAGCATGGCGCGCCGCTCCAACGCGTGATGCAGGCGGCTCAGAGCGCGGCGCTGCGATTTGAGTAACACGGTAGATGGGCTCCACATCCGCCGGACCCCGTATTCAGCCCCCATCAACTCCGCTTCGAAAGGACTCCCCATGAAATACCTCATCGCCTCCGACATCCATGGCTCGGCATACTGGGCCGAGCGCCTCTGCGCTGCCATCGAATCCGAGCAGCCCGACCGCATCGTGCTGCTGGGCGACCTGCTCTACCACGGCCCGCGTAACGACCTGCCGCGCGACTACGCCCCCAAGCGCGTGATTCCGCTGCTCAACGCCCTGGCCGACCGCATCATCGCGGTGCGCGGCAACTGCGACGCCGAGGTCGACCAGATGGTGCTCGACTTTCCCGTCATGGCCAACTACGCCACGTTGTTCGACGAGGCCGGCCGCGAGCTGTTCCTGACGCACGGCCACGTCTTTGGCGCCGGCATGCATAACAGCGTTGACCACGCGCCCGCGCTGCCCGAGGGCTCCGCGCTCGTCTACGGCCATACGCACATCAAGGTTAACGAGGAAAGCGCCGCGCACCCGGGTCTGTGGCTCTTCAATCCCGGCAGCGTGAGCATCCCCAAGGACGGCACACATAGCTACGGCGTCTACGAGGGCGGCGCGTTCCGCCATGTGATCATGGGGGAGGACTAACCATGGCCGAGCATATGGCTCAGCAAAATGCCGAGGGTTCGCGCGACCTGTCCACGCTGGTAGACGCGTCGGCCGAGCTGCAGCATCTGGTGCAGACCATCTGGCGCCTGCGTCAGCCCGACGGCTGCCCGTGGGACCGCGAGCAGACGCACCGCAGCATTGGCAAGAACATGATCGAGGAAGCCTACGAGGCGCTCGACTGCATCGAGGCCGACGACGCGGCACACCTGCGCGAGGAGTTGGGCGACGTGCTCATGCAGGTCGTACTGCATGCGCAGATTGCGGCGGATGCCGGCGAGTTTTCGCTGGCCGATGTGGCGCGCGATATCGACGCCAAGCTCATCCGTCGTCACCCGCACGTGTTTGGCGATGCGGATGCCGACAACTCCGACGAGGTGCTCAAGATTTGGGACGAGGTCCAAAGAGCAGGCCGTGGCGGCGGCGGGGGCCGCACCCGAGGGTCTGCTCGACGGTGTGCCCACGCACCTGCCGGCGCTGATGCAGGCTCAGAAGGTGTCGCGCAAGGCGGCTGCCGTGGGCTTTGAGTGGGAGACGGTCCAGGACGTGTGGGACGAGGTCGCTGAGGAGCGTGCCGAGTTTGAGGCCGAGGCTCCCGGCTCGCCCGAGCGCGAGATGGAGTTTGGCGACCTGCTCTTTGCCCTGGTCAACGTTGCGCGCAAGGAGGGAATCGACGCCGAGAGCGCCCTGCGTGCCAGCACGGCAAAGTTCCGCCGCCGCTGGGCCGCGATGGAGCAGATGGCGGCCGACGCCCACGTGGATCTGGCCGAGCTTTCGACCCACGGCCTCAATGACCTCTGGGATGCCGCAAAGGCAGAGGAGTAAGACTGCGGGGGCGACGGGACGGACTTTCTCATCGCCCCCATTATTTTTCAAAAAGATTGTATCCCTTGGCTAACTTAGGGCATAATGCAAAAAGTGCGATAAGGCTAACTTATGAACCTGCGCGCCACTGTAGCGTGCAAGCCGTGTCGCCAAGCATTCAACCCGTTTCCAAGTGAGAGGGAGACAACATGAGCGATATTTTGGACGTCTACGGTCGCGAGGTGCTCGACAGCCGCGGCAATCCCACCGTCGAGGTCGAGGTCGTGCTCGAGGACGGCAGCTTTGGCCGCGCGATGGTGCCTTCGGGTGCTTCGACCGGCGCCTTTGAGGCCTGCGAGCTGCGCGATGGCGACAAGGGCCGCTACCTGGGCAAGGGCGTTTCGCAGGCCGTCGAGCACGTCAACAACGAGTGCGCTAATGCCGTCGTGGGCCTCGACGCTTTCGATCAGCGCGCCGTCGATGCCGCGCTGATTGCCGCGGACGGTACCCCCAACAAGACCAAGCTCGGTGCCAACGCCATCCTGGGCGTGTCGCTGGCCGTTGCCCGCGCCGCTGCCGAGTCGGCGGGCCTGTCGCTGTACCAGTATCTGGGCGGCGTCAATGCCCACCTGCTGCCCACGCCCATGATGAACATCCTCAACGGCGGTGTGCATGCCGACAATAACGTCGACTTCCAGGAGTTCATGATCATGCCGGTGGGCGCCCCGAGCTTTGCCGAGGGCCTGCGTTGGTGCGCCGAGGTCTACCACACCCTCAAGGGCGTGCTGCACGAGGCCGGCCTGGGCGGCGGCGTGGGCGACGAGGGCGGCTTTGCCCCCAACCTTAAGACCAATGCCGAGCCGTTCGAGTACATCACCAAGGCCGTCGAGAAGGCTGGCTTTAAGCCCGGCGTCGACTTTATGTACGCCATGGATCCGGCGTCCACCGAGTTCTACAACGCTGAGACCGGTATGTACGAGCTCAAGGGCGAGGGCGTTGAGTACACGAGCGCCCAGATGGTCGATTACTGGGAGAAGCTCGTCGACACTTATCCCATCATCTCCATCGAGGACGGCATGGCCGAGGAGGACTGGGACGGCTGGGTCGAGCTTACCCGCCGCATTGGCAATAAGGTGCAGCTGGTGGGCGACGACCTGTTCGTCACCAACACCGAGCGCCTCAAGAAGGGCATCGAGCTTGGTGCCGCCAACGCGATCCTGGTCAAGGTCAACCAGATCGGTACGCTCACCGAGTCGCTCGAGGCCATCGAGACCGCCAAGGAGGCCGGCTACGCCTGCATCGTGAGCCACCGCTCCGGCGAGACCGAGGACTCCACGATCGCCGACCTGGTCGTGGGCGTCAACGCCGGCCAGATCAAGTCGGGCGCTCCGTGCCGCAGCGATCGCATCGCCAAGTACAACCAGCTCATCCGCATCGAGGACGAGCTCGAGGGCAGTGCACGCTACGCCGGCAAGGCCGCGTTCTACAACATTCGCTAGGCAAACGGCGTGCGCGGGGCGGGGCTGACTCGGATTCGCCTCGCTCCCGCCGGGCGCTGTTGAGCACCATTGGGCGCTGGGCCATATGGCTCAGCGCCTTTTTTATGTCGAGCAAGGGCCGCCGAAGGCGTTGCGCGCGCTCGTGCTATAACTAAAGGACTTAGCGCAAACAAACCTCAACCGCACAAGGCGCACATGGATCAGATTTACGACAACAGGTACTATTCCGCCGGTTCGCGTGAGCCGTCGCCTCGCCGTGCGCGCACGGTGCAGCTCGGTGGGTCCGCCTACGCCGGCGCCGACCGCTCCATACAGCGCCCGACAAGTACCTCGCGCCCCAATGCTCAAGTGAATACTTCGACAGATGGACCAGTGCGCCCGGCACGTTCGTCGCATGCTCAGCGCTCGTCGGCTCAAACGCACGATAGGTCGAGCAGGCCCTCGAACCGTCTTTCGGGCTCGGACTTTATGCACTACGCCAACGACAACGCGGTGGTCAAGGCGATCTACGACTTTACCCACGGTCCTCAGCGAGGGCTATTCATCGGCATCGTCGTTGCCCTGGTGCTCGTGAGCCTGTATTTCCCCGTGCGCGACCTGTACGTGGCAAAGCGTTCGAGCGATATCTTGGCCAAGCAGGTCGAGATTCGCCAGCAATACAATGATGAGCTGCAAAAAAGCGTCGACAAGCTGCTCTCGGAGGAGGGTATCAAGGACGCGGCATCCGAGGACCTGGGCCTGGTGATGCCCGGCGAGAAGAGGATTGAAGTGCAGGGCCTGGACGGCGATTCGGACTCGTCGTCGGCTGAAAAGAAGTCGTCGAACGCCAAGAAGGCCAGCGAGGTGGCCAAGGAGATCGAAGAAGTCGGCAAGGACGCGCCATGGTACATCCAAGCGCTCGACATGCTGTTTGGGTTTAACGGCGTCGAGGGTCAGACGGTCGTGTCCAACGGCAAATAGCGCCCGGAGGGGAGCTCGCAATGACAAATTGCAAATGCTATAAGGTGGCCGCGATCGACCTGGGAACGGTGTCGTCGCGACTGGTGTTGGCGCAGGTCGAGGCCGGGGCGATCGTGGAATCGTCCAAGCATACCGTGATTACCGATCTGGGCGAGGGCGTCGACGCGACGGGCCGCTTTTGCGAGGCGGCCGTTGAGCGCGTACTCGCCGCATGCCGCATGTTTGTGGACGAGGCGCGCGACTTTGGCGCCGCGTGCATCTGCACCACCTGCACGAGTGCCGCGCGCGATGCGTCCAACGCCGCATTGCTGCTGGACGGCCTGCGCGGGCTGGGGCTCGAACCGCAGGTGATTCCGGGCGAGGTCGAGGCACGCCTGACATTTTTTGGCGTGGCGCACGACTTTGCCGGTGAACGCATTATCGTCGCCGATTCGGGCGGCGGCTCTACGGAGCTCGCGACGGGCGTGTACGCGCCGGAGCGCGGGGTCATTGCGCTGGAGGGAACGCGTTCGCTGGACATCGGTTGCCGTCGCGTGACGGAGCGCTTTTTCTCGGCGTTGCCGCCCGCGGACGACGAGCTCGCGGTTGCCGCCGCGTGGGCGGGCGAGCAGTTCTCCGCCTATTTTGAGGGCCTGCCGAGCAATTTTGAGCGTGCAGAGCGCTTGGTCGCGGTGGGCGGTACCGTCACCACGCTCGTGGCGCTGGTCCACGAGCTGGAGCCGTACGACTCGAGCTTTGTGCACCTGCGCGAGCTTTCGATGGAGCAGATCTCGGACGCCATCGATCGTATGTCTACGCTGGATGTGGAGGGTATCGCCGCGCTACCGGGTGTACAGCCCAAGCGCGCGGGCGTGATTCTGGCCGGCGCCGTGGTGATTCACGAGCTCATGCGAGCCGGCGGCTACAAGACGCTCACCGTAAGTGAGAACAGCCTCCTCGCCGGCATGGCCGCCACCATCAACGAGGTTCTCGACGGCGCGACCCCCACCATCGCCTGGACCCCGAGCCTGAGCACCCTTTAAAAGTAGTCAAAAAAGCTCTGTCCCAAATGAGCTGCTCTGCAGTTGACGGCACCTAAAAGAAACGAGCCCGCATCCCTGGGGGACACGGGCTCGTAAGCTCCATATGGTAGGGGCGGTGGGACTCGAACCCACAATCCTTGCGGCGAGAGATTTTAAGTCTCCTGCGTATTCCAATTCCGCCACGCCCCCGTGAGACTAGAAGTCTAGCACAAGCCGTCCGTTACGCGTTGACGGCCATCGAGTGCTGGCCTGACTTTTCCAAGTACTCGGCAAACTTGGCTTCGTCGCCCTTGTTCTGGTACTGCAGGGCCAGCAGGTACTCCAAGCGGCAGCGCTTGACCGGGTCGTCGCCGACATCCTCGAGCATGCGCTCCAGCTCGGGAATGTCGTTGTGACGCTTGAGGATCATCGTGTCGTACATCAGCTGGCACTCGTGCGCGACCGCCTCGGCCTGACCGCCCTCAAAGCCCTTGATTTCGTGCAGCAGCTCCTTGGACTTTTTGCGGTCCTCCTGGCCAACGTAGTAGTTAAAGGCCTTGATCACCAGGTCGACGCGCTGCATCTTGGGCAGGTTGAGTCCCAGCAGCAGGTCGAACATCTCGCCGGCGCGCTCGTGGTCCTCGCGCAGCAGATAGGAGTTCAGACGCAGGTAGTCGCGGTTGTAGCGCGGGTACAGCATGCTGGTGAGTTTGCCGTCGAGCAAACGATCGAACTCGGCCCACTGTTTGGCGGCCATCAACTGTTGCAGGCGTTTAAACGTAGTGCGTTTTTTGACGCTAAAGAACACCGACACGGCGATACAGATGATAACGACGGCGGTCCAGAGTGTGCGGGAATCGGGCATGTTAGGATCCTTAGTCGCTCATAAAGCGAGCGGTATGACAACACGTACTAGATGTATTATACGCAGCGCACAAGCAAACTGGCATAAAAGCTCATCGAGGCTGAGTGCCATCGCTCGCTGCGGTACACTTACCTAAAGTAAACCATGAAGGGAGACATTACCTATGAAGAAGATCGTTTTGGCTTGCGGCGCTGGCGCTGCTACTTCCACGCTCGTTGCCCAGAAGGTCGCCACCATGCTCGACGCCAACGGTTACGCCGGCAAGTATGAGATCGTGCAGTGCGCCATCTCCGAGGCCAAGGACGCTTGCGACGAGGGCGCCGACCTGCTGATCGCCACCACCGTTGCCCCCGAGGGCCTCACCTGCCCGTACGTGAGCGGCGTGCCCTTCATGACCGGCATGAACCGCGTCGCTGCCGAGAAGGCCGTTCTCGACGTTATGGCTCAGTAGGCGCTGCCTGTATGAATGAGCAGAACGCCAACCCGGTCGAGCTCTTTGGCATGCGCGTCGCCCACGTGGGCATTAACGCCACCGACCCGGCCGATGCCCTGGAGATCGCGGAGCTGTTCTCGACGATGATGGGCCTACCTGTCATCGAGACCCCGGTTTCGTACTTTAACGATTCGCTGATCGAGGTCATGAAGCAGAACGGTCGTGGCACCAAGGGCCACATTGGCTTTGCCGTCAACGACATCGATGCGGCCGAGAAGTGGTTTGCCGAGCGCGGACTCGAGGTCAACGAGGAGTCGCGCGTGCTGCTGCCCGACGGCGGCACCAAACTCGTGTACTTTAAGCGCGAGTTCGCCGGCTTCGCCGTGCATCTGTGCCGCGAGTAGCGCACAAGCTGCTATAGCTAGCAAAAAGGGATAGGGCCGCATGGCCTTATCCCTTTATTTATGCCGAGGGGCTTTCTATCGTGGCAGGCGAATCGTAAAGCGGCTGCCGACGCCCTCGACTGAGGTCACACCGATGACGCCGCCGTGGCTGTCGACGATCCACTTGGCGATGGCGAGCCCCAGACCCGAGCCCTGCGCGCCGGCATCGCGCGCGTTGTCGGCGCGGTAGAACCGTTCGAATGCGTGAGCTGCGGATTTCTGGTTCATGCCGATGCCCTCGTCCTCAACGCTTATGTCGACCGTGCCCGCGCCCGCATCCGGTGCTACGCCAAACGAGATGGGCGTGCCCGCGTCCGAATACTTGGCGGCGTTTTGCACGATCACGCGCAGAGCCTGCTTCACGAGCGCCACGTCGACGGGCGCGTCGCAGCGCGGGTCGCTGGCAAGCAAGGCGTCAAAAGCCAGCCGATACGTGTGCTCGGCATCGATCATCTGTGACTCCTCGCATACCTCGCCGACCAGTGCGGCCAGGTTGGTATTCGCACGCCGTAGGACCGTGCGCCCGGCATCGCCGCGCGCCAAAAACAGCAGCTGCTCCACGAGCTCCTGCATATGCTCGCTTTCGGCCTTGAGGGACGCGATGGATTCCGCCAGCACGTCCGGGTCATCTTTGCCCCAGCGGTCGAGCATGTTTACGTAACCCTGAATCACCGCGATGGGCGTTCGTAGCTCGTGGCTTGCATCGTTGACAAAGCGCATCTGCTGCAGCTTTGCCTCTTGCATCTGGCGCAGCAGGCGGTTGAGCGCGACCTCGATGCTCGCCAGGTCGGCGTCGCCGGTGGTGACGCTCGGCGAGTCGACGCTTGCGCGCTCGATGGCCTGCTCCAACGTTTCCATCTTGCCGCCGGAGAGCTGCATACGGCTGAGCTCGTCTACGCGCAGGGCCAGGTCGTTGAGCGGTGCCATGGTGCGGCGCACGCGGCGGGCGCCGCCGAGCATGTTGAGCACGCTGATGACCTGCCCACCTGCAACGACAAGATAGAGGGGCCACAGCGCGATGAGGTCCTGCGCGAGGGGGAAGGTCTTGGTGGTGCGCGCAAGCTCGACGGTATAGGTGAGCGTGGCGGGGTCCCAGCCGTGCGCGGGCGTCAGCGACATGTCGTGGACGGCGGCACCGGGGATCCATCCCGCGGTAAACGCGCCGTCGGGCAGCGTTTGGTTATAGCCATAGATGAGGATCGCCGCCGCAGCAACCAGCAGCCACAGGTCGAGCCAGATGTAGCTCGCCAGGCGGCGCCACATGTAGCTCCAGTTGATGGCACGGGCGATGGAGGTGACGCGCTTGGTCTCGGCGTTACGCGCGGCAGACATAGCCCACCCCGCGCACGGTTTGGATGATGCGGGCACCGCCGGCGTCTTCGATCTTGGCGCGCAGGTGCGCGATGTGCACGTCGACGTTGTTGGTGTCGCCCACGTATTCGTAGCCCAGCGCCTCGTGCGCGATGCGCTCGCGCGTGAGCACGGTTTCGGCATGCGTCATAAGCAGGGCGAGGACGTCGAACTCCCG
>OBZU01000469.1_pt1 | contig 12240 bp, 16 predicted proteins | sample 1495561 | NCBI WGS metagenome assembly OBZU01 (sample SAMEA2580250, study PRJEB22360) | human gut metagenome | biome: human gut; feature: human-associated habitat; material: faeces | place: Denmark | collected 2008/2010 | reverse complement strand
GTATCAGCAACATCCCAAGGAACGCTTTTTTCTGCTTCAGCAGTTATACTTTGTTGTTGATAATAAGTTTGAACAGGTGGTTGTTCATATGGATATGTCTGTTGTGATTGAGAATATTGTGAAGGTTGTGAATTTTGTTTAGGTTCTAAGAATTGTACATTGTCGCACACTACTTCGGTTACATAAACTTTCTGTCCTTGTTGATTGTTATAAGTTCGTGTTTGGATTCTGCCTTCTATTCCAATGAGAGAACCTTTATGCAAGTAAGTTGTGATGTTTTCGGCTGTTTTTCTCCATGTTACACATTGTATAAAATCAGCATCAGGTTGTCCTGCAACTTGATTTCTTCGATTTACTGCTAATGTAAATGTACAAGTGCTGATTCCTGACATTGTTTTACTTAGCAAAGGGTCTTTCGTTAATCTCCCTACGGCTACCACTCTATTTATCATGCTTATTTCCTCTTCTTTCTAATTTCATTCTTTCTTTAATTTGATAGCTAGTTATAACACTGTAAAGACTATGTATTTCATCATCTTGTTGTTTTAGTAAAGAAATCATTTCTTTTGTAGATAGATTATCATAGGTTTTGCAAATTCTTTATGTTTCTCTATATAATAATCATCACTTTTATCAAAGCAACAAGGATTTTTATTGTATGCCGTAATCCATTTCTCCAGTGTTTTTAAAGGTATTTCATATTCTTCTGCTGTTTTTGATGGAGAATGTCCACAATCACAAGTTAATTGACAAACACCTTTCCTAAATTGGTTTGAATATTTTCTAAATGGCATTTTTACTCCTTCCTATTTATTTTCTAGGTATTCTTTCAAACAACCACTTCTTTTTCTTGAATGTACTTATATACTGCTAATCTTATATAGTCAGCTAATGGTTGTGTTTCTTCAATTTCAAGAAGATACTTATACAATTCCCTATCTGTGTTTCTATTGATGGAAATTGTGAATTGTGAACTGTATTTCATTCCTTCAGGAAACGATTGATATAACTCTTTATCTAATTTTATATCATCCTTTTCTGAAGACATATCATAAGTAATTGCATCTTTTACAAATCTATTTCTTGAAAGTTCTATATGATTTCCCTTATATTGTTTATTCAATCTTTCAAAAAAATTATACAACCTATAATCATATTTCTTACGATATGTGAAATTTATCCTTTGAACATTTTTCCTAATATATTCTTGTTGTCTAGTCATCATTTTCCTTTCTTTAAATTGATATGAAGGGGCTGTGACGAGTAAGAGAAATTAGTATTTCTCTGAAAATCACAGCCTTTCTCTATTCGAATCGTTGGATAACCCTTAATTTTGGGTACTTTGAAAACAGCTTCCTTCTTAAAAGCTTTTTTTGAATCTTCTTTTTTTATATTTACAATTACCATTGTGGAAAACTAATTCATATTTTTTGCTATTTTTCGATTATGATACTTTCTAAGGTTATATCCTATACATACTAGCTCTAATTCTACTTTTACTCCACTTTCTCCTCGCCGATGAAGTCGTACATATTCAAAGTCCTGCTTGATATCCGCAAACGCTCCCTCTGCCTGTACACTGCGATTCTTCATCAGCTTCTTTCCTTCCTCACTCTTTAGACATTCATCTATTTCTCTATGCATCTTCTCCAAGGCTGGTACGATCCTTGCGCTTCTTCCGTTTTTTGATGTCGTGCATTTGCTCCTGTGCGGACATTCTACACAGTTTTTATTTCTGTAATACACGGTTGTTTTTGGGTATTGTCCCTTAAGGCTGACTCCGACACGTTCTACTTCAAATACATATCCGACAGGGCATACAGGTGTTCCGTTTTCATCTCGCTCCATGTGCCGTAGCTGATAACGATTCTTGTCCGTTATTTTTTCTTTCTTTTTTTCATATCCGCTGTATTTCAATATCCCTTTGATACCATTACTCCTGCAGTAACTGTAATTTTCATAGCTTCCGTATCCTGCATCTGTCACTTCCACTTTTGGATAGTTACCATACAGTTTTTTATATCCTTCTGTAAATGGTTGTAATGTTCGTATATCATTCGTATCGCCACTGATATAAGAATATGCGATATATCCATTGCTTACTCCTACCTGCACATTGTATCCCGGCTTGAATACATTCGTATGATTGTAATAATCATATTTCATATGCATGAATGTAGCGTCCGGATCTGTCTTGGAAAAACTGTTCCTGTTTCCCAGTATATCTTCCTGCATTGCATACTGCCACATCTTTACTGCACTTTTCTTCAGTTCATCGCACAATTTTGCGATTTCGTGCTTTCCTCGGCCTTTTCGAATATATCCTTTTTCTTTCAACCAGTTTTCTAGTGTTTCATCTATTTGTATCATATATTCGATATTCGGATATTTTAGAAGGGAATATTGAATATTGATCTCATGCTTTTTAAAGTATTGGTTTATCTGTCTCAATAGCTCCATACATTTCTGCCAGTGTCTTGGAAGATAACATCTGCTCCAGCCTCTCCAACAGAAAGTCATCTTGTTGGCATTTGCTTCGAACTTCGTTCCATCGATATAAAGAATCTGTTCTTCTAGCGCTTTTTCATCCTGTATATACAGATAGATTTCCTTCGCAATGGTTTCTATTGATTCTTTCAGAGTATTATTGATGAAACGCTCAAAACTTTTGTAACTGGGAACACAACCATTTGTAATGCTGCGATATCGAACATCGTAGCGACAAAGCTTCTCTAACCTACGTAAAGAAGCGTAGCCATTTTCAGCGAAAGCCATAAGGATGACGGTTAGCATCATGACAGGATCATAAGAACGAGGATCAAGACTAAGGAAGTCTATGAACTTACTCAAATTTATCCTCCTCAAGACTTCCAGGATCGTGATACTCAAATCATCTTTAAGAACATCGTTTTGAAAAGAAAAATTAAAATCTAGTAGCATATATGGCTGATATGCTGTATAATTTTCTTGGTTAATTTGAGTACTTGTCATACATAAATTATACCAAAAAATACACCTTCTTCCTTATGGAATTGGGTGTATTTTTTTTGTCTTAGAGCTTGACTTATCTGTCACAGCACCTTGTGTGTTTAGAAATTGTTTAGATTTTTACTTTCGCTTTGTTAAGATATGTTTGATATGCTGTTTTCATAGGGAGGGATCGACATGCTTGCATTGTTATTGTCGAGTGTTTGCTTTGTTTGCTTTTTCTTATGCTTTGCTTATGAATTGCATAAGTTAAGGATCAAGCCAAAAACGTATGTGTGTATAGCCATGCTACTGGCACTTCCGGCTTGGGATATTCATAGCATCGTATTTGCTTTTGAAATTCATTTTATCATCTTTTATGAAATTGCCAAGCTGTTTACGATATGGTGGAAGGGCGGTAAAACAAGAGTGCTTGCTATTGGAGCATTGTCTTTGTTGTTAGCCGGTGCTTGGGTAGGATATGGTTTCTATAATATGAAGCATATCGTGCGTAGAGAATATGTCATTCAAAGTGAGAAGCAACTGAATCATAATTATACGATTGCCGTATTATCGGATCTTCACTATCCAACCACGATGAATAAGCAAGAACTTGCTGAACTAGTACAGCAAATCCACCGTGAGCAAGCAGATATTGTTTTGCTTTGTGGGGATATTGTTGATGAATATACTTCCATGAAAAAGCGAGAGGAGGTTTTTTCACTCTTGGAAGGCTTATGCACGAAGTCCGATGTATTTTATGTATTCGGAAATCACGATACCGGACAGTATTCCTTTCAAAATGCTATATCAAAAGAAGAATTACGTTCACTTATCGAGGCACATCATATTCGGGTGTTAGAAGATGAAGTTGCTTGTGTTGATGACAAGCTGTGCCTTGTGGGAAGAGATGATTATCGCATACATAATCGTAAGAGCGTCGCCACATTGTTGTCAATGATGCCGGATAACTGCTACAAGATTGTGGTGGATCATCAACCACGGGAATTGGAAAAAAGTGCGGAATTAAAGGTGGATTTACATATTTCCGGACATACGCATGCCGGACAGCTTTTTCCTCTTTATTATATATTTGAATGTTTCCATCTCAATGAACTAAACTATGGAAAAGAAACCATTGCGCAAATGGAAGCCATCAATACTTCAGGAGCAGGGGGCTGGGGCTTTGCGATTCGCAGCGATCATCATAGTGAGTATGTTATTTTAAAGCTGCAATCCACTTCTGCTTCAAATCGGTAGTGATTGAGAAACAAGGAAGTCTATGATAGAATGTATCTTAGAATGCGGAGGGTCTTTATGAAGCTTGCACACGTCTTTATCGAACATTCTACCATGCACTTAGATCGCACCTTCAGCTATGGCTGCGATGGCTTTACTGTATGTCGTGGAATGCGTGTTGTTGTCCCCTTTGGCGCAAAGGAAATTGTCGGCTTTGTGGAGCGTGTTGAAGAAATCAGTACGCAAGAGGCAGCAGCTTATGACTTTGAAATAAAAAGGATCATACGTGTGCTAGATGAAGAACCTTTGTTAAATGAGGAATTGTTTGAACTTGCAAATATGATGGCGAAGCGATACATTGTGCCACGTATTGCTTGTTTTCAATGTATTTTGCCGGCTAAGCTGAAACCTCGCTCTACGGCAAAATGCAGAAAATTAGAGACATGGGTTCGATATGAAAAGGATATTGCATCTTTGACCAAAAAGCAGCAGGTGGTTTTAGAAGCGATGAAGGAAGCTAAGGAGATGCTTCGTACTACTTATTATCAAATGTATAAATCCGTAGGAAAAAAGTTAATTTCTTTAGGTTGTGTAACGGTATTTGAAAGGGAAGCACAGGCAGTACTTGGGTGTGAGGAGCCATCGGGTCCGGTTTTCGATTTGAATGCCCAGCAGCAACATGCAGTTGATGCAGTCTTACACCATTCGGCAATGGTAACCTTGCTGCATGGGAATCGAAGGTGATCACATCGAACCGGGTGTGAGTATGAAAAATCCAAATGAACGCGAAAATAAAGCATTTCTTGCTTTTTCGTGCATCGGAAATAAAGCTAAGATCATCAGTGGAGAGGCAAAGGGTCGTTGTGGTTATGTAACCGGAAAGCATGGTGGCATCGATCATGTCATGGCTTATTTTGATCGTAAAACCTTAGAAATGATGACCTGTGATGATAAAATTCTTGTACAGGCTTGCGGGCTTGGCTTAAAGCTTTTAAATCATCGTGAAATTCAGGTTATGAATATCGATCCCGAGCTGTTGGATAAGCTTGACATCACAGAAGAGCAGGACGGTATTCATGTACCGGTCGCAGCCTGTGTTCCTGCTCATCTGATGGGAAGTGGCTTTGGAAGCTCAGAGGTGATGCTTGGGGGAATATTGGCATGCTTGGAGATTACGATATCATGACACAGGATAAAGAAGCAAATAAGCTTCATGGCATTGATAAGCTTCGCTTTGGTGATCTAGTGGCGGTAATGGATCATGACAATCATAACGGACCACATTATTTAAAAGGTGCAATATCTATCGGAGTTGTTGTTCATTCTGATTCCTTTACCAGTGGGCATGGTCCCGGTTTAACCATTATTTTAACATCACGAGAAGCGACCATTCACCCGGTTCTTGATTCTAATGCCAATATTGCAAATTATCTGAATATCAAATAATTATAAAAATTGAAAGACAAGAAAATATTTTTTCAACAAAACATTTTAAAAGAGATTTCAAATTTGATATGCTATCATTCAAATAAGAAATCTCCTTTTTTATCATTTGTTTAAATGAAGAAATAAGCTCATAATTGTTTCAATAGTTCTTCGAAAGAATAAATTTCTTCATCAGCTTCTTTGGTTTCTTGTATTACACTTGCTCCTTTATATGCAATCACTTCCATTCTCGCTTCTTTTGCAGCATGTATTCCGGCAGGGCTATCTTCAATAACAAGGCAATCAGCTATATTCAAATGAAACTTTTTAGCTGCAAATTGATAGACATCTCCAAATGGTTTTCCCCTCTTTACCATTTCCGTAGATATAATCTCATCAAAAAAATGTGTCAATCCTATTTGCGAAAGCGTTAATTGAATTCCCTTTAAGCTAGATGATGAAACAACTGCTATCTTTTTATCATGTTCTTTTAATTTAATTAACACTTCTTTTACAAAAGGCATCGCATATATATTTCCTTCTTTATAAAACAATGTATCATATAAAGCTATTTGCTTTTGCATACATTCTTCTAATGTTTCCGAAATAGAATATTCTTTTAATAATCCCCTACTTATAACTTCTAATGATTTCCCTATATATTTTAAAAGATTTTCTTGTTTCTCCTCGATATTGTGCAAATATAAATATTCTTGTAATGCTTGTAAATAAATACGCTCGCTATCTACAAGAACGCCATCCATGTCAAAGAATATCGCTTTATAATTTTGAAGTGATTTCATGAACATGATCCATAAAATTCTTTACCCTATCTTCATCAATAGGATTTTCGAAAATTCCATCTTTTTTAAAATATGTTCCGACAAATGCGCCGTCAGCTAATTCAAAAACCTTATCTACACTTTCTAATGTTACACCGGTAGATGCAAAAATAACAGCTTGTGGAAAATTGTCTCTTACCTGTTGCATAAGTGATAAATCTGCTTGGCATCCGGCTACTGCACCAGTAACTGCTAAAGCATCTGGTTTGTCTAATTTATAAACCGCACGAAGCGCTTCGATTGGATCTCTTCCGCCTATATCTGCACTTGATTCTACATTAACATAATAAACTAGTTTAAAATCATCTATTCTCAATTGGTGTCTTAAGCGATGTATAGCTCCACCATCTGTATCCAATAAACCTCCGCTTGTTGCATATACCCCATGATATGTTCCTCGTGTAAACTTCGCATTCACTGCGGCAGCAATACACAAAGTAGCCTTAGCATCTCCAATAAGATGAACACCATAAGGAACGGTAATAATTTCCTTCAAAGCACCTATAATATACGCCATAGACGCTACCATTTCAAAGCTGGCTCCGTTTGGATAAGGTAAAGAAAACTCATTTGTAAACAGTAATCCGTCTATACCTCCATTTTGTAAAGCGACCACATCTTTCCTAGCTGCCTCTAAAACTTTCTCCATTCCTCCCTCTTCATCATATTTAGGATCACCGGGCAAAGCTTTAAAATGAACTAAACCAATTACTGCTTTTTTCTTTTGAAACATTGTATTTATCCAATTCATATTTTATCTCCTATAAAATTCCAAAGAATGCGCCCGCAATTCCAATAACTGTAATTGCTAACATTATCTTTATGACACTTACATTTTTACGCAAACAAACAAATACTATAAAGGTAGTTAATACACCTAATAGTCCAGGCAATATTTGATCGAATAATTGTTGAAATTCAATTACCGTCTCCCCAAATTTTAATGTAAATGGCGTAGTAATTGAAAGCGTAGTCGCAATTAAAGATCCCGCAACAGTAAGTCCCAATACAGACATACAATCGGTAATTCTATGTAATAGCGAAGGATCTGAAATTTTCGAAAAAGCACTTCTTCCAAACTTATATCCTGTAAAGAAAGTAAAGTATCCTGTTCCTAAAATATATGCGGTATATGTTATAAAAAAGAAGATCGGTCCGATGACAGAACCCTGTACCGCCATATCTAATCCTATTGCCAATAATATTGTTTTAACCAGTCCCTGCGTAATAGTATCTCCGATTCCGGCAATTGGTCCCATTAAACCAGTTTTGATGCCGTTAATCATGTCATCACTTAAATCAGCACCATTTGCACGTTCTTCTTCCAAAGAAGCAACGATACCTGGAATGATAGCACCCCATTGATTTTCTGTATTAAAGAATGCCATGTGTCTAGTTAAAGCAGCTGATAAATCTTCTTTGTTTGGATAAAGGCGTTTTAAAATAGGTGTCATTGCATGACAGAATCCAAGAGCCATTAAACGTTCATAATTCAAACACATTTCACTTGTTAGTTCCCATATTGCAAAAGACTTAAGAAGATCTTTTTTTCGTAAACGAATTTCCTTTTTTTCTTCGCTATTTACCACCTGATTAGTCTCCATTATAAGCGTCCTCCTTTGATCCAAAATGCCAAAACAACAAAGCAAATGCTAACCCAAATAAAGTTACAGGTATAATACTTAATTCAAAGAAAGCTGACAATACATACCCAATAATTAAGAAAGAGATAAATTTACCTTTAAAAATAGCTTTCACTAATAATGCTAATCCTAGAGTAGGTAATAATTTTCCTACTGCTAACATACCATCAACAATAAAAGATGGCAGCATATCCATAAAGCTTTGGAAATAATCCGCTCCAAAGTAAACCGCAATAAAAGCAGGAATAACATAAACAAAGAAGCGAACAATTTGTGGCATAATTACATTATTAATAAAAATACCACGTGTATCTCCCTTCGCAGCACATTTATCTGCACGATGAACCCATAAACAGTTTAATGTCCATCTTGATTCTGTTGCCAACATTCCGATCATCCCCATACTTACAGCAATGGTACACCCCATTTCTGGAGGCTGGTCTGTAATGATGGTTAATGCAGTCGCAATAACCGATGCATAAGTATAATCCACTGCGCTGACTCCGCCGATAACAATGTTTCCCAAATAAACAAGCATTGTCGTTGTTCCAATTGCTAAGCCTGCTTGCACATCCCCTAAAATCAGACCTACAATAGGTCCCCACATAAAAGGTGCACATAGCCCTAATGACCAACATAAAAACTCAATATTCGAACATGCAATCCATGCACATAATGCAATTAATATAGCTTGAATAAGCATAACTAACCTCCTCGTATAATATTTATTTAATGTGTGATAGCAAAACTACAGGATTAGAAGGTGTCGTTTGAAAATATACTTCAATACCATTAGCTTCCAATTCTTTCAAAATCTGCACTTCTTCATCACTAGCAGAAACATTCTTATATAATTGATGACGATTAGGATTTGCTCCCATTCCTCCTACATTAAGTTTTTTGATTTGCAAACCATTTTCAAACAAAAACTTTGCAGTATTTGGTGTTTTAACCAATATAATTGTATTACTCGAATCCTGCTCATACTTTTTAATTTTCTCATCAATATTCTCACAAGGAACCACAACTAATTCGATTTCACTAGGAGCTACCATTTTCATAACTCCGATTAAAAATTCATCCTTCGCTACTTGATCATCTACAATCATCACTCTTTTAGCACGATAATTCTTTATCCAAGCAACAACGACCTGACCATGAATCAAACGGTCATCAATTCTTAAAAAGTTAATTGGCATGTTATTCACTCCCCTTTAAAATATCATCTTTCGTAACAATTCCAGCAATTCCGCTTGTTTTAGCTAAGGAACACAGTTCCTCAAATCCGATTTTATCTTTTTGCATTCCAACCTCTAATAGCATTGGTAAATTCACCCCCGTAACAACATAAATTCTTTCATTTTGTAATTGTGGTATTACACTATTGAATGGAGATCCAGAAAGTAAATCAACTAAAATTAAAATATTATCATTTTCATGCTTTACTATATAGTCTTCAATTTTTAATCGAAAATCTTCAATTTGCATCCCAGGCATTAATGTTAGCGAAGAAATATTCTTTTGTTCACCAAATATCATCTCTGCTGTAGATAAAAGGGCCTGAGCAAATGCTCCATGTGTAATAACTAATAGACTATTTTGCATTTTCTAACTCCTTACATAATTCATTCCAAATTTGTATATCTGAAATTCCAGTTTTCTTCACTGCGTCAGCTAATGTGTAACAATCCATCTCTTCACTAAGATCAATTGCTTCCAAAAGCATAGTTAAGTTTGTTCCTGAAACTAATGCAAAGTCAAAGTGCTGCATAGCTTTTGTTAATGCAACTGTACAAGCTCCAGACATAAGATCGGTTAATACTAAAATGTTATTCGTTTTATTTACAATTGAAAGAAATTGCTCACTATATTCTTGCAGTGTCATGTCATAGCGAAGTGGTAAATCAATCACTCCATCTATACTTCCAAAACGTGAAGCAGTCTTCAAATACATGGTTGAAAGCCCATCATGCATGGCTACTACAATCAATGTCCTTTTCATTTCTTAACACCTCCTTTAACTTTAATTCCTTTTCACCAGGAATTTGTCGTATTTCAACCTCAATTTCCTGTTGAAACCATTGATGAGCAATTTGAATATCTTTTTTACATAGGATTACAGCTCCTGTAATTTGTATAACATTTTTTTCGCCTTTATTACGCAAACCTCCAATATTAATAGTCTTTATTCGTGGTATATAAGGAATAACGAGATTTGCATCACTAAAGCTATTTACAATGCACATAACTCTTTCCTGTGATTGCTCACACGCATATAATAATTGTGCACACTTATTAACTTCGCTAAACTTTAACTCCACTTCTTTAGGTTTAGCTAAGCACAATGTCATTTTTGAGAATTCATCATTAGCAACTTCATTATTTATAATTATAATTTTGTTAATTCGGTACCTTCGTGTCCAACTTCTAGCAACTTGACCATGAAGTAAACGATCATCAATTCGAAATAACGTTATCATATAATTTCTCCCTTCCTATTCGGCCGCATGTAGGAATTTGTTAACAAATCCGTTTACGATTCCTCCTCATGCTTCTATCATAATCAGTAACCAAGTTTTTATCCATAAGAAAAATTTCACTAGTGCAAGTGAAATTTTTTCTTTATTCAAATGATTTTATCAATTGCTCATAGTTTTTTATGTACCTATGATCCTTTTCACACCATTGCGATATTTTTTGATAAATCTGTTCTATCAAGGAATATTCTAAAACAGAAACATTACAGAATACAACGGTTGATATATACGAATGATTCCATAAAACAGGCGCTTTTAAAAGCATAATTGCAACACAAGGTATAGCTAAATCATACAATGTATGTAAAATTACACAACCATTTCCAACTTCGGAAAAAGATAAACAAATACCATTCATAATACTATTACTGATTCCTTGTCCCATTTCACTTGCCAGCAAATTAGCTAGTGAAATCAATACATCCTCTTGTGTGTTACATTCTAAATTAGTAAAGAAATACTCTTTGCGTATAAGGCTGCGCATATCAACATATGGAATTGAAGTATGCGAAAAGGCCTCATAAATTTCATCATAGAAATTTTCTAAATGTCCATGGATATAAATAAACGGAACCTCAATATCCAAGGATATAGGAATTGTTGCAATTAAAATATCATCATGATGAAAATCGAACTCAGGAAGCTCATAAATATCCAAAGTAATAATATCTTGAATTTGAGATGCAAATTTTTCATTTAATTGATTCAAGGTTAAAATCATTTCAGGTCGTCCATGTCCACATATTAAAATCACTCGACGCTTTTTCTTCTTTTTTATTTTTGACAAAGCTAAATTAAAATATAAAACCAAATAAGCAAATTCATTTTCATCTAGTTTTATATCAAACCATTGTTCAATTTCGTACGCTGCTTCCATACATATTTCAACAGCATATTGATAATGTCGCATAGTTTCAAACAATAGCGGATTGCGCATATATAATTTATTTCGGATTCTCTCTACCATTGCAGGAATATGCAACTTTAAAAATTCATTTAATTCTTGATTTAAAAATAATGATATATGAAATCTTTTTTTTATTCTACGATAAATTGCATACAACAATTCTTCTATTTCTTCAGCACTTTCGCTATCTTGATTAACATTCATTACAATTGCTTTCGATTGAATATGAATTGCCAAATATATAATTTCATCATCTGGAAGAACAACATGAAATTGATTCTCCAACATTCCCTTTAAAGACTTTGCCGCATCATAGTATACAGATTTCATTATTTTGGCTCGCTTTGCAGTATCAAAATGCACATACTGATAAAACTGGTACCTTCTAATAGCAATCATAATATGAATGACCATATTCTGTATAGATAGGTCAGAAAATCGAATTGCATACTCATTCAACACATGCAAAAGAGCTTCTCGTACAAAACGAATTTCTTTTTGATTCATATCGCTTGAAAACATCATATTATCTTGAACAAAAAAAGCTTCATTATTTTGAAAAAAAGATTCATTTATACAACGGCGCTTTTGAATTTCATCTCCCTTAATGATGATACCATCATTACCGGAATGAATACCTAATTCATAATTTGATAATAGTTTACGCACTTCTTTTAAAT
>OBZU01000462.1_pt1 | contig 12496 bp, 7 predicted proteins | sample 1495561 | NCBI WGS metagenome assembly OBZU01 (sample SAMEA2580250, study PRJEB22360) | human gut metagenome | biome: human gut; feature: human-associated habitat; material: faeces | place: Denmark | collected 2008/2010 | reverse complement strand
TTTATACGCGGCAAGCAATTTTTGTGTAGCTCACCCCGCCGGTGAAGCAATATCATCGTCTGTGATGAGGTTTGATTTCGCCGACAGGTCGAGCTGTGCTGTTGGATCAGTGCAGTGAGGCCAGGTAGGATTGTGCGTCCAGCGCGGCGCGGCATCCCATGCCTGCGGCACTGATGGCCTGACGGTACACCCGGTCAACGCAGTCACCGGCGGCGAACACTCCAGGCACGGAAGTATGCGTTCCGGCACCGGAGACCAGAATGTACCCGTCGTCATCCATATCCACGGAACCCTTCGCAAAACGCGTGGCCGGTTCATGGCCGATCGCCACGAAGATGCCCTCGGCGGGCAACGTGCCCGTCTCGCCTGTCACGGTGTCGCGAATGTCCACAAAGCCGGCGGAATCATCTGCGGTTTCAGTCTTTGCCGACAGGGAAATGCCGGTCGAAGAGGGAGCATTCAATGCCGATCCGGAGACATTCAGCATCGGAGTCGTCTTCAACGAGAGAAGATTTCCGGTGTTCTGCGCTGCGGGTGCCGCAGCGGTTACCGCATCAGCGCCTGTCTGCTCGCCGGCGGCGTTTTTCTGCCCGCGAATGGCTGTCGCCACCGTATTCATTTTCACGGTGATCTTGGGATTGTTCAGCACGCGCTCGACCATGATCTTGGAGGCGCGGAACTGGTCGCGGCGGTGCAATACGGTCACCGAAGAGCCGAAACGAGTCAGGAACAGTGCCTCTTCGAGCGCGCTGTCTCCTCCGCCCACCACGACGATGGGCTTGTCCTTGAAGAAGAAACCATCGCAGGTGGCGCAATACGATACGCCGTGACCGGAATACTCGGTCTCGCCGGGAATGCCGAGCTTGCGGTACTGCGAACCGGTGGTGATGATGACGGCATCGGCGTGATATTGGCTTCCATTGCTGCACGTGACGGTCTTGGGGGAGGAGCTGAAATCGACGCTCGTGACATCGAGATATTCGATGGATGCGCCGAAAGACTCCGCCTGATCGCGCATACGATCCATCAGTTCCGGTCCGAGAATGCCGTCAGGGAAACCGGGGTAATTCTCCACGGTGGTGGTGTTGACCAGCTGGCCGCCCGGCGTGAGCTCACCCGCAAGAATGGTTGGGCGATACCCGGCGCGTGCGAGGTAGATTGCGGCCGTATATCCGGCAGGGCCGGAACCGATGATGATGGTTGAAAGTTCAGTCATGTCCCTTACGATAGCGAGTTGACCTGACCTCGTCCAGCGGTGGGTGAACAACGACATGGATTCGCCTCGGATGCCGATTGGTCGCTTTCAGATTGCCGAAACAGGCATGCCGCGTTCATGGAAACCGGAGGAGCTAATACGAGCACGATACGGGCCCACAGCATAAGTCCACAGCGTGAGTCACCGCGTACGATGAAACACCCCTCCTACCCGTGAGTAGGAGGGGTGCCTATGAGAACTTCTGCGTCGCCTACAGAACGCGGATGTACACGATGTCGGATTGCGCCGCAGAGTTCTTTGACGTGGAGTTCTGTGTGGTCGAGTTGCCGAACGGGACGTTATCGATGTCGGTCTTGTCCGGCCAATCCTGATTGTCGGATCCGCCACCGTGGTTGTCTCCGTTCAGGATGAACCATGCGGCGACCAATCCCACCACCAGCAGAACCAGCGCGACGACGATGGCGATGACCTTGATCTTGAGCTGCCCCCAGAGTGGCTGGTCAGGCAGGTCCTCCTCGATATTGCGTCCGACATTCGCCGCGTTGACATCGTGCACCTGCTGGGGCGCGAAGCTCGGCGGCATGATCTGGGCCATAGGCGGCAGCTGATCTACCGAAGTACCATCAGTGCCTAGCAGCGGAACGGTGACCGTGGGGTCAAAGGCGTCGGATTGGGCACGCTGCGCCGGTGTCTGCACACCCGGCACATTCGCACCCGGAGCCGCCGCAGGACGGCCGCCAGACATGTTCCGCAGGGCATCGCGGCTGATTGGTGCCGTCATCCGCGTACGCGACTTCGATGATCCGGGGATGGCTGCTCCATTGGCTCCGGGCGCCGATGCCGACACTGTGAATGACGGGGGCATTACGGCGTCGCCCGACACCGCGGCCTTGGCGGATCTGGCGGCAAGAGCGGCCAATGATTCCGACATATGCGCGCGCGGCTGCGGCATGGCGTTCGTGGCAATGGGCTGAGCCGCACGGGTCGTGGGATGGCTTCCAGCCACGGTTTGCTCGCCTTCAGACACCTGCGCCTCACCGGACGGCGGCAACGGCGGGATGCTGCCGGCGCGGGTGCGCTCATTGTCGTCCTCTTCCGGCAGCGGAACATTCGGCATATTGGCCACGATGCTCTGTATCTCGCCGGTTGCACCGGTCGTCCGGGGTTTGCCGGTACTGCCCGCAACACCAGACGCACCAGCAGCGGACCTACGCGGCTTGGCGGCGGGCGGGAACGATGCCGGCAGCGGTGCATACACCGGCATCGGCTGCTCAATCGCGGTCTCTTCCGCAGTGGATGTCGTCACCGGCGACTCCGGCTCCCCGTCCTTGCGCAAGGAGCCCATAAGCTGACCGACCTTCGATTGCAGGGAGGCCAGGGTCTTTGACGGCTCGGCGGTATCCGGTTCGAACAATTCCGCTTCGGGGATGACCGGCTGATCGGCCGAGGGCGGATCTCCGGGCAGCTGAGCCAGGAACGCCTGCTGTGCGAGACGCTGCTCGTTGACGAACCTGGCCTCGGCGCCGGCTGCCAGTCCCGCCTCGGAAATCGACAATTCCGGCAGTTTCGTCGAGGTAACCAGCCCATTCGGCAGTTCCACGATCTTGTCATCGCTCGTGTCACGCAACGCCACCATGCTGATCGAGGCGCTGCCACTGACCGACGGCAATATGATGTCACGATCCGACAGGTTGCCGAATGGCTCCCACGCGCCCAGCAGCGCGCTCAGCTCGGCCAGCGTTGCCATCGGCACGATGATTTCCCCATCTTCGGTGTGCAGGGCCAGTCCACGCTTGCAGATCACGCGGAATTCCGTGGGAACGTCGGCGGGCAGCATATTCAGGTCGAACGTCGTGTTCGCGCCTGAAGGCGTCTTGGTCAGCAGCGCGTACAGCAGTGCGGCCAGCTGTCGCGTCGCCATCTGCTCATACGACATCACATCACCGTCGATGCCGCTGCAGATATCGGCCAATGCGGCGGCGACGGGAGTGTCGGCGAACTGCACGCCATTGACGCTCACGCGAATGGTATCGGTGCTCAGCGCGGTATGGGTCAGCCCCGTGTCCAACAGCTCCTGAACCGCCTGGGTGCATTGTCCCACGATCGATCGAATCGCGTCGTAGCTGAGGAACGAGGAAGACGAACGCTTCATGTATTCCGCCAGCGCCAGACCGGAGTCCGGCTCGGTGATCACCACCGCGGCATCGCCGACGTGCTGCAGCTGCAGCACCGGCGTGCAGTACCGGCTGTTGGCCAGCGCGAGCGTGGAAGCCGCCTCGTTGATCTGCGGCAGAACGGATGTGTCGGTGATGATGAACAGCTGGCAGGACTGCGCCAGCATGCGGTCATTGGCTATCCATGCGCTCAATCCGTCACTTTCGCGCAGTGAAGAAACGAGAGTGTAGCGACCGATGACGGTATCTCCCAATTGAGGCTTCATAGTAGTTGTTTCTCCGTGCTCTGCTGTCATGCGCTGAGATAGTGGTGATGCTGACATTCTAGCCGTGGGGATGGTCGGCTGTGCAGCCGCGATGGACGCGGCTTGACGAGTGGAATGATGCGGCGTTGGCGGTATGGTGGGAATTCGCGGCTGGGCGTTGTTGACGGCCGCGATACCTGCCGCTGCACTTGCTGCGGCACCGGCTGCGTTTGCCGCGACGTTCGGCAGTACGACGGACTTGATGGACGGGCGTTGGCCCTTACGGTTGACCGTCGGCGCGAAGCTAGGCGGAAGGTTGTCGGACGGAATCCCCCTGGGGTGGTCCTGAACCGGCCGTTCGAGATCGGTCACAGTTTCAGCGGCCCGTTCCGCGGAACCGTCATTCTCCGAGGTTCCATCGTCACCCAGCGAATGATTATCGTAATGATTATCATTCTCCGCAATTGCCGTGGTACCCTCTTCGACCTCCGCGTTTTGTGCCTGAGCTTCCTCGGTCTCCGACTCAGCCGGTGTCGATACCGATGTCGCAGTGGAAGTCCTACGCAACAGCCGTGCCTTCATGGTGACGATCAGGCTGGAGAACTCCTCCACGCGCATCAGCCATAGCAGCCCGGCATACACGGCCGTCACCACAATCGTCAGAATCGCGCATATGACGATGGATTGCCACCAGCTCATATGTCCGTTGACGCTGGAAACCTTCGCGCCGACCAAACGCGTGGCCAGCGGGTTGAGGAATAGTCCGCACGCGCATGCCGCCGCACCGGCAATCAGGGCCTTGACATGCATGATGATGATGCGCTTGCCGTCGATCCGCCCGCCGAATCGTCTGCGCAACAGCCAGAACACCCATGGGAACGTGATGATATATGACAGGCTCAGCGACAGAGCCACCATGAGCGTCCAATATTTCGGCGGCGCGAAACGCAGCGAGGTCAGCAGAAGCAGCAACTGCACGGCGTTGTCGGCCGCCGCGAACAGGAACGGGCTGCGGCCGTCCTCATACGCGTAGAAGGCGCGCTGCACCAGCAGGAACGCACTGGTGGGCACCAATCCCACCAGCAGGCCGATCAGAGGCCCGGATATCAGAATCGCCCCATGCACATTCGTGGACGGAATCAGCGCCTTCACCAGCGGCACCGGCATGGCAATCATGACCGCGGTGAAGAAGAACATCGCAAGACCGGTGGATCGCAGGGATGAGCTGAGGTCGGCGCGGGCATCCCCGATACGATGCTCGCTGATCGCGCGGGACATGCGCGGGAACACCGCGGTCGTGATGGACACGGCGATGATCGAATAGGGAAGAACGTATATCGTGTACGCGTACTGATAGCTCGCGTTGCCCGCGATGCCGTACAAATCGCCGCCGGCGGTCGGGGCGCCGGTATTGACACGCGAATTGACGATGCCCATCAGCTGGTTGAGCAGCACCATGGCGATGCTCCACACCGCCACCTGGCCCATGGAACGCAATCCCAGCCCATGCAGTCCCCAGCGAGGCCGGTAGTGGATGCCGCAACGCAGCAAAGGAATGAACAGCACCAGGGCCTGGAACGCCACGCCGGCCGTCCAGGCACCCGCGGTCAGGGCTATCTTGCCGGATGTCCAGAACGACATCGGCTGCCGTCCCGCGTTGCCGAACAGCATGATGAACGCGCCGAAACCGATGCAGCTGATGACGTTGGCGCCCACGGAGCTCCACGCATACGTCGCGAAACGCCCCTTTGCGGCGAGGATCTGCCCCAATACGGTATACAGGCCGTAAAACAGGATCTGGGGCATACACCACAGCGTGAAGGCGTTCGCCAGCGCCCTTTGCGCGGGCGTCCAGCTGGAGTCGAGGTACAGCATCGTCAGCAGTGGCGTGCCGGACGCCATCAGCAGTGTGATGGCCAGCAGCAGCGCGATGGACAAGGTGATGAGCTTGCTGAGTCGCTCATCCGCGTCCTTCTGCTTGAGCGTGCGCACGATCTGCGGCACGAGCACCGCGTTGAACACGCCGGTGGACAGCAGGTTGAAGATCACCTGCGGTATCTGCGCGCCGGCCTGATACGCGTTGGCTGCGATACCGGTGGTACCGAGCGCGCCGACGAGGAAGATGGTGCGGATCTGGCCGGTCACACGTGACGCGGCCGTGCCGCACGCCATGATCAGCGAATTGCGTCCTACCGTGGTGCTCATTCGTCGGGGTCCTTCTTTCGATGGAATTGGCGCCAGAGGCCGACCAGGCCGAGCAGCAGCGAGAAGCCGATGATGATGAATCCGGTCATGTCGCTGATGCGCAGCACGCTGGTGATGTCGGTGTTCTGTGCGGAACCGAACGTGTCGCCGTTGCGGTCCAGCAATGTGATGTGGGCTGTGGCGTGGCCGGAAGTGGCGACGCGGATGGCGAACGTGACCTGCGCCTCGCTGTTCGCCGGTATGGTGGCCTCAGTGAACCGCGATGTGACGATTTCCATGGAGTCGGTGAGGGATGAGACCTTCACCCGTACCGGATACGGATGGTTGTTCCTGACGGTGACGGGCATTTTGGCCGTTTCGCTGACGACGGTGATGGAGTCGGTCGGCGTGATGGATACGCCGCCGAACATGCCTCCGCCGAGCCGTTTGGCGCCGTCGACCAGACTGTCGATGTTGCGCGACGCGGACGAGAGCGCATGCAGTGCCAGCGTGCTCTGTGCGGCCTTGATCTTGCGGATCCAGGACGCGGATGCCTTATGGTCGGTGAGGACCGACGTGGCGAAGCGGTTGATGTCGTTGCGGCTTTCGGCCAGCGATTCCAGCGCGGACGTGACCGATCGGGTGTTCCGCTCGCTTAAATGACTGTCTTGGGGGACGATTTGCAGCGCCTTGTCGCCGGTCCGATAGGCGTCGGCGCCAATGAGATCGTTCAGGTCGGTGAGTTGCAGCCATGAGGACTGTTCGACCGCGGTCATCAGCGTGTCGATGAACGCCGCCGACATATTAGTGCCGAAGCAGACCAGCAGGTTGCGGTTCATCGCCGCATACGGCTGCTCCATCTGATAGAAGGCGCTCTGCGCGACGAACCGCGCGATGCGTCCCGCGTTACTGGTCTCGCCGTCCGCATCACTGCTGGTGGGCTTGCCTTTGGCGAGGTCGCCGAGTTCCTTCTGCTCGCTCAGCACCGTGATGTCGCCGGCCGAGGTGGGGATTGTGTATGTGCCTGTGTGCACGGTGGCCGTGGTGCTGGAGTCGAAGTCGTGACCGGCGATGACGTACTGGTATCCCTGCTTCCTGGCCGTGGAGAGCGCCTGCCGGGTCCAATCGCCCTTGCCTTGCCAGGCGATGGGCAGGGAATTGGATGATGCCGGTGCCGCGGCCAGTGCGGATCGTGCGTTCCATGCGCCGGTGCCGACGCCGGCCTGTTCGTACGACCGAACGTTGTTGATCGCGGCATAGGCGGTGATGTCGAATCCGGCCGGCTGCATGACGGCATCGATGCGTTGCCCGGTGTCGGAAGCCAATGCCGTCGGATCGGCTATGGTCTGCAAATCGCTGTGCTTGCCGATGAGGGAGAGTTTGGCGGCGAGTGCATCATTGTCGCGCGGGGTGAGCACTGCTGATTGCGTCGCCGCGGTGTCTTCGGAGTCGTCGGTATTGTTGCCGGAGCCGTCGTCTGTGCTGCCATCCGTGCCGCCGCCACCTGATTGTGTAGATTTTGTGTCGGATCCATCGCCGTTGTCATGCACCACGAGCTGGTCGATGGCGTTCTTGTCGGCCTGCTGGCCGGTGTTCATCAACGGCATGACCATGGTGATGGCCATCGGCGGGGTCTGTGCGTTGCGCAATCCCTGGGATGATCTGGTCAGGAAGCTGTGCAGGCGAATCGGCTTGGCGTTCGGATCGACGGTACGGTCCGACCCGGATGACCCGTCAGAAGAGCCCGTGGATTGAGAATCGGTCGCCTGGGTCGCCTGATAGGTGACCAGCAGCGGTTTCGGCCCCCACATCTGCAACGCCTTCAACGCATCGCTGTCGGCCGCCGCGTCGATCTTCACGGAAACCTTCTTGTTCGCCGCGATGGACGGCACCGTGGCCGTGCCGAGAACGGTGCGCACCGGAATCGATACGTCCCCGGTCGCCCAATGCTGGATGTCAGTGCGCGATACGAACGTATATGACGGGTTGTAGGCCACGGTCACCAGGCCCGGTGACGTCGCGGCATACGTGGGATTGGAGATGCTGATGGTGATGTGGTAGCCGGATGTGTCGGTGACCACGGGCGTCGATTCGGTGATCGACAAGGCGGTCGTCTGCGTGGCCGTGTCCGTCTCGTCATCCGCCATCGCCATATGTGCCGGGCCGGCCGGTACCATGCGGCCTGCGAACAGCATCGCGCATGTCAGCAACATGATGGTAAAGAAGCGCCATAGGCGTGTCGTTCGGTGAGATAACGATGGCACGGCCTGACCGTGCTCGGGGCTGTTCGCGATCATCCCTGCTTCATTTTCCTTGCGTAGAGCCAAGCGATCTTGCGTTCATTAGGATAGCTGAGAACGTCATCCAAATCATCGAAATCCACCCAGATGGCGTCTTCGGCTTCATGATCCGGATCGCCCTCCACCGTCAGGTCGCCGCCGATCTGGCGCAGCGCGAAATGATGCACGAGCTTATGCACGCGCTGGCTGGTACCGGTGAACCAATAGTCGATGGTGGCAATGGACTCGACCACCTCACCCAGAATGCCGGTCTCCTCGTGCACCTCGCGCACGGCGGTCTGCTGCGGCGTCTCGCCCTTTTCGATATGGCCCTTGGGAAGGCACCATTCGAGATGGCCGTTGCGGGAGTGTCGCGCGATGATGGCCACCCGGCCGCGCTCGTCGAACACCAGGCCGCCGGCCGAGTATTCGCGCACCACCGGGAGCTCCTGAGCGTCCAGCGACGCGAATGTGGTCGGCCCGTCGCCCGCCCGTCGCTGCGGCATCATCGCAGGTGTGGGAAAGCGTGGTTCCGGTGACCTGACAACGGTTTTCGGCGTGCGCGGAGCCTCGGACGTATAGAGCAACGTATCGGGTTCGAGCGGATTTTGGGTATGGTCGCCCGCAGCATGCGCAAGCATGCGCGCGAGGTCTGCGGGCGTAATCATGACTTCCACCTTACTCAATACCGTGTGCAGGTGGGGTAACGGTATGCTTGAATACGCATAAAAGCGGTAATACTTTATGGAAAGGCCTCGTGTGAATTTCGAAGTTTGGCCGGAAGCCATTGAACTTGGACACCTGTTCGCGGCTCGCGGGTACGAGCTGGCGTTGGTGGGCGGCCCCGTGCGTGACCTGTTGCTGCACCGGCGTTCCCACGACCTCGATTTCTGCACGTCGGCCCATCCCGACGAGTTCGAGCCGATCCTGCGTCATTGGGGACGTGACGGTTTCTGGGATATGGGCCGCAAATTCGGCACTTTGGGTGCGATGCGCCGGCGCGAGGACGGCACCGAAGTCAAGGTGGAGATCACTACGTACCGGTCCGACACGTACGATCCCGAATCCCGCAAGCCCGAAGTCAGCTACGGCGATTCGCTCGAAGGCGATCTGTCCCGCCGTGATTTCACCGTGAACGCCATGGCGCTGCGCGTGCCGCAGCTGGAGTTTGTGGACCCGTTCGGCGGCGCCAGCGATTTGGCTAAAGGCGTATTGCGCACGCCGGTGGATCCATATCAGTCCTTCGACGACGACCCGCTGCGCATGATGCGTGCCGTGCGTTTCGTCGCACAGCTCGGGTTCAGCATCGCCCCCGACACGGCTGCCGCCATCAGCGACATGACCGATCGCATCGACATCGTATCCGCTGAACGGGTGCGTGACGAGCTCACGAAGCTGTTGCTGTCCGATCGTCCGAGGGCGGGTGTCGAAGCGCTGGTCGAATCAGGTCTCGCCGATATCGTATTCCCGGAGATTCCCGCCCTGCAGCTGGAAATCGATGAGCACCACCGCCACAAGGACGTGTTCGAGCACACGATGATTGTGCTCGATCGCGCCATAGCGCTGGAGACCGGGCCGGAAGGCCCCGTGCCCGCTCCCGACCTGACGCTTCGCCTGGCCGCGCTGACCCATGACATCGGCAAGCCGAAAACACGCCGGTTCGAGCCCGGCGGCAAGGTCAGCTTCCATCATCACGATGCGGTCGGCGCGAAAATGACGCGCAAACGGCTCAAGGCGCTGCGGTTCGACCATCATCTCGTCGAGGATGTCAGCGAGTTAGTGAACCTGCATCTGCGGTTCCACGGGTATGTCGAAGAACCATGGACCGATTCCGCCGTGCGACGCTACGTCAAGGACGCCGGTCCGCTGTATGAGCGGCTGAACCGGCTGACCCGCGCCGACGCGACCACTCAGAACCGTCGTAAGGCGATGGTGTTCTCGTCCGCCATGGACGAGATGGAGCAGCGCGTGCGCGATCTCAAGGAGAAAGAGGACTTCGACGCCATCCGGCCGGATATCGACGGCAATGAGATCATGACCATCCTCGGCATCGCTCCCGGCCCGGAGGTCGGCCGCGCATACAAGCACATGCTGGAATACCGGCTCGATAACGGTCCGGTCGACCATGACACCGCGGTGGCCGAGCTCAAGCGGTGGCACGCGTCGCTGTAAACGTGCCCAAGAAACGGTTCGGCGGCTGTCCGCGTAAGGCAGGCAGCCGCCGAATATCGGGGGTTTCAGGCCGTCATGACGATGCTGGCCGTCATTCCACCTTTTCATGATCGAGGGCCTTGGGCAAGGTGCCCATTGACTGGACGGGCACGCATCCCTCGAAGTTTTCGATGGCGGTGTCGCCGCTCGGCAGGCTGTCCTTGTTGGCCAGATCGTTGAACGAGGCGCCGAGCACCACGTCAATCAGCTTGTCGTCGCGGTCGTCCATCACCATCACCGCGTTCGTGAAGTTCGTGTTCAGCGTGTACGCCTCGTTGATGGCGTTCTTGCCGAAATAGATTGTGGTGCGCTCGACCTTCTTGCCCTTGTAATTGTCCCAGCCGGTGACCTTGAACTGGCGGTTCGACAGCGCGGTGCTGACGGCCTTCGCGAAGCCGACGAATTTGGTGCCGTTCAGCACGCGCACCTTGACGTTCGCATAGTTGGAATATGTCTGGTTTTTGCCGTTGGCGTCCTTGGTCGAGCAGGGCACGCGCACGCCGTAATTCGGCTTGACTGCGGACGTGGCCGTTATGCCCAGACCCCCGACATGGAAATAGAACAGCGCCGACACGACCAGGGCGACGGCAAGCACCGCGCCGACACAGGAGAATACGATCTGCTGGCGGCGGCGAATGTAACGCTTGCGTTCCGCGCGTTCGTCATAAGGCTGAGTCATGGGTCCGTCCTTTTCTTACGAGACTGGTACACAGATTAGCGTCACTGTCTGACGCGATAAGACAGGGATGGCAGGACGGTTATGACCGGTCTCGCCGGCGCCTGTGCAGCGATGATGCGATCCACCGTGGCGGATTGCTCCCATGCGGTGCGAACGCGGCGGGCGACGGCATCGTCCGTTACGAACGCGATGACCGATGGGCCGGAGCCGGAAACGAATGACCGGGATGCCCCGGCGGCCAGGGCGGCTTCGATGGCTTCGCCGCTGCGGGGGTGCAAGGTGACCGCGGCGCGCTGCAGATGGTTGTCGTCGCCGTCTCCCGCGCCCATCTTGTCGAAGGTCGAGTAGACATTCGGCGTGCTCAATTGCGCACGGTACGCTCCCACCAGCAATTGGCCGGCGAATCCGCGGTCTCGCAGCGTCTGAACGCACGATGAATCATCCTCCAGCGGGATGATCCGCTCGCCGAAACCGGTGCCATGCGCATATCCGCCCTCCAGGCAGAAGGGCATATCGGCGCCGAGCGTTGCGGCGATATCACGCAGCCGTTCAATCGTCCAGTGCAGTCCCCACAGGGTGTTCACGGCGAGCAATGTCGCCGCCGCGTCGGCGGATCCGCCGCCCAATCCGGCACCGACGGGAATGTGCTTGTCCACATGCAGCGCCACGTCCGGCTCCCGCCCCGCGGCCCTGGCGATCGCGAACAACGCAAGCACCGCATTGTTGCGGCGCATGTCGCTGCCGCTCGATGCCAGATCACCCAGATGCTCGCCGCTCAGTTCGAGCGAGAACCCGCTGCCGGGGGTCTGGGCGGTCGCCGTCACCACGTCGTTGACGCCGATGGCGCAATATATCGTGTCCAGCGCGTGCCGGCCGCCCCATTCCTCATGGGCGGGCCCTACGTGCAACGTCAGATTGGTTTTCGCGGGAACCGTGACCTCCACCGAGTGCAGCGGCCCGGCTGGTGTCGTTTCCGCGGCTGCTACATGACGGCGGATGGGCCAATGCGCGGGGACGCTTGGCGAACGCCGCACCTGACCCGGTGTTGCTGACCGTACATTGTCCATTGCTGTGGCGCTCATGATGATGCCTGCCCCTGTTCATGCTGCGATTGCCTCAGCGCCGTCGCCAGAGCGGCGAATTCGTCGATGGTCAGCGTCTCGCCGCGGCGTGTCGGGTAGATGCCCGCCGTGTGGAACACTTCATCGGGCCCCATGCGCTTGAGTGCGGCATGCAGCGTTTTGCGACGCTGGCTGAAGGCCGCGTCGACCAACTGGAACGTCAGCTGGCGCAACTGGGGGTCGCGCGGGCCCGCATGCGACTGGACACGGGTGAACCCGGCCAGGGCCGAATCCACATTCGGCGCTGGCCAGAATACGTGACGCCCGATGTTGCCCACGCGTTCCGCCGAGCCGTACCACGCCAGCTTCACGCTGGGCGCGCCGTAAATCTTCGAGCCGGGAGTGGCGGGGCGCAGGGCCGCCGCTTCTTTTTTCCCAATGACCGCG
>OBZU01000460.1_pt1 | contig 12536 bp, 10 predicted proteins | sample 1495561 | NCBI WGS metagenome assembly OBZU01 (sample SAMEA2580250, study PRJEB22360) | human gut metagenome | biome: human gut; feature: human-associated habitat; material: faeces | place: Denmark | collected 2008/2010 | reverse complement strand
TGCTGGGCCGCGGGGCCGCCCCCCTGGGGAGATGCCGCCGCCAATGCGGCGGCATCATTCTCTCCTGAAGGCGGCGAAAGCAGGAATACGCCCTGTGCGCGGCCCAGGTCCAGATACTGGCAGGCCGCGTTTGCGCCGAACAGCTCGCACCCCACGTTCTGCAGCACGAGCCGGGCCACGGAAAGGTTGTTTTCCAGCGGGATATTGGAATCCAGGAAAAAGGCGCTGTCCAGGTCCGCCTCGGCCAGTACGGCGATATATGCATCGCCGCCGAAACGCACGCCAAGGGCTTCCAGCTGGCTGCGCGCGCCGTCCCAGTCCAGCGTCTGCCCCAGCAGGAGCTGGAGCAGCAGATCCCGCACCACGGCGGGGCGCTGGGCCTCGATGATGCGCTGCAGCTCGGTGCCTGAGCGCATCTGATTGAGCAGCGTGGACTTGATGACGGCAAATTCGTCGTCGCCCGCGCCGCCAGGCGCGCTTTGTAAAATCAGGTCGTTAATGTCCTTCACCGGGCGGTAGCTGCGCCGGGCGATGCGCCGCACCAGAAACAGCCCCAGCAACAGGTATACGGCAAATACACCACCCAGGAAGCCGATGGTGGAAAGGTTGTCGGTAAAATAAAGATTGGCGGGCGACGTGATAAAGTAGGTCCAGCCCGTTTCCTCGGAGACATAGCGTGTGTAGGAGATATGGTCCGCGGTCACCAGGGCCTCCGCGCTGTTCAGCACTCCGGCGGGCAGGCCGGGCGCGTCCGGCGTTTGGTACACGGCCGCGCCTGTTTCATCCAGCACATAGACGCTGCCGCCCGTAGCGGACTGAAGAGACAGCGCATGCGCAAAGAATTTGTCGCTGTCCAGCAGGAGCATCACCTGTCCCGGCGGAGGCGCGCTGCTGCTGATGGGGATGGACTGGACGTAGGGAATGACGCGGATCACCGTGTCGGAATCGTACTGGCGCAGCCCGCCCGCGGGAAGATAATCCTGAAAATGGTATTCCGCCAGCGTGCCTTCGCGCAGCGCCTGGGCTGTGAGATCGGTAAATTCGTAGATGATATCGAAAAACTTGTCCGCGCTCATCCGCACCGTGGAGGTGACGACCTCGTCGGTGCTGCGCACATAAAGAAAATAATCCAGCAGGAAATCCCGCGAAACGGCCATCCCGGCCATCTGGTCCATCGCGTCGTGCACGGAGGAAACAGACGGATGCTTCACAAGGAACTGCAGCCGGGAGTTGAACACCAGGCTGTTGCCCAGCTCCTCCACATAACGCAGGTTTTCCTCTACGTCGTTTTTCAGTGAGGTGAGCAGGGCCTGCTTATTGAGGGCCTCCTCCCGGCGCAGCTGCTGGGCGACCTCCGCTCCGAAAAACAGACAACTGCTCAGAGAGACGAGCAGAATAAGGGTATACGAAAGCAGGAAGAACGAGTATACGCGGCTCTTTTCCTTTTTGGCCCTGTGCGGCGCGGCTTTTTCTGTCGGCATCCCGGCGTTCCTCCTCCCGGCGTCAATGCGGAGTTCCCGCCGGGAAAAGCGGCGCAGCGCGCGGCTCCCGGCGGGAACGCTCTGCTTATAATGGTAAGGGAAAAAGAGCGGTTTGTCAAATGAAACCGGCGGCTGTATAATAGTTGTAAGAAGATTTTGTACAAACAGGCGGAACGGGGGAGAAGCATGACGGAACTGGCAGTGCTGGACTTTGAGACAACGGGCCTTGTGCCGGGGCAGGACGAGGTGCTGCAGGTGGCGGTGGTGGATGAGACCGGAGCGGTGCTGATGAACGAATACTGCCGCCCACAGCGTCACACGGCGTGGGCCGACGCGCAGAAGGTGAACGGCATCGCACCGCAGGACGTGTGCGGCAAACCTCCCTTCGAGGCGCTTGTGCCGCGCCTGCAGGAGATTTTATCCGGCGCGCGGCGGGTGGTGGCTTATAACGACGGGTTTGAAAAAGCCTTCCTGGATGCCTACGGCATTCCGTCCCGCGGGCTGCGCTGGGGGGAGGACCCAATGGCCGCTTTTGCACAGCAGATGGGCGGGCAGAAGCGAAGCCTTTCCGCCGTCGCGTCGTTTTTCGGCTATGAATTCGAGGCGCACGACGCGCTTGCCGATGTGCGGGCCACGCTGTATCTTTACGAGCGGCTGGCGGACGGCGGGCTGCTGCGCTGGGCAACGCGCAATGCGTCGCCCGCGTGGGGGCAGTCGCCCCGGGGCCCGGTAGCATACCAGACGCTGCCGCCCGAGGACATGCTGCGCCTGCTCAAATGCCTGGGCCTGTGCCCGCTGACGGCGGCGCAGGCCCGGCAGCTGTGGTATAAGGGCATCTATACCGCGTCGCCCCGCCCCTGCGAGATTGTGGGGTTTCAGAACCGTTCCAAAGAGGACGGCTGGCTGGTGGTCGCCGTGGAGGCGGACGGCATGACGTATCTTGTGTGCGACGATTATTTGCGGGAGATGCAGGCTCCGGCCTTTGGCGGAGATGGCGCGGCGGCGTCCGTCCCCGGGCAGGCCGTGGGGACGGGACGGACAGGGCGCGCGTCCCGGGCCGGTATAGCCGCGCGTGGAAAAGCGGAAGGCGCGGCAAACAGCCGCTACGCGGCCTTTGCCCGCAAGAGTGCAGCCCTGAAGAACGTGGAGGCAAACCCGAATGCAGACCCCTCCAACCCGTTTTACGGCAAAGCCGTCGTATTTACCGGCGACATGGAGATGCCCCGGGCCGAAGCAGCCCAGGCGGTTGCGGAGCTGGGCGCCCATGTGAAGAGCGCCGTTTCCCGCAAGACGGATTATCTGGTCGCGGGCGCGCAGGACCCGGCGCTGGTGGGCGCGGGCGGGCGCAGCGGCAAGGAGGAAAAGGCCGCCGCTCTGAACGAAAGCGGCCAGGGAAAAATCGAGATCCTGGACGAAGCCGCCTTTCGCGCCCTGCTGGCGCAGGCGCGCGGGCAGTGAGCTTTGTCCGCCGGCTCCTGTCTGGAAAGAATGTACGGCTGAACGCCCTGTCTCGAGTGCGGCGGCAGCTTGGACATCCAATGCGCTCAATCTCCATAAAAATGGCCATCGGCTGTTTTTGGGCCATGCGGCCCGTCCCCGGCCGGCGGCCATTGAGATAAGTTTTTTATAGCGGGACAATAAAGAATCCCGGCCCGGGAGGCGTCTGCCTCCCGGGCCGGGTGCGCGATACAGCCGCGCGGGATGAGCGCCGCCTTACAGCGTGGCGTTGAATGCGGGGATGAGCGCCGCCCAGGTAGCGCTGCCTACCACGCCGTCTACCGGCAGGGCGGGGGGGGGGGGGGGGCAAACCACCGCTCCAGCGGCAGGCCGGCGGTGGCCTGGAACAGACCTACGGCACGGGTGGTGTTCTGGCCGTAATTTCCGTCCACTGTCAGCAGAGGACGGCCGCTTATGCCGTTCAGATAGCTCTGCACAAAGCGGACGTAATCGCCGGTGGAGCCTACGCGCAGCGGTACGCCGGGATACTGAGTGGTAACGTGCGTGGGGTTGCCCGCCTGCATGGCGTTATGCACGGAGACGATCTTGTTCCAGGTATCCTTGCCCAGAATGCCGTCGGCGGAAAGGCTGAACTGGCGCTGGAAGCGGCGCACGGCGTTGGTCATATTGTTTCCGTACGCGCCGTCCACGGTCTGCGTGTTGATGCCGGTGTAGATGCGTGCAACTTCGTTCAGACGGCCCTGCATGTGGCGCACATCCTGGCTGCGGTCGCCCGGGCGCAGGGGAATGCCGGGATAGGTGTCGGCGCTGCCGCCGATGGTGGCATTGTAATCGCTGACGATGGCGTTCCAGGTATCGTGGCCGATGACGCCATCCATCGAAAGACGGTTGATCACCTGATACTGCATCACGGTGCTGGCGGTGGCGGAGCCGTACCGTCCGTCCACGACCAGACGGTTGAGGGTGGGGTACTTGGCGTCGCGCAGGCCGTTCAAATAGGTCTGCATCCGCGCGACTTCGCTGCCGGAGCTGCCGGGCCGCAAAGCGGTGCCGGGATAGACGGGATCGACTACGGCGAGGACTGCATTATTATTTTCAAGCATAAAAATTGCCTCCTTCTGCCCCATGGTATGCGCGCGGCGTGCGCCGCGTGCGGGGGCGGAAAGGAGGCTGTTTTGCGTTACAGAGCTTTTTTGCGGTGCGTTTCCACAGCTTTCAGCAGAAAATACAGCAAAGCGGTGTCCAAAGGCAGCTTAACGGCATTTTTGATAAGCCGCATGCCGGAAATCACGAAAGCGTTGCCGTACATGATATTCAGCCACAGCGGCGTGAGCACCAGGTTGATGACGAGCACCGCGGACAGGCAGGCGCAGAACGTGCGCCACAGGGACACGGGTTTTTTGTACAGCCAGCAGCCGTATAAAAAGCCCAGCAGGAACTCGTTGAGCGTGAAGCCGGGAAAAAAGCCGCCGTTGGGCCGCAAAAAGTAGCCCGCCACGTCGGTGACGATGCCCATTAGCCCGGCCAGCCACGGGCCGTACAGGAACGCGCACGTTCCTGCGGCCAGAAAGGAAAAGCCGATCTCCAGAAACTGGCTGACCGCGATGGTAAACTGGTTGAGCACCAGGCTCAGCGCCGCCAGCATGGCGGCCCCGGCCAGACTGGCGGTGCGCCGCACCTCGCGGGCGGCGTCGGACAGGCGGCGGGGAAAGCCGCGCAGGGAATCGAATGTGGATTGAAAAGCAGACATGAAAAAACCTCCTTTATTTTGGCGTTGCCGCATAAAGGAGGCAAAAGGCCCGCGCACAGCCGCACGGCGGCGCGCTTGCGCGCGGCTCCGGGCGGCCCTGGCAGGCCCGTGTTGCATTCGTCATGCAGCAGCGGGATGCGAAGCCTGCACCGCAAGCGGTGCTTTTCGTCCGTTCCGCAACTCCCCGTCGGAACGGCACTGCGGCCCTTTTTGGAGGCCAACGCGCAGGCTTCTACTCTACGATAGGGTTATTATAGGACGGCGGAAGGAAAATTGCAAGTATCCGCGCGTTTTTTCTTTCAAAGCGCTGCGCCCCATGATACAATACAGGCAGAATGAAAAATATTTTGGGCGGCGGGCCGCTTGCGGCCGCGCTGTCTGCGGAAAGCGGGGCAGTCGCATGGAAAAGATATCGCGCAAAAACTGGGCGCTCATCTGGGTGCTGGGAATGGCGGGGCAGATCTGCTGGAACATCGAAAACTCCTGGTTCAATACCTTTGTATACCGGAAGATCGCGCCGGACCCGTCCATCGTGGCGTGGATGGTGGGCGTTTCCGCCGTGGTGTCCACCTTCTGCACGTTCCTCATCGGCACTGCAAGCGACAGGCTGGGCAGGCGCCGCCCGTTCATCGCGTTCGGGTACATCCTGTGGGGCGTGTTCACCATCGGCTTCGGCGTCACGGAGTTCCTGCCGAAAGATCCGCTGTGGCTCGCGGCCACCTGCGTGGTGCTGGCGGACGCGGTGATGAGCTTTTTCGGAAGCATGGGCAATGACGGCGCGTTCAACCCCTGGACGACCGATATCTCCAGCGCGGGCAACCGCGGCAAGGTGGGCGGCGCGCTGGCCGTGATGCCGGTGTTCGCCACCATTTTCGGGGCCATTGTGTCGGGCATTATCATTGACGCGCTGGACTTCTTCGCGTTTTTCACCATCATGGGCGGCATGGTCATTGCTGTGGGCGTGCTGTGCCTGTTCACGCTGCGGGATGCGCCGGGCCTCGCCCCCAACCGGGACCCACGGGGCTTTTGGCACCAGTTCGCCGCTGTGTTCGATTATAAGATCGTGGGCCGCAACCGGGAGCTGTTCTGGGTGTTTCTGGTGATGATGGTGTATTTCATCGGCTTCAACGTATATTTCCCGTACATCACGGTTTACTTTACCGACAACCTGGGTATGGACTACACGCTCACGGGTGTGGTGCAGGGCGCAGGCCTCCTGGCCGCGTCGGTGCTCACCATTCCCGCCGCCCGCTTCATCGACCGCGGCAAGTGCGGGCCGGTCATCGCGGCGGCCGTGGGCTGTAACCTGCTGGGCCTTCTGGGCGTCAGCTTTTCCACGGCGTTCGTTCCGCTGCTTATCGGTGTGTTCGGCGCCGGCGCGGGGTATATCCTGGTGCTGCAGGCGCTGACAGCGTGGATTAAAAACCTGTATCCGGAGGACCAGCGCGGCCAGTTCGAGGGTGTGAAGCAGCTGTTCTTTGTGTGCGTGCCCATGATCGTCGGCCCGGCCATTGCCACCCCTGTTATCAATGCTTTCGGCGTTGAAAAAATTGTCAACGGCGTGGCGGGCATGGTGCCCGGCAACAGCCTGTTTCTGATTTCGGGGCTGGTGACGCTGCTGGCGCTTTTGCCGCTGTTCCCCGCCGCGCGCATGGAAAAAGCGCGCGCCGGAGCCGCGGCGCAGCCGTAAAATGCAGACGGCGCGGCCCAGGTTCTTTTGGAGGGCGCGGGCGTTTTGCATATTCTCTTTCCCGCCGCTCTATGATAAGATACAATTGTAATGCAAGGCGCGGCCCGTGCGCCGCGAAAAAGGAGTTGTTTGGATGAAATTTGAACAGATGCAGTACGCTCGCCCGGACTTTGACGCGGCGCGGGAAACCTTTGCGTCGCTGCGCGCGCGCATCGCCGCCGCGCCGGACGCGCAGGCGCAGCTGGAGGCGTTCCGGGAATTTGAGACGCTGAGCCGCCATATCTCCACCATGTCCACCCTGGCTGAGATCCGCCACACCGTGGATACGCGGGATGCGTTTTACGAAGCCGAGCGGGAATTTTTTGACGCAAACAGCCCGGCGCTGGGCGAAGCCCAGCTGGACGTGTACCGCGCGCTGCTGGCCTCGCCGTTCCGCACACAGCTGGAGCAGGCGCTGGGCAGGCTCACTTTTGAAAAAATGGAGGTGGACGTCAAGTCCTCCGACCCGGCCATTCTGGAGCTGATGGCGGAGGAAAACGCCCTCACCACGGCTTATGAAAAGTTGTACGCCTCGGCGCTGATCGAATTTGACGGCAGAAAAAATACCGTCAGCCAGATGAGCCTTTACAAGCAAAACCCGGACCGAGCCGTGCGCAAAGCCGCCTACGAAGCCGAGGGAGCATGGTTTGATGCGCACCGGGCCGAGCTGGACGAATTGTACGATAAGCTGGTAAAAAACCGCACGGCCCAGGCACGAAAGCTGGGTTATGAGAATTTCATCCCCCTGGGCGCCATCCGCATGCGGCGCATCGGCTACACGCTGGAGGACATGGCCGCCTACCGTGCGCAGATCAAAAAAGATTTCGTGCCCGTGGTGGCGGAACTGAAGAAGCTGCAGTATGCCCGCACCGGCGTGGCGGACCCGAAATTCTACGACGACGCGTTCTGCTTTGCGGACGGAAACCCCGCGCCCCACGGCACGCCGGAAGAAATACTGGCCGCGGGCCGCGAAATGTACCATGCCCTCAGCCCCGAGACGGCGGAATTCATTGACGAAATGTTCGACGGAGGCCTGTTCGACGTGCTCTCCAAGGAGGGCAAGGCCCCGGGCGGCTACTGCACCTACCTGGCGGATTACAAAGCGCCTTTCATTTTCTCCAACTTCAACGGCACGTCCGACGACGTGGACGTACTGACGCATGAAGCGGGCCATGCCTTTGCCGCGTGGGTGGCCGCGCGGAAACACCTTCCCATGATCCTGGAGGAGCCCGGCATGGAGAGCTGCGAGATCCACTCCATGTCCATGGAGTTCCTTACGGCGGAGCATCACGAAAAATTCTTCGGCACGGACACGCCCCGGTATGAACTGGCCCACGCCGAGGACGCGATGTACTTTTTGCCATACGGGACCATGGTGGACGAATTCCAGCACATCATGTACGCCGAGCCGGACCTGACGCCCGGGGAGCGCAACGCAGTATGGGCAAAGCTGGAAAGCGAATACCGCCCCTGGCTGGACTTCGCGGGCCTGCCCTTCTACGGACGCGGCGCGGGCTGGCAGCGCCAGCTGCACATCTACGAGGTGCCGTTCTACTATATCGACTACTGCCTGGCCCAAACGGTGGCGCTGCAGTTCTTCACCGCGTTTCTGCACGACAAAAAGGACGCCTGGCGGCGGTACCTGGCTCTGGTGGGCGAGGCCGGCGGCAAGACGTATCCGGGTCTCGTGGCGGCGGCCGGGCTGGACAGCCCGTTTGCTCCCGGAACGCTGGCGAAGCTGGGCAAAGAAGTGGGCGCGTGGATCGCGGCGCAGGACGCCGCGCTGAACGCCCGGTAAAGGACCCGGCTCCGGAATGGACCGGACAGAAAAGGCCCGGGAAGGGCAGGGCGGAACAGGAGGCCTGAAGATATGATACAGGAAAAGGGAAAACGAAGGGCCCGGCGCGCGCCGGCGCTGCTGGCGGCGTATCTTGCGCTTGCGCTTTTGGCGGGCTGTGCCGGCGGCGCGGGCAGCTCCGCGGCGGAACAGAACAGTGCGTCCTCCTCCGGTGCGGCGGAAAGCGCGCTTTCCGCCCCCGCTGCGCCGCAGGAGACCGTTTTCTCCGGTGCGTCCTCCTCCTGCCTGCCGTCCGAACCGCCGGAGGATGCGCCGGAAACGCTGGGGCCGGGGCATTTTACCAGCGTACAGGATCGCGCGGAGGGGGAGCAGGATCCCTATTTGGAGCTATACGCCGACGGCACGTTTATGTTCATGTGCAATGTGTATCAGGGGATGACGACGTATCTGGGAACGTGGAGCTATGAGAGCGGCGTTCTGACGCTGACGCGCCCCAGCGCGGAGGAGACCTATGTTTTCTTCGCGCAGGACGCCGACACGCTGCTGATGCACAGCGGAGACCTGGTGATGACGCAGCCCGGCGCAGTGCTCACACGGCTGGCGCAGTAGCATAGAAAGCGGGCGCGGTGCAAAACCGCGCGCAAAAAGCATAAACAACAAAAAACACGCCCTGAAGCGAAGCGGAATGCTGCCTCAGAACGTGTTTTTTCTTTTTTGGTATTTTCCCTGCGCCGATTGTTTATGATAATTTTATTCTGCGCCGCACCCGTTTGTGCCTGTATGCCGCGATCTACTTCCAGCCGAGGTCGCGCAGAATATCCTGCCGCGCGGCAAGGCCCATACGCGCCAGATGCTCGATGCGGTCGTCCGTCATCTGCGCGGCAAGGCCCGAGATGCTGAACGCCGCCTCCGCACGGCCGTTCATGCCCGGCACCGCCAGCGCCACACAGCGGATGCCCAGCTCGTTTTCCTCGTCGTCGATGGCATAGCCCGCCATGCGCACGCGCTTGAGCTGCTCGATGAATGCGTCGAAATCCGTGATGGTATGCGCTGTCAGCGCCCGGATGCTGCTTTTGCGCCACACGCGTTCGGCCTCGCCGTAGCTCTGGGTGGCCAAAATGGCCTTGCCCACGCCTGTGCAGTACATGGGGATGCGAAGCCCCACATGGCTGGACATGCGCATGCCGCCCAGCCCGGCGCCGGCCTCCGCCTTATAGATGTATACGATGTCCACGCCGTCCTGGATAACCAGATGCACCGCCTCGCCCGTATGGCGGGAAAGCTTGTCCAGATGCGGCTTTGCAACGGACATGATATCCATATCGTTGACGATGCCGCTGGACAGCTCGAACATCTTCATCGTCAGCCGATAGTGCGTGGAGAAACTGTCCTGCACCGCGTAGCCCAGCGATACAAGGCTGGAGAGCAGCCGGTGCGCCGTGCTTTTGGGCAGGCCGCTCTCGGCGCTGATGGTCTGCAGGGACGCGCCCTTGGGGTGTGCGCACAGGACTTCGATCAGTGCGAAGATGCGTGCCACGCTCTGCACGCCGCCGTTGCTGTTTTCCACAAGAGCACCCCCTTTTCTTTGTTGCGTTCCACAATGCGAAACGGTTTTCCGTCTGTATTGTAACTTGTTTTGCGCCAAAGCGCAAGCCCCCGGCCCCGCTTGGATGCAAGAAATATCCGCTTTTGGGCAAAAAACGCAAGAATCGCATTGACAATAAAACCTGTTCGTTTATAATGAAGCCAGAAAGAAAGTGGAACGGCGTTCCACAATATGGAACACACCCCCACCGGGAATAAAAGGAGAAGATTGCTATGAACGACGTGATTCAGAAAATCTACGACATCGGCATCGTGCCCGTCATCGCCATCGACGACGCAGACAAGGCTGTGCCACTGGCAAAGGCCCTGGTCAAAGGCGGCCTGCCCGCGGCCGAGGTCACGTTCCGCACCGCAGCGGCCGAGGAGGCCATCAAGCGCATCGTGGCCGAAGTACCTGAAATGCTGGTGGGCGCGGGCACCGTGCTGACGAAGGAGCAGGCGGACCGAGCCATCGCCGCCGGCGTCAAGTTCATCGTCAGCCCGGGCTTTAACCCCGAGATCACCAAATATGTCATCGACAAGGGCATGCTGATGATGCCCGGCACCGCTACTCCGGGCGAGATGGAGCAGGCCATGAGCATGGGCCTGGACGTTGTGAAATTCTTCCCGGCCGAACAGAACGGCGGCGTCGCCAAGCTGAAAGCTGTGGCCGGCCCTTACACAAACCTGCGCTGGATGCCCACGGGCGGCGTCAACGCCAAAAACCTGCTGGACTACCTGTCCTTTAACAAGATCATTGCCTGCGGCGGCACCTGGATGGTGAAGAAGGACCTCATCGAGGCCGAAAACTGGGACGAGATCGAGCGTCTGACGCGCGAGGCCGTCAACACCATGCTGGGCTTCGAGGTCAAGCACATCGGCATCAACACCGAGAACGCCGAGGAAGCCATGAAGGCCGCCAAGCTGTTCGAGCTGATGTTCGGCTTCGACGTTTCCGAGGGCAACAGCAGCATCTTCTGCGGCAGCCGGGCCATTGAGATCATGAAAAAGCAGTATCTGGGAAAGAACGGCCACATCGCCATCGGCACCAACACGCTGCCCCGCGCCATCGCCTATTTCAAGAGCCGCGGCTTCGAGTTCAACGAGGAGACCGCCAGCCCCAAGGCCATTTACTTCAAAGACGAGATCGCCGGTTTCGCCGTCCACCTCGTGCAGAAGTAATTTTTTACAGCTTTGCACAGCAAGGCTGTAAAAAGCGGCCTGAGCTGCGGCATTTGCGGTTCAATGTTTTTATAATTGCAGATAAGATATATAAAAGACAGGAGAGTATTTTTTCATGGCAAAGAAAGTTGTTACCTTCGGCGAGCTGATGATCCGCCTGCAGCCCTATAACTACGAGCGCTTCGTCCAGGCCGACCACCTGGAATTCACTTTCGGCGGCGGCGAGGCCAACGTGGCCGTCAGCCTGGCCAACTATGGCCTGGACGCCGCTTACGTCACCAAGCTGCCCGCCCACGCCATCGGCCAGGCGGCGGTGAACAGCCTGCGCCGCTACGGTGTGGACACCAGCAAGATCACCCGCGGCGGCGACCGTGTGGGCATCTACTTCAACGAGAAGGGCGCTTCCCAGCGTCCCAGCGTGTGCATTTATGACCGCGCCCATTCCGCCATTTCCGAGGCGACTACGGCTGATTTCGACTGGGATGCCATTTTTGAGGGCGTGGAGTGGTTCCACTTCACCGGCATCACCCCGGCGCTGGGCGCCAATGTGGTGGAGATCTGCAAGGAGGCCTGCAAGGCCGCGAAAGCTCATGGCGTGAAGATCAGCTGCGACCTGAACTACCGCGGCAAGCTGTGGACGCGCGACGAAGCCCGCGCCGCCATGACGGAGCTGTGCCAGTATGTAGACGTGTGCATCTCCAACGAGGAGGATGCCAAAGACGTATTCGGCATCGAGGCCGAGAACACCGACATCACCGGCGGCGAGCTGAACAAGGAAGGCTATAAGAGCGTGGCCAAACAGCTGGCGGACAAATTCAATTTCGAGATGGTCGCCATCACGCTGCGCGAGAGCAAATCTGCCTTTGACAACGACTGGAGCGCCATGCTTTACAACGTGGCCAAGGATGAGTACTGCTTCTCCAAGCTGTATCATCTGCACATCATCGACCGTATCGGCGGCGGCGACAGCTTCGGCGGCGGCCTGATCTACGCCCTGCTGTCCGGCAAGGACACCCAGGCCGCGGTGGAGTTTGCGGTGGCGGCTTCCGCCCTGAAGCACTCCATCGAGGGCGACTACAACTTCGTCACTGTGCCCGAAGTGGAAAAGCTGGCGGGCGGCGACGGTTCCGGACGTGTACAACGGTAATTAGCGCTTACCGTTATACAATAGATACGCCGGTATTTCCGGTGTTCAAAGAGTCTTCAAGCACTCAAACACTCATTACCTCCCAAAAGCAAAGGGGCCCCCCTGCCGGGCGGCCCTTTTGCACGGGAGAGGCAGGAGGAGACCCGTGCAAGCCAAAAATCCGAAAATTCATGTAGAGCGCTCGTTTTACCGCAGCCTGCTGGCGCTCACACTGCCTGTGGCGCTGCAGAATGTCATTTCGTACAGTGTCAACCTGATGGATACCCTGATGCTGGGCGGGCTGGGCGAGGTGGCGCTCTCTGCCACCAGTCTGGCCAACCAGGTGTTCTTTATTTATACCGTAGCCATATTCGGCGTGGCGGGGGGGGCCCGCGGGGCGAGCGGGGCAGGACGGGGAAGACGTTGAC
>OBZU01000448.1_pt1 | contig 12909 bp, 9 predicted proteins | sample 1495561 | NCBI WGS metagenome assembly OBZU01 (sample SAMEA2580250, study PRJEB22360) | human gut metagenome | biome: human gut; feature: human-associated habitat; material: faeces | place: Denmark | collected 2008/2010 | reverse complement strand
GCAGCTTGGTGTGGTGACCGTCCTTGGCCGAAAGGAACATGGGTAGGGCGACCGCACGGGGGACGGGGCCGCAGGCGTAGCAGACGTCGAGTATGCCGTCGCAGGGGTCGGCATCGGGGCAGATGCGATAGCCCGAGCCATACGTGGGGCCCAGCTGTATCGCCATGATGATCGCCCTCACGCGCTCTGTGGGCGCGCCGTCAAAGCTGACTGTCATAGGATAGTTGCGATAGCGTAGGCCAAACTGCTCAAGTCCCGAGAGGGTGTAGAGCGGCGCGCCCGTCAAGCCGGTCTTTTTGCGCAGCTCGGTGGTGCTAAGGCCGATGGCAGCATCAATACCGACGGAGAGCGTCTGGTCGTAGTACTCAACGGTAGCCTCGCCGCTGCCGCTCGAAGGGCTCCACGAGCGAATGCGCCCGATATCCTGACGCTGCAGCTCGCAGGTGAGCAGCGCGCCAAAATCCTTGCCGGAGAAATCGTCGATGCCGAGCGTCTGGGCAAAATCGTTGCCGGAGCCCACGGGCAGGACGGCAAGAGCGGGGCGGGCGTCCTCCTTTTGCGTCATAAGCCCGTTGACGACCTCGTGAATCACGCCATCGCCGCCGAGTGCGATAACGGTGCGATAGCCCTGAGCCTGTGCGGCCAGCTCCTTGGCGTGTCCCATACGCTCGGTCAACACCAGGTCAAACTGGGATGCGCGTGCAGTCATGTCCAAAAAGCGTTGTAGGCGCTCGGCAACTTCGCGTGCCGCACCCGACTGGGCGGCTGGGTTGGCGATGATGAGCGTGCGACCAAAATCAGTTGCGTGCATGGGGCGACTCCCGGCGTGTGACATGACGGTGCGGTCGCGCTCGGGTTACGTTGCCCCGATTGTGGCTGCACGGCGATTATTACATCTACTCTATCAGGTCGTTGTGGCGCTCGATAGCATCCGCTACCGTACCGCCCTCATCCACAATAAGCGAACGGCGCTTGGGTGAGATGATGCGCTGGGCGGGGTACACGCCGCGGTGTCCGCCGGTTAGGTAGCTGATAAAGGCCACGATGACAAAGAACCCGGCGGCCGTGCCGTGGAACAGGTCGATGGCCATCATGCAGGTGGTGATGGGCACGTTGAGGCCGGCGCAGAACACGCCGAGCATGCCGAGAGCCGCCAGAAAACTGGGGTCAAGCCCGGTAAGGCAACCGATCCAGCCACCGAGTGCCGCACCGATGCCAAACAGGGGTGTGACCTCGCCGCCTTGGAAGCCCGCGCCCAGGGTAAGCGCTGTGACGACCAACTTGATGGCTGCGTCCGCCAGGGGGGTGTTGCCTGCAAATCCGGCGCCGGAAAGCCACGTGGAAAGGCCGGCGTAGTTCCAGGCGTCGAGGAGGGCATAGGCGGCCAAAACCACGAGTGCGCCTATGAGTGCGCGGACGAGGTAATTGGTGATAAAGCGACTGTACAGGCTTTTGACGGTTCGAACCGACCAGGCAAAGAGGCGTGCCGTCAGGCCGAAGATAATGGCGCTGATAACAACGATGACAACCGTCCGTGGTGTCATGTTGGGAACGCTGGCGATGACATTCGCCTCGTACTCGGTTCCCAAGGCAAGCGACGTAAAGTAGCCGGTAAACGAGGCGACCAGGCAGTAGATGCCCGCGGTGTAGTCGATCTTGCCGATAAAGCACATCTCCATGCCAAAGAAAGCTCCAGCAAGGGGCGAACCGAATACGGCGCCAAAGGCCGACGAGATGCCGGCGAGCATGAGGTCGTGGTGGTCATGCTTTTTGAGGTGGGCGAGGTTCGAGATGTTGCTGGCGATGGTGCCGCCAATCTGCACCGCGGCTCCCTCGCGACCGGCCGATCCACCCGTTAGGTGCGTGAGCGTAGAGCAGACGAAGGTGAGGACGGCCATGCGCATATGGATGAGGCGTGTGCCCAGAGCGGAGTCGATGACCAGGTTGTTGCCTCGTTTGGCAGCAAGGCCGTGGTTTTTGTACACCCATGCGGTGGCAACGCCCACAACGGGAAGCAGCGCGTAGACCCACGCATGGTGCTCGCGATAGTCGGTCGCGATATTCAGCGAGGCCAAAAACGCCCAAGCGGCAACGCCCATGGCGAGCGAGACGATGACGACGAGCACGAGCAACTTGGCGCTCGCGAGTAGGTTGCGGGCGTTGCGGCGCGTGTCGGCAGCCAAGAGATGCTCGGAGCGGGTGAGCTGTTGCCTGCCTGCCATGATGACGTCATTAAGGGAGAAAAAGCCGCCGTCGTCGAGCGACTGGGAATGATCCTGCGCCTCGTTTGCGCTTTCGGGTTTGTCGGTAAAAGCCATACGTTCCTCTTTTAGGTTGCAACGCAAGCATTATAGAACGTGCCAAACGAGACAAACCGGCAGGTTGGTTTCGGTTCTGTTTCGCCGTCCGTTACCGACAGGTGTATTCGCGGCCGCGGGCCAGGTCTTGAGCAGGCGGCGGGGGATTATACTGAGATAAACATAAAGAATCGGCGCCCGTGATGTGCGTCGCAGCATGCTAGAGGTGTATATGGCTGAGAAACTCATTCCGTTGGAGGACGCACAGGCGATCGTCTTGTCGCACGTGAATCGCACCGAAGTTGTCGAGATTCCCGTGTGGCAGGCCGCCGGGCTTCCCTTGGCCGAGGACGCGGTGGCCGATATCGACATCTCGCCGTTTGCCAACAGCGCTATGGACGGATATGCCGTGCGGTCGGCGGACTTGGCGCAGGCGTCTGGCGAGGCGCCGGTGACGCTCGACGTTATCGGACACGAGGCCGCGGGCCATGTGTTTGAGGGCGCAATCGGCGCGGGCGAGACGGTCCGCATCATGACGGGCGCGCCGGTACCCGAAGGTGCCGATGCCGTGGTGAAATACGAGATCGTTGACGTGCTCGATGGCGACGGCAACGAGGGCTCGCGTGTGAGGTTCTCGGCGCCTGCCAAGGTAGGGGAGAACGTTCGCTCTGCCGCCGAGGAGGCCCATGCCGGCGATGTTGTGATGCACGCTGGCGAGGTCGTGGCTCCGGCGGGCGCGGGTCTGCTGGCAAGCGCCGGATACGCGAGCGTGAAGGTACACGCTGTCCCGCGTGTGGGCATCATCTCGCTGGGCACGGAACTGGTCGCGCCGAGTGACGTGCCGGCGCGCGGGCAGATTCGCGACTCCAACTCGTCGGCGTTGATGGCCGAGGCACTCGATGCCGGCGCCGAGCCCGTGTTCTACGGCATTGCGCCCGATGATGAGCAGGCGATTGCCGAGTTTGTGCATCGCGCGGTGCAAGAGTGCGATTTTGTCATTACGAGCGGTGGCGCCTCGGCAGGCGACTACGACTACGTGACGGCGCTCGTCCGGCGCGAGGGCGAGGTGCTGTTTGACCGTATCTCGATGCGTCCGGGCAAGGCCATCACGTTTGGCTTGCTCGGGGGTAAGCCCTACCTGGGGCTTTCAGGCAATCCGGCCGCGGCGTATGTGGGCTTTGAGATGCTCGCCCGTCCGGCGATCCGCAAGATGCGCGGCTTTGCCGAGGGTGCGCGTCCCGTACAGCAGGCGACGCTCACGCACGGCGTGAAAAAGCGACAGCATCGCCGCTTCTTCGATCGCGCCACGGTTTTGCGCGACCCCGAGACCGGTGAGCTGTTGGTGACCGAGGCTAAGACGCAGAATTCGGCGCTGCTTGGAACTATGCAGCGTGCGAACTGCCTGTTGCGTGTTGACGAAGGACCGTGCGACCTCAAGGTGGGCGATGTCGTGGACGTTGTTCGCGTCGACCTGCCCGAGGGCGCCGTGTTGTAGGAGGAATGCTATGGAGCTGAAGATATCGATCGTGACGTGCTCGGATACGCGCGATCTTGCCCAGGACGAGGCTGGAGCCGCGCTCGAGGAACTTATCGAGGCGCAGGGCTGGACGGTCGCCTCACATGTGGTCGTGCGCGACGACGCCAGCGAGATCGGTGATGCCATTGTGGAAGCCGCCGATGAGTGCCACGCCAATGTCGTGCTCACCTGCGGCGGCACGGGGCTTTCGATGCGCGATGTGACGCCCGAGGCGACGCGTGCCGTCTGCGAGCGCGATGTGCCGGGTATTGCAGAGGCAATCCGTGCGTACTCCATGACCAAGACGCGCCGCGCCATGCTCTCGCGCGCCGTGTGCATGCAGCGTGGGCATACGCTTGTCATCAACTTTCCGGGATCCACGAAAGCGGCCCGCGAAAGCTGGGAGGCCGTGAGCGATCAGCTGGAGCATGCGGCCCAAATGACGGCGGGCGGCGGGCACGCCAAATAAGCGCACTACCTGCGGCGGAGTAACCTTACGGGCTGCTCCGCCTTTTTTATGCAGCGACAGTGCGGGCCGTCTCGTGGTTATTGGTAAAAGATAATTATCAGGCGAGAGATATTTATCATAAACATTATTCGCGCGAAAGTATAATCTAGTAACAGAATAAAGCCCGCGGCGGGGTGCCCGGGTGTAGTCTTCGAAAGGGTTGAACATGTTCGATATGGTTTCTCGCCGCGGATTCGTCTCGCTCTCTGCTGTCGCCGCTGCCGGCCTTGGCCTTGCCGGTTGCTCGGGCAGCAAGGCGTCTGAGTCGACTGGCTCCGATGCCGGTTCTGCTAAGGCCTCGTCCAAGAAAGCTGTCGAGCTGCAGGTCTTTGCCGCCAACTCGCTCGAGAAGGCTCTGCCCGAGGTTCAGGAGCTTTACACCGACCAGACCGGCACCGCCTTTGCCGACACGCAGTTTAAGGCCTCCGGCGACCTCGTCGAGCAGATGCGCGCCGGTGCCGCCGTCGACGTGCTCATCACAGCCTCCAAGGGCACCATGGACGACGCCGAAGCCGCCGAGCTCGTCGACGCCGACACCCGTGAGGATATGTTCGTCAACGACCTCGTGATCATTCGCGCCGAGGGCTCCGACACCAAGGTCGAGGCAATTGCTGACGTCGCGAACCTGGACGGCAAGATCGCCATCGGCGACGCCAAGACCGTTCCCGCCGGCAAGTACGCCAACCAAGCGCTGGCTTCCGTGGGCCTCTATACCGGCACTGAGGGCGACGACGGCGAGTATGCTCCCGAGATCGCCGACAAGGTGGCCCTGGCCGATAAGGTCGGCACTGCTGCGTCTTACGTCTCTACGGGCGACTGCGTGGCCGGTTTTGTTTACAGCTCCGACATCTTCCGCTACGACGGCATCGAGGAGGCCTTTGTGTGCCCCGAGGACTCGCATAAGCCCATCGTGTATCCGGGCGCTGTCGCCGATGGCTCCGAACATGCCGACGAGGCCAAGGCGTTTATCGACTTTTGCCTGTCCAACAAGAAGGCCCAGAAGATTTGGGCCAAATACGGCTTTGAGCTTTCCGCGTAGTGCGGCTTGGCGCGATAATTCCATCGTTTTGTGTTTAACTCCGTCCTTGTATTCGCTTGGAGCTTTTCGTGCTTAATAGATTCCGCATGCTTGTCGCCTGTGCTTTGACCTTCGCGCTTTGCTGGGTGCCGGGATTTGCGTTTGCTGGGGACGCTGAGGACGGGGCCCAGGTTGCTGCGACCGCTCATGGGCTTTCCTATGGGATTGAGGGTTTTGAGCGGTTGGCCAAGGGGACCGCTCGTGCCATGGAGGGCCAGCCTGAGGGCTACCGGTTTCCCGTTGACGAGGACGTGGACCTTGTAGTGGCGCCTGCTGCCGATCGCGTTGTGGTATGGATATCGCCCAAAGCGGTCGAGAAGTATGGATTGGATCCGCAGGACAACGAGTGCGTATCGGGTCTCAAGGCCCTCGTCTGTGAGCTCGACAGCGTAAACTGCATGGGAGGTGCGCAGCTGGGGGACGTGGACCTTCCTTGGTATGTCACGGAGGAAACAACGTTTGATGCCGGCGGGTATACCTATGGCTTTGATGTGCGTGGTGCGGATGGGGACCGCTATGTGGTGATTGCATCGGCCTCGGGTGATGCCAAGGGCGGCGCGCGTTGGCTTGATAGCGCTCAAATGGTAGAGGCATCGTCTGTCGTGTTGCGGGATGAGCAGGGGCCCTTGACCTCTCTGGCCTCCTTTTTGGGCGACATTGACTATCGCCCGTTTTGGGTGTCCATAAAAACGAGCGGCCTTGCCCTGCTGATCTCCTTTGCGCTGGGCCTGTTCGCCGCGTGGAAGACTATGGGTACCTCGAGTCGCATCAAGGGCCTGCTCGATTCGGTCTTTACGATTCCCATGGTGCTGCCGCCCACGGTCTGCGGCTTTCTGCTCCTCATGCTGTTTGGCCGCTCGACCGGGGTGGGCCAGTGGCTCATCGCGCACGGCATCTCGATCGTCTTTACCTGGCCCGCGGCGGTCATTTCGGCCATCGTTGTGTCGTTTCCGCTGGTCTACCGCACGGCGCTCGGAGCCTTCGAGAGCCTCGACACGCAGATGCTCGATGCCGCGCGAACCCTGGGATGGTCCGAGCGTCGCATTTTTGCCAGGCTCATGATGCCGCTTGGCTGGCCCTCGATTGCCGCCGGCACGGTGCTCGCCTTCGCGCGTGCCATGGGTGAGTTTGGCTGCACCCTGTTTTTTGCGGGCAACTACGCCGGCATTACCCAGACCATCGCCATCGCCATCTACTTTGAGTGGATGGGCGGCAACACGTCGGTGGCCCTCTTTTGGGTCGTGGTCGTAATTGCGTTCAGCTTCCTGGTCATTCTGTTCATCAACATGTATACGGCGCATTCGCAAAAGTATCGCGAGCGTGGTCTCTCCCGTGCAGAGCGCAAACAGGCCAAAGATCTCGCCGGACAGGGCGATTCGCTCGACCCGGCGGGCGGCGATGCCTTGCGTATCGATCGCGAGGCGCTGGCCGAGCTTATGCGCGATGACGCCGTCTCGAAGGGAGGTCGATAGACCATGTCGCTTGTCCTGGATATCAAAAAGCGCTATCCCGGCTTTACCCTCGACATTCAGCTCGATGCCGGCGAGGAGCGTGTGGCGCTCCTGGGCGCCTCGGGTTGCGGCAAGAGCTGCACGCTGCGCTGCATTGCCGGTGTGGAGACGCCCGACGAGGGCAAGATCGTCGTCAACGGCGTGACCTTTTTTGACTCGGCCGCGGGCATCGACCTTTCGCCCCAGGAGCGAAAATGCGCCCTGATGTTTCAAAACTATCAGCTGTTCCCTAATATGACGGTGGCCGATAACGTGTGCGCCGGCGTTGAGGGTGCAGGCGACGCCGCAGCGCGCAGACAACTTGCCGAGCGCTACCTGGGTATCTTTGGACTGGTCGACTTTTCCGACCGTTATCCCGCGCGCCTCTCGGGCGGCCAGCAGCAGCGTGTGGCGCTTGCTCGCATGGTGGCGGCACACCCGGGCATTTTTATGTTCGACGAGCCCATGAGCGCGCTCGACGCGTATCTCAAGAGCGCGCTTGAGCAGAACATGCTCGACCTGTTCGATGTGTGCAACCGTACCGTGCTCTACGTGAGCCACGACATCGACGAAGCATGCCGTCTGTGCGAGCGCATCTGCGTGATGCACAACGGGCATGTTGAGGAGGTCGGCTCCGTCGAGGACGTGGTTCGACGCCCGCAAACGTTGGCCGCGCTGCGCTTGACGGGCTGCAAGAACACAAGCCGTGCGCGCAAGATCGGCGACGAAGAAGTTGAGGCCCTTGACTGGGGCATGACCTTTAACGTGGGTCGCGAGGTTCCCGATAATGTGGCGTATCTGGGCATTCGCGCAAGCTACTTCCATGTTGACAATCGCGCGGAGCGGGGTCGCAACAGCTATGACCTGCATGTGGCCCGCGTGAGCGATTCACGTTTTGAACGCCTGGTGCTGCTGGACGTGCCGCGCGCCGACGCGCCGACGCGCCTGCAGTGGAAGGTCAACAAAGTGGGCATGCCTGTCGACGAGCTGCCGCAAGCAGGCGAGACGCTGCGCATACATTTTGATGCCAGCAGGATCCATTTGGTTTGTCGATAGCGCCAGATAATGCCGTCGGGGATATATGCCTCGGCGGCGTTATCTGTTTGCCGTTCGCCGAATGAGGAATGACAAACTCTTATCAATCAAGATAATTATTTATTAGACAACGGCACACGACGCTGTCGTACGAATGTCAACGGTGTTCGCAGGGGCGATGACCGTTGATATAGTTGACCTCGACTGGTTAAGGAGGGTGCGCACATGCCGCAGACGACATACATTCGCCGCGTTGCCGCGCGTGCCCTATACATGGCTCGGAGTCGCATATGAGCAGGTATGTTCACGGCTCCGGGAGAGACGACGCACAACTAAATCATCGACCGCAAAGCAGGTTCCCTAAAATTCCGGGTTTGAGCACGGCCGGGCAATCGCCGTCCGTCGTGCATCGATACCGCTGTTATCCGTTTTTGGTTCGAGAGGGGAACCGTTATGGCTGAAGAATTCGATTTTCATCCGATGTGGGAGAGCCTCGGCATGAATCTTGCCGACCACGATATGCTGCTGGGCGCCGTGGGCCAGATGTACGGGGACATGTTCCTGTCGCAGAACAACCGCCCCAAGTCAACGTCCTACTTGGACTTTGTGGCCACCAACATCCACAGCGGCCGTATTAAGGAGATGCTCGACAAGAAGGAGACTGGCGAGGCCACCAAAATCGTGGGCTCGTTCTGCGTGTACGTGCCCGAGGAGATCGTGCTTGCCTGTGACGGCATTCCCGTTGGTCTGTGCTCGGGTGCCGATTGGGCAACGGACAAGGTCGAGGAGCACTTGCCGCGCAACACTTGTCCGCTTATCAAGAGCTTTGCCGGCTTTAAGCTGGGTGAGGTCTGCCCCTACATCGAGTCGAGTGACTTGGTGGTAGGCGAGAACACCTGCGATGGCAAGAAGAAGGCCTACGAGTTTTTTGCCACGCAAAAGAACATGTACGTCATGGATATTCCCAACGTGCACGACGAGTCGACGCTCGTGACCTGGAAGGCCGAGGTTAAAAAGCTCGCCGCCAAGATTGAGGAAGAGTGCGGCGTCACGATTACGCCTGAGCGTCTGAAGGCCGCCATCCGCGCCGTCAATGAGAAGCGCCGCGCCCTGCAGCGCCTCGCTGCCACGCGCGCTGCCGACCCAGCGCCCATTAGCGGTCTCGACAGCCTGCTGACCGTTCAGGCCGCCTTTATGGACGACACGCCGCGTCTGACCGGAGCCATCAACGATATGGCGGCCGAGTGTGAGCAGCGTGTCGAGGCCGGCGAGGGCGTAGCACCCAAGGGGACCAAGCGCATCCTGTACACCGGTACGCCCATGGCCGTGCCCAACTGGAAGCTGTTCAACCTCATCGAGAAAGCCGGCGGCATTGTGGTAGGCGAGGAGTCCTGCACGGGCTCGCGCTACTACAAGGATCTGGTCGACGAGTCCGGCGAGACGGTCGACGAGATGCTCGACGCCATCGCCGAGCGCTACTTTAAGATCAACTGTGCCGTCTTTACGCCCAACGACCAGCGAATGAAGGACATTGTCCAGATGGCCAAGGACCTGCATGCCGACGGCATTGTCGACGTGGCCCTGCAGTTCTGCACGCTCTACGAGATGGAGTCGTTTGCCGTGGAGAAGGCCGCCGAGGAGGCCGGCATTCCGTTTATGCACATCACGACCGACTATGCCGGCGAGGACGCCGGCCAACTGCAAACCAGGATCGAGGCTTTCTTGGAAACCATTTAGGGCTATCCGTCTCGGCGGCTTCCCCAAGCACCCGACCTTGCCGTTCAAACCGTCGCTTGCGTACCAGAAGTACGCGGCGCTCCTCTTTCACGGCAACCTCGGGCACCTGGGAAAGCCGTTTCCTTGGTTGGTTAAAAGGTCTGTTAAGGAGTTATATGTCGGAAAATACTGAGCAGCCGTTGCCGCGCACGTTTGAGGAGTTCAACGAGCAACGCAAGGCGGCGTTTATTCGCGTCAAGGATTATAAGCAGGCGGGTAATCGCCTGGTCGGCTTTTTGTGCAGCTATACGCCGCTCGAGATTATCGATGCCGCGGGCGCTGCAAGTGTGGCCTTGTGCGGCACATCCGACGAGGTGATTCCCGAGGCCGAGAAGGTGCTGCCGGCAAATCTGTGTCCGCTCATCAAGTCGACGTACGGCTTTGCCTACTCGCAAAAGTGCCCGTTTACGTACTTTAGCGACATGATCATCGGCGAGACCACCTGCGACGGCAAGAAGAAGATGTACGAACTGCTCAACGAGCTCAAGCGCACGCACATTCTGCATCTTCCGCAGGGTCGCGATCGCGCCTACGAGCGTGAAGGCTGGTACGAGGAGTGCCGCCTGCTCAAGGAGGAGCTCGAGGGCTTCTACGGCATCACGATTACCGACGATGACCTGCGCGCTGCCGTCCGTCGTCGCAACCGCTTGCGTGCGGCCCAGCTCGAGATGTTTGCACTGCAGGCCAACCAGCCGGCGGCCATGAGCGGCGTCGACCTGATGAGCACCATGTTTGCCGGTACGTTCAGCTTTGATATCGAGGCCTATACGCAGCAGCTGGAGCAAAAGGTCGCCAAGCTGCGCGAGGCCTACGACGCGGGCGAGCGCCCGGTCGCGGCGGATGCCAAGCGCATTCTGATCACCGGCTGCCCGGTGGGCGGCGTGATCAACAAGATCGGTCGCACCATCGAGTCCAACGGCGGTGTGGTCGTGTGCATGGACGACTGCTCGGGCGAGCGCACGGCGGCCATGATGATCGACCCGGAGGCTCCCGACATCCTGCGCGTCATCGCCGACCGCTACTTGGATATCAACTGCTCGGTCATGACGCCCAACGACGGTCGTATGGAGAACACGCTGACTATGTGCGAGAAGTATCACGTCGATGGCGTAGTGGAGAGCGTGCTACAGGCCTGCCACACCTTTAACGTGGAGAGTGCGCGCATGCAGGAGGCTGTCGAGGGTGCGGGTATTCCGTATATGAAGATCGAGACCGACTACAGCAACGGTGACATGGGCCAGATCGAGACCCGCATCGCTGCCTTTATCGAGACCCTGTAGGACAAATGCGGCAAAGGGATAGCTGCTTTGCCGCATAGAAGGAGGATGCTGTGGTTGGCATTGGTATCGACATAGGCTCGACGGCCGCGAAGGCTGCGGTGGTGGAGACGGACAACGCCGTTGCGTGGACCTGCGTCATGCCGACGGGGTATTCGTCGGTCGATGCGGCCGAGCGCCTACGCGGTGAACTCGCCGCGGCCGGCTATGACGTGACGGGCGACGATGTTCGCGTGGTCGCGACTGGCTACGGCCGTGTCGCCGTGCCCTATGCGCACAAGGTCGTGACCGAGATCACCTGCCACGGCACCGGTGCCGTGCGCCTGTTCGGCGACCATGGCACGGTGATTGACGTGGGCGGCCAGGACACCAAAGTCATTCAGCTTAAGGGCGGCCGCGTGGCCAAGTTCGCCATGAACGACAAGTGCGCCGCCGGCACGGGGCGCTTTCTGGAGATCATGGCCGACCGCCTGGGCATTACCCAGCAGCAGATGGCAGACCTCGCCCGCACCGGCGAGCCTACCAAGATTTCCAGCATGTGCACCGTGTTTGCCGAAAGCGAGGTTATCAGCCTAATCGGTCGCGGTGAGCCGCGCGAGAACATTGCACGTGGCGTGATCGACAGCGTGGTCTCGCGCGTGGCGACCATGGCCGGGCAGGCCGCGGGCGCACCGTACTACCTGACCGGTGGCCTGTGCGAGAACGCCTTCGTGGTGGAGCGGTTGGGCGAGCTGCTGGGGTCGCCGGTGACTACCTCGCCCCAGGCTCGCTTTGCCGGTGCCATCGGCGCGGCGATTCGCGCCGCCGCCTTGGCCTAGGGGTGTACCGCAACATGCGCATCCTCAATATCTCGGCACAAAAACCAGATAGCACCGGCAGCGGCACCTACCTTGCCGCGCTCGTGCGCGAACAGATCGAGACGGGGCATCGCGCCGCCGTGCTTTGCGGCGCGGCACCGGGTGATACCCAAGGCGAGCTGGACCGGCGTGCTGCCGTGTTTGCCGTACCGTTCGAATCGCCCGAGTTGCCGTTTCCCATCTGCGGTATGTCCGATGTCATGCCCTATCCCTCCACGCGCTATCGTGACCTGACGCCTTCGATGCTCAAGGCATTTGAGCGGGCATTTGCCGCTGCAATCGATCGGGCGGTGGCTGAGTTTCGGCCCGATCTGGTGCTCTGCCATCACCTGTATCTGGTGACCGCATTGGCGCGCGAGTGCGTCCGGGGCGTGCCGGTTGTTGCCGTGTGCCATTCGACCGACCTGCGCCAGCTGCGTTCGCATGCGCTCGAGCGCGATCGCATCGTAAGTGCGGTTCGTCGGCTCGATGCCGTCTTTGCGCTCCATGCTGAGCAGGCTGAGCAGATTGGCCTGGTGTGCGGCGTCGATGCCGATCGCATCCACGTGATTGGGACGGGCTACGACCATCGCATCTTCTGCCGCGACGCAAGCGTGGCGAGGCAGCCGGGATCGCTTGTGTACGTGGGCAAGATTTGCTTTAAAAAGGGCGTCGAGTCGCTGGTTCGAGCCGTGTCATTGCCGATTGACGATGGCGTCCGCCCATCTGGCTTGGTACTTGTGGGCGGCCGCGGGGACGATGCCGAGTACGCACGTATCGAGCGCTTGGCCGCGGCCTCGGATGTGCCGGTGACGCTGGCGGGGCGCCTGGATAGCGATGATCTCGTGCGTGCCTACCGCAGTTCCGACGTCTTTGTGCTGCCTTCGTTTTACGAGGGCCTGCCGCTCGTGACGATCGAGGCCCTCGCGTGCGGCTGCAAAGTTGTGGCGACCGATTTGCCCGGCGTTCGTCCCTGGATGGAGGCGATGCTTCCCGATGCTCCCGTGACGTGGGTGGCGTCGCCGCGTATGACGGATGTCGACACGCCCGTGGCGGGCGGCCCTCCGTTGTTTTCGCGCCCGGCGGGAACCCCACG
>OBZU01000444.1_pt1 | contig 12987 bp, 9 predicted proteins | sample 1495561 | NCBI WGS metagenome assembly OBZU01 (sample SAMEA2580250, study PRJEB22360) | human gut metagenome | biome: human gut; feature: human-associated habitat; material: faeces | place: Denmark | collected 2008/2010 | reverse complement strand
CCGACATGTCGGCCGAAGCGGTGCGCACCCGCATCGAGGCCGCCCGTATCAAGGCGGAAAACGAACTCATCGACTACATCCGATCCCACGCGGACGCCATAGGTTTCCCCGGCGAGCTGGGAGTCAGCCGCGCCGTCAACGGCATCTGTCTGCGAGTGCTCACCACACGCGGTGATGACGCCTTCGACCTGATCAAAGACGTGTCGGATTTCGTCGTCGCGTAAAATCGCGCTCTCAAAACTCGCAGATACAGCATGAATATACGCAAAAAGTGCTTGTATCTGCGAGTTTTGAGAGCGTCCCTGACGCTATTGCCGCACCAACGGCGGCATCGGCCGCCACTTCGGGTCGTGCATCAGCTTGTGCGAGTCCCGCCATCCCTTGGCGATCTGCACCAGCCCGGTGCGCACGTGCTCGCGGTCGACCGCGACCAGGCGAATAACCTCTTTCGCCACCGTGGCGGCCGTTCCCAAGGCGAACAGCACTGGCCGGTAGTCGCCGTGCACCATGAAGTACCGGGCCATGTACCCGCGGTTGCGCAGGATGTGGTACCGGTTCATGTCCGAGGTGGAGTTCAGCTGCCGCAATCCGGCGATGTCCCAGTTGCTGATGTCGCGCGTGCGCCGCATCACCACGTCGGGCACCACAATCGAGTTGGTGACCTTGCTGGCCAGATACCCGTACATCGTGTCGTCCCAGTAGATGAAGAACCGCGGGTCGGGGAGCCCGATCTTCTCCACGATGCGCCTGCGGAACAGCCCGCCCTCGAAGCACAGCGTGTTCATCACGCGGTACCCGGCGGAGCCGAATGCGGCCGGCGCGATCGGGTTCGGGATGCCCAGCGGCACGATGAAGTTGTACTGCCAGTAGAACGGCCCGCCGTCGAAATCGAGCTTGCCGCCCTGGATCACGTCATGGTCGCGACCCCATTTCGCGAGCTTCTCGATGCCGTCAGGCAGTACGGCGACGTCGTCGTCCATCACCCAGAACCATTCCACCCCGAGATCGTACGCGACTTTTACTCCGACGGAAAACCCACCGGCACCGCCAAGATTGTCGGTTTGCGGAGCGTACACCACACGGCTCGTGCCACCTTTGCGGTCGGCGTCCGTCGTCCCCCACAGACCGTCGGCCTTCTCCCGGAATTCGTCGACCATGTCCTGCGTCTCGTCGGAGTGTTCGTTATCGACGATGACGATGCGCCATGGCGCGACCGTCAGCTGCGCGAATGAGGCCAGGAGTTCCTCCAGCAACTGCTGGCGCTTATATGTCACCACGATGATGGCGAGCTTGTCGAACGCCGCACGGGCATCACAGGTGTGCTCGACCGTGGCTTCCCCAGTTTTGTCTTTCCTGTAAGTCATACCTTTCATTGTGACACCGTTTATGTGAAGGAAAGTGATAGTCACAGGATTGCCACCAGGCAACGCCATAATGTCATGCCGACGTTTCCGGCCGTGCAGCTACTACCGTTCAGAGAGTATGGAGGTGGGTCATGAGGGCGGCACCGCCCGGCGCGTGGTCAGTCGCCGGAGCTGCTGTCACCGGCGCTGCCATCGCCGCTGCTCGACCCGCTGCCGTCGGACGAGTCCGGGGCCGGCTCGCCGGGCGCCTGCCCGCGCGTGACCGTCACCGTGTTCTCGGAGCCATCCCTCCACATAATCCAGTCCACGGCCGTATGATCGTAGTCGTCCGCGTCATCGCCCGACGGGGTCAACGTGTAGCTGCCGACTGTCTCGCCCTTCTCGTCGACGATGATGTTCTCGTCCGTGGTTTTGACGTAGAACTGCTTCAGCAGATAGTTGGCTCCTTCGAACTCACCGGAGTTCAGCATCAGGCGGGCCCACCGCCCGCCGTCCAGCACTTCGGTGACCTTCAGGTCGCGCGAGAGGATAAACACACGCTTGCTGTCGCTCGACTCATCCCACTGGAAATACAGGGAACCGTCCGAGAACTGGCCGAAGTCCGTGAAGTTCACGTACTGGTCATCCTTCGTGTTGATGTTCAGCAGGTCGGTGACTTTTTTGGTCTTGCCCGTGCCTGCATCCAGAATCAGCAGCTTGTTGCCGTTATAGCTTTCGGAGGGATTGAGCACGTACTGATTCGCGCCGAACCGATACAGGCCCTGCAAGTCGCATCGGTAGGTGTCGCCGGGCGAGCAGTAGTCCGAAGGAATCTTCACGATTTCCTTGTTGCTGTCGATGGAATACAGGTGGTATGCGCTGTCCTTGACCACATATGTGTCGAACACGTGGTAATCGTCCACATCGACTTCAGTAGTGTTCAACGACTGGTATCCGCCGCTGTCCTTGCTGATGCTCACGCTGTCCTTGAACGTCTGCAAGGTCTCGGCCTGCTTCGCGCCGCCGCTCAATCCCATGATCTGCTTGTGGCCGATTTCGACCTCACGCTGATCGTCGTTGACAGTCCTCTTCTCCGTCGTCTTCCAGCTTTTCTCGATGGCGACGCGATTGTTGGATTGCGCGAACACATCGAATTCGTAATCCTGCTGCAGGTTGATCAGATTGTCTTCCTCGGTGCGCAGATCGATGCGATCGGACAATTCGCCGGATTTCAAATCGACCTGATGGGCGAACAGGTGCACGGTTTCCGGCGTGGTGCCGACCGCCTTGGTCTTGACCGCGTAGATCACGAACACGGACGGATTGGGACCGTATGTGGCGGCGACGACCGGATCGGAGTACATCTTCTCCCCGGATTTCAGAGCCGAGAAGTAGATCACCTTCGATTCGTCCATTGCCGGCGTCCAGACGCCGAACGCATATTGCCCGTCATCGGCGGATTGGCTGGAACTGCCATAGTCGGAATCGCTGCTGGAGCTCGCATCGCCGTTGGCGCAGGGCATTACGTCGGAAACCACTGCGCCGCCGTCCCACCCCCAGTCGGAGGTGTCGTAGTTGCAGACGAAGTTGGTCATGGTGACTTCGCTGACCGCTTTTTTGCCTTCGATCTGCGTCGGGGATTGCTTTTGCGTTTTCTTCGGCGTTGCATCAGTCGTGTCGCTGGTCTGCACGGGACTCGCGGCCGTGTTCTTCCTGCCGTGAAGGATGAGGAATGCGGCAACTCCGCCGACGACGATCGCCACGACGACGATGGCCGCGATGATGGCGATGATGATCTTGCGCTTCTTGCGTTGCGCGGGCGTAAGTGGTGGCTTCTTGCCGGGTTGGGATTGCGACCCGGGCTGACCTTGGGGTGCGCTGCCGCCGTTATCCGCGGGGCCCGCTGGCTGCGGGACAGGCGGCAACGTCCCCGTACCGGGTACTGTGTTCGGAGCGAAGCCGGACGCGGCTGTACCAGGTTGAGGCATCTGCGCCCCGCTACCGGGCGCTGCGGCGGCACCGCTTGCGACCGGAATGCCGCAGTATGTGCAGAACACCGATCCCGCTGGAATTTCATTACCACATCGAGCGCATCTGGCCATCATCATCCCCTGTCTCTTCGTTACGACAATCATAACCAATTCGAGGGATTTTGAAAGGCCGCGAAGCCCTGCGGCCGGGCGCGATGTCACGCGGTCTGGGCTATGATGAAGGCGCAACCGAACGGGAGCCGCAAGGCTGAGAGGAAGCGACGCTTCGACCGTCAACTTGATGCGGGTAATGCCGCCGTAGGGACGAGTTGTCCAGTCGCAGTGCAGCAACAATCGGCATCCGCCAACCGATGGTGGACGGTTCCCAGCCAAACGCACCGGGCATCCCGGCATATAACAGAACAGGCATAACGAAAAAAACGCATGATTCGGGTCATGGAGGGGCGCACCACCTCACAGGGTACGGCTTGCTCCAGCGACCCGTTTTTCATATCGGCGGACGCCGGCGCACCCGATCGGAGATCGACCGGCAACGGCCGGCAGCGCAATGTCGCCGATATGGGAATCACGCCAGCGACCGAGGAGGGACACATGATCATCAACGGGCAGCCGGAGGACATCGCCACGCCGCTCAGCGTCGACGAGCTCATCGCGCGCAAGGGCCTTAACGCGGGACGCGTGGCGGTCGAGGTGAACGGTGCCATCGTGCCGCGCGACAAGCGCGCACAGACCATGCTGAGCGGCACCGACACCGTCGAAATCGTCACGTTCGTGCAGGGCGGCTGAGAGCCCGGCAAACACGCGGCAAGGCATCGGCACGGGCTCATGCCGATGCCGGCCAGCGAACCGCACTCCGACCCGAATACCGCACGCATCAAGCGTCATATACCTCAAAGAAAGGTACCATCATGACCATCGCATCAACCACACCGGCCGCCCAATCGGACGACCCGGTGCTCGACGAACTCATCGGCACGGCGACGAACACCGCGCTGCTCCCCGAACCGGACGCGCACGCCTACGACGACATCGCGACCGGCTACGCCGACCCGCTGGTGCTCGGCGGGCACAAGTTCACCAGCCGCTTCATCCTCGGCTCGGGGCGCTACGACCTGAACCTCATCAAGGCGACCATAGAGAACGCCGGCACACAGATCGTGACGATGGCGTTGCGTCGCTGCCGCACGACCGAGAACAACCTGCTCGACTACATCCCCAAGGGCATCACGATGCTGCCGAACACGTCCGGCGCGCGTAACGCGGAGGAGGCCGTGCGCATTGCGCGTCTCGCCCGCGAGGTCTGCCAGACGGACTTCGTCAAGGTCGAGATCGAGCACGAGACGAAGTACCTGCTGCCCGACAACGAGGAGACGATTCGCGCCACCGAGATGCTCGCCAAGGAGGGCTTCGTGGTGATGCCGTACATGTTCCCCGATCCGATCGCGGCCAAGCGGCTTGAGGAGGCCGGCGCCGCCTGCGTGATGCCGCTCGGCTCGCTTATCGGCTCCAACAAGGGGCTGCGCATGCGCGACTTCATCGAGGTTATCATCGCGAACACGCACGTGCCGGTGATCATCGACGCGGGCATCGGGCGTCCCAGCCAGGCCGCCGAGGCCATGGAGATGGGCGCGGACGCGGTGATGGCGTACACGGCCATCGCGAGCGCCGGCAACATCCCGCTGATGGCCCGCGCGTTCAAGCACGCCATCGAATCCGGCCGCGAGGCATACCTGTCCGGTCTGGGCACGGTGACGGAGGGCCACGCCGTGCCGTCCAGCCCGACGAACGCCGCCGACTACCTGCACTGAGCCACCCGTACTGAGTCGCCTACTCACGTCGCCGCCCGGCAGCGTGCACCCATACGTGGGGCACGATGCCGGGTGTACCTTAATCTCACGATGACGCCCAGCCCGCGGCCCGAGACCCCGCGATCACAGGTCAACGGCCATCGCCAGCTCCAGGTCGTCGTCCAGTTCCTCGACATCGAAGTCGAGCCTCCTGAGCACGTCGTCATTGGGAACATCGCCAAGGGGCGCATCATCACCGTCGCCGGGGCCCATGTCACCGGGATCGTCATCAGGGCGTATCAGCATCGATTCCACGACCTCATCATATTGGTCCGGATTGCCGCGGAACAACGCCAAAGCGCACCCCCGCGCCAGGCGCTCATCCGGGAACCGTGCCAATACGATGTTCGCCAAGGACTCGCCCAAATGTGCCTTCGCGTTCATTTCCTCCTCGCTCAGCTTGTCGAGACGTTTCTGCATGCGGCGTGTGAGACGCTGTATGTCCGTCTCGGACGTACTGTAAAGCGTGCCGTCCGTCGCGTAGTCGTCATCAAGTCCCCGTGAGAATTCATCGAATCCGTTCATGAACGCGATTATCGGCAATGACAGCAGACCGAACCGGACGAGCGTCTCCGTAAGCAGTTCCAGCTGCTCGACACCTCGGTCGAACCGCTTGCGGTCTCGCCGCTCGAATCCGAGGATAAGGTCATGGGCCATCACGTCGCCCATCAGCGAGTATGCCAGATCGTTCAGGAACGCCACATCCTGCCATAGTGGTTCGCCCGGCACATCCCGATTGTGTTCCAGCGCGAGCATGCGGTCATCGACATCTATTGGTTCATCGTCCCACATCTTCTCGTATGCATCAATCAGCCGGACGACATCGTACATGTATCGCCGCTCGCATTTCAGCAGATCCAGCCTATCCTCCATGTCGATGCGGGCGCAGCTCTCGCAGTCGCACAGCGACTCGTCGCCCACCTCGGCATATCCGCGAACGCCATCTCGCTTCGACGAGCATCCGCCCGCGTCGCGATCTGCCGTCGCAATCTCTCCGACAGCCGGTTCCTCATCGTCATGACGACCCATATACTCACTCATCCACTGATTGCCATGCAGCTCGTATTCCGCATCGGCCTGCGCCCGCCGCTCGTGCAGATAGTCGACCACGCGCCGATACCGCATGTCCGGCGCCGCACCGAAGCGCAACACGTCTCCGTCCTCGCGCAGCATGCACATGCCGATGCCGGGGTACAGCAGCAGCATCCGGGCGATGTCGAGGCTGCGCCGCTCATCGGCACCCCAATTGAGCAGGGTGTATGCCGCCAGCCGGTGCATCTGCGTCGAATGCTCCTCCATGGCGAGCCCGCGCTGCTTGCGGTTGCCGAACCGCTTCCTGCCGCGAGGCCGTCGCATCAGTTCCTCGACGGTCGTCATACGAATCAGCGACGGCATGTAATCGGACGGGTCGTCGCGAAACAGAGCCAGCGTGGAATCGTTCAGCAGCTCGTACAGCCACACCGAGATGCCGTACTTGCGCACCGTTTCGGAGCAGCCGTGAAGAAACCTCCGGCACTCGCCCACCAGCCGCCCGTTGAATGACATCGCCGCCGCGCACAGGTTCGTCGTCCAACTGCCGCACGCGAATACGTCGCGCGCCAGCGCGTACAGCCGGTGATCCCATGGCGTGGGCGTGCCGTCCCTGTCATAGTCTTCGCACACCTTGCGCATAGTCTCCGGAGAGACGAGTTCCTCGAATCGCCGCTCCAACTTGTTGATAGCCTGCAGAAATCCGATGGTATCCATCGAGAATGATGTCGCCATGATCGCTCCTTTTCGTATGCGCCACTGCCGTCACGGTCCCTCCGCGTCCTCGCGCATAGGCACACCATGGCACACCCAAGGCTCCCGGCGCCACCCACCCTCGAAAATCTGTGGATAAGTGGATAACTCACCCCTTATCCACAGTTGTCCACATTGCCGGCGGAACCGGCAAGCCCGGCCATCAGACCGGTGAAACCATACGAAAATGCCAGAATGGAACACCACGCGCATAAACAACATCCACTATCATGGCTAGCGGAAGTCGATCACATGCCGCAGGCCGTCGCACCAGCTCAGGCATCAAAGGGAAGAGACAATGAACGAAAACAAACGCACCGTGACGATTCTCATACCCTGTTACAACGAGGAGGAGTCGCTGCCGATGCTGTTCGCCCGGCTCACCACGCTCTCTGAGAACGCCTAGCTGGCACCGGACGATGACGATCGCATCGACTATCGCTTCCTGTTCGTGGACGACGGGTCGAAGGATTCGACCCGCGACGAAATCCGCGAGTTCGCCAGCAACCGTCATCCTACGTAAGGTGTCCGCGCGGACACGCACAGCTGTGCCCGCGCGGCCGTCCGTGGCTACATGAATTTCTTCAGATCCACCGGACAACTCAGGCCATCCTTGATGCTGCTGAGCTTGTCCAGCGCACCTCCATTGGAGGAGTCGGTGGAGTTCTTGTTCTCGTCGGCGGGCTTCGATGAGGTCTTGCCGGAGGATTTGCCACCGTCAGTGCCGTTCGAGCTGCCGTCACCGTTCGCGGAACCGTCGCTGCCAGTTCCCGCCCACTGGTCCTCCACCGCATCCGGCACATCAGCGCCGCACGTGTCGGTGACCTTGCCGTTGGTGCCCGTGTAGATGCCCTTCTCGTTGATAATCGGCGTGGTGACGACGTCCAGCGTCGACTTCGCCTTCTCCGCCGCCCGCACGGTGAACGCGATGGTCACCGTCTCACCCGGCTTGATGCCCTGGGTCAGACGCAGGTTGATGAACTGGCGGTCCTCCACGGTGCCGTTCGACACCATTTCGCCGGCTTCGTAGGCGAGCGACGTGATCGCGCCGCCTTCGGGCGCCATCAGGAACAGTCGCGGCTGCATCGTGCCCTTCTCCGTATTGCCGGTAATGAACGCCGGCAATGACTTCGCCTGCTCCTCGGTCATCGTGTTCTTCAACCGTACCGTCACCGTGTATTCGTCGCCGAGACCGGCGCTCGCGATGGTCATGGGGTTGGTGGCTCGGGCGGGCGCGTCCACTTCGTCGCTGATGCGGTACGAGTTCGCGGCGAAATCGCTGCCGCACGTCTTCTTGACGGTGATGCTCGGCTCAAGATACCAGCTGAGCTTGCTGGGCTTCGCCTCGGTCACGTAGACGCCGGCCTTCGGCTGTTCCACACTGCCGGGAATCATGCCCGCGACGTTCGCGTCGAAGACCTTGGTCTGGACGAGCGCCGCCAGCTCCTCCTCCTGCGCCATCCACAGCTTGAAATGGCCGTTCGCGGACGTCTGCCGCAGCGCCTTGAGCATCGGCGACAGCGTCGACGTGCCCGCGCCCGAGAACACGTGGGTCATGATCGTCTTCGACGCCTTGTTGGTGTAGGCGTTCTGCTCCTTGTAGATCGGGTGGTCCACGTACAGCTCGTTGAGGAAGAACTTGACCGTGTTCGTGCCGTCCAGCACCTTGCCGTCGCTGAGCTTGACCGATCCCGTCGCACCGATCAGCGACTGCAGGAACACGGGGTCAAGCGCGAACACACCGGCGATCTCCTGGTTCTCGTTGCCCGGCTGCGCGAGCCACATGTTCTTCAATGTGACCGCAGCCCGCTGGAAGTTCGGGTTGACGGTGGTCGTCTGCGGGTATTTCCACACCTGGTCGCCGAACACCGCGGCTTCCTTGACGTTCTCGGCATCGTACGGCTGCGTTCCGTAGGTGATGTCGGTGGTGGCGATGAAGTCGCCGATCGTGACCTTGCCGTGGTCGGCGGTCACCGGCGCGATGTTGCCGACCATGCCGCCGCCGGACCGCAGCTCGGCCGGATTGTAGATCGCGACCAGGTACGTGCGCTCACCGTTCTCGCCCAGCAGCTGTGGCAGCAGGTTGATCAGCTCGTCGTATTCGTTGAGCATCTTGTCCACGGATTTCAGGCCGGAGACGCCGGTCTTCACCATGGAGGCGATGCTCGAGCTCTTCGGAGGCGCCAGCTTCTCCAGCCGCTGCGTCTCGACTTTGATGTCGGCTCGGGCCTGCTTGACGATGCCCGGCATGGCCGTCACCGCGCTCAGGTCGACGGATTTGTCTTTCATGGAGAAGCCGGACAGCTGCTTGCTCAGGTCCATCAAATCAGTGAACGGCCCGTCCACCAGGTTTCCCATGGCGTCCAGCATCGTGCGCGCGGCGGTGATGTCGTTCCCGTACGCCGTATGGTCGCGCAGGAACGTCCACTGCGGCTTGTCCAGTTCGTCGCGCAGCGCCCGCGTGGACGTCACCATCTCACGTGCGGACGTGCCGATGTTACCTCCGCCACCGCAGCCGAGCGCGGTGTTGGCGAGGTTTTCGGAAGCGGAGATGAAGCGGTTCGCCTCCGTGTACAGTTTGAGCGCGGAGATTCCGTAGATGCCGACGACCGACAACACGGCTCCCAGTAGCACGAACACCACATACAGCACGATGCGCCGCGGACGCAGCGCTTGAGACAGGAATTGATGTCCTTTTCGTCCGATGTGCTGGGGGGATCGGCGCATGGGTTAACCTCGTTTGCTTCGTGTTACATTCCGTTTTGTCGCGTCCGTCGTTCCACGCGACGACCGTTATCGTTCCGTCGGGTTCGATGGTCTGCCGTCACACCGTCTTTTCGGGCGGACCGGCTCTCGACGCTACGTAATACAACCTCAGATGATACCGTGCGATGCTTACCGCACGCTAAGTCTTCTTTCTGAACCGTTGTATTTCGACGTTTTTTTCACCATTGCCCGGGACAGGCGGAAGGATGGCCCGGCACAACACCCGCGACCTTGTCAGACTGCTTTCAGACTCCATTGAGGGGTATAACAGTATGGAGCAAGATAACATACACATAGCGCGACCATAGTGTTGCCTACGGGATGCCGTGCTTTACGGGGCCTTTCGGGGTTCTTCGGGTGGCGTCCCGGCCACTGTCACGAAAACGCGGGCGCACGGTTGCCATGATCGCAGCCCCCGCTGGGAAGAACTGGAGAAGTACACGCATGTTCGTTCTCAAGAACGCATGGTCATCCATAGTCCGCCGCAAATGGCGCACGCTGTTGACCATGTTCATCGCCATCATCGTCACATTCGGGACATTGTTCGGTTTCTCCGTCCTGCACGCCGATGAATCGGCCACCGATGGCTACAACCCCCAGCTGGTCAGCGCCGTCATCCGCCCGGATGCGAAGACCAAGGCAACCTACAACGGCGCCGATTCTTCCTATACGAAGAACTACCTGGCGTTCGACGCATACGACAACTACGCGTCTGCGCTGCAGGCCGCCGGCCTGACGTACAGCTATGCGCTCACCATCACCGTGCCGGTGCGGCAGAGCGGCGACGTCAAGGCCATCGCCGGCACCGACGACCAGAGCGCCGACAAGACCGGCGGCGAGATGCTGTACCGCAGCTTCTCTTCGCTGGAGGCCGCGCATGAGAACGAGCTCGGCCGGTACAAGATCGTCAAGGGCAAGCAACTGGACTACTCGAGCCAGTCGAAGACAGGCGTGCTGATTTCACAGGCGTTCGCGAAGAAGAACGGCCTGGACGTGGGCGACAAGTTCACCGTCGCGTTCCCGAACGACGCGAAGAAGACCATCGAGCAGACCGTCCGCGGCATTTACGAGTACACGGAGCCGGCCGCCGCGGGGCAGGGTTCGGACGCCAAGCTCGCCAAGGACAACCGCGACAACGTCATCTACACCGCGTACTACACCTTCGCGATGGACGGCCTGTATGCGGCCGACGGCAAAGGCTGGCTGATTCCCGACCTGAACATCTCGTTCCTGCTCGACAGCATGTCGACCTATCGGAAGTTCGAGAAGGTCATCAAGAAGGCAAAGCTGCCCGCGAACCATGAGCTCACCTCGCCGACGCTAATCGAGCACGAGAAGCAGATCGCGCCGCTGCACTCCCTGGCGAGCTCGATGAAGCCTATGCTCGCCGCCCTCTGGATTGTGGGCGCGGTGCTGTTGCTGCTTTCGTGGGGATCGAGCCTGCTGGTCGGCCGTCGGCGTGAAATCGGCAACCAGATCGTCATCGGCGTCTCGCGTGGGCGTATCGCCTGGCAGTTCATGCTGGAGACGCTGTTGCTGAACCTTGTCGGATTCGCCGTAGGCATGGTCGTCGGCGCGTTCGCGGTCAAGCCGCTGGCCACGAAGCTCGCCGACGGCAATGCGGTCAGTGTGCCGGGCAACCTGATCTGGACTGTCATCTGGAGCGGTCTCGGCACGATTGTGGTCCTGATGGTGATCGCCATGATCCGCGTGCTGCTGTTCCGTGTCAGGACGCTGTTTGCGGCCCGTTCCTCGAATGAGGTCGAGGTCGTGGATGACGGCGGGACGGACGACACCGCAACAAGCGACAACGCAGCGAACGACAGTGATACGGCAGACGCCGACGATACGGCGGAATCGGCACAGGAGCAGGCATGAACGACACGAACACGAATAAGGCGGACGACATGAACGAGGACGACGTCACACTGACCGGTTCCGAAGGCGAGAACCCGGCGGTCGAATCAGCCGCGGCAGCCGACGCCACGGCCGACACGGCAACCGAATCCCCGGATGCCGCCGGAGCGAGCGATTCGACGACGGTACCGGACAGCGTGCAGTTCTCCATCGTCTTCGACGACGACGGTGACGACTCCGACGCCATCGTGATCGACGCTGCCGACGCGGAAATCGACACTACCGCGGAAGCCGATACGACGGTCGCGACGGATGGCTCCGCCGAGGAGGCACCGGCCGACGACGAGAAGCCCGGAGATGATACGCAGGATGCCGCCGCACAGGAGCCGGTCAGCGCCGACAGCATCGCCGATAACACCAGTGCTGATACCGGCGATGCTGATACCGGCACCACGGCGGCGGACACCGCCGACGAGAACTTGGACGTGGCAGCGGCCAACGCCAGCAAGGTCAACGAAACACTCAAGCTGAGCACCGGGGGCAAGACGGCCGGCGATGGCCAGAAGAAGACCAGGGCCGGCAGGGTCACCGTGGCATCGGCCAGCGTCGACCCTGCAATGCGCCTGTCATCGCGCATCGACAAGGAGCTCAAGCGCAGCAAGGCGGACAGCATCCGTCTCAAGTCCTACCCGACGTTCTCGATGAACAAGGTCACAGTGACCGACAAGAAGTCCGGCCGTCACGTGCTCGACCGCATGAACCAGGCGTTCTACGCCGGGCATGTGTACTCGGTGCTGCTGCCAGACAACGACCGCGTGCTGCACGAGACCCTGATGGGCGTGATGAGCGGCATCATCCGGCCGCATGACGGCAATGTGATGAACAAAAGCGCGAACCTGCTGGAGCTTGAGCCCGGCGAAGTCCGTGGACATCGACTGGGACTGGTGCCGCAGCAGTATGCGGTACGAGACGACATGAGCGCCGAACGCAACCTGGTGTATGCGATGGATGCCTCCGGGCGCACGTTCCTCAAGCCGAAGCCGGTGATCGCACGCGAGCTGCTGCACAAGGTCCATTTCGATGTGGATACCCCGAACGCTCCGGTTGGCAAGCTGGACGTGGTGGAGCAGCGTCGCGTGGCGATCGCGCGCGCCATCGCCTGCGAGGCCGAGGTGCTGATCGCCGACGAGCCCACGGGCGGGCTGAACGATGACGACAGCGTGGAGCTCCTGCAGCTGCTCACGTCGCTCACCCACGGCGACCCCAAGCGCTGCGTGATCATCCTCACCGAATCAGAAGCCGTTGCCAACATAGCCGAAACCATCATCAAGCTATAAACGGCCTCATCTGATACGCCCTCGCTGGGTGGGCAGTCCACCGGGCTGTCCACCCAGCGAGGGC
>OBZU01000443.1_pt1 | contig 13056 bp, 11 predicted proteins | sample 1495561 | NCBI WGS metagenome assembly OBZU01 (sample SAMEA2580250, study PRJEB22360) | human gut metagenome | biome: human gut; feature: human-associated habitat; material: faeces | place: Denmark | collected 2008/2010 | reverse complement strand
TCCACCCCACTGCCCTCGTTGTCCTGGCAGATGCGGTTCCAGCAGGCTCCATACCTCATCGCTGATGTCGTGGCGTTGTTGTTCATTGCTCATGGGAACACCTCTTTCGGATCTCTTGCTCCCATTATACCATATCGCTCGTGTAAACACTATTTAAGCGAAATCGCAAGCAGCAGCGGGAGTATGACCGTTACTTGTATCGGCTTCGTCATCTGGTGGAAAATGCTTTTTTGCACCTGAAACGTTGGCGAGGCATTGCTACTCGATATGCAAAAACTACAACATCTTTTCTGGCTGCAGTGCAAATTCGTTGCATTGCTATTTGGTGTGCTGTTTTGGCTTGATCTTGTGTAGACACTATTTAGAACTGCAAATCCAGTGCTTGCTATCGGTTTATGTGAGAATTGTTTATCAACAATGCACATATTGTGCAGATATGGACGCACTGTGGAATATAGAATATCTCCTTGTTCAACTATCTTTCTTGCCCGTGACGGGGCTTTATCTGCTTCTACAATATTTTCGCCTGTATTTAACAACTGTCTTTGATTATCAATAGAGCCAATATCTATATACGAAAATGTACATTGTGGAGTAAGTTGTCCGCGATTATATACGATGTTTCTTAACCTTACCCACATCCAACTCTCCGGAATCTCAAATGGCTTTTCATCGTCGGTGATTTCAGGCAGGGGCTTTTCTTTTTTGATTTTCCCCTCCTGAATCAACCGCTGTTTTTCCTCCTGAATCTGGGCAAAGAGTTCCGCTGCTGTGCCCTCTTCGGGGCGCTGTTCTACCAGCTTGCCTTGAATGGCCAGCTGCAAAATGCTGTTTTTCAGTTCCTGCGGCGTCATTCTGCTTTCCCTCCCAGTAAAGAGGTGATTTCACTGAGCACCCGGTCAATCTCCGCATTGAGGGACGCCCGCTGCTCCTCGTACCGCTGAATTAGGTCCATCGGCGCCAGGATTTCTTCTTCCTCATGGGGATAGCCGCACTGGTCCAGATTGTATCCCAATTCCTCGGTGAGCTGCTGGACGGTGAACTTCTTTGCCTTGTCAAAGCCGTCCTCAGTAATTTCCTGGCGGTTGTCCCACCAATCCAGCACTGGCTGGAAGTGCTCCAGCCTCATGGGCTTGGTCTTGGAAAAATGCTTGTACCCTTCTGGCATATCCAGACGGTAAAACCAGGTTTCCTCGGTGGGGTGGGTGTTGTCAAAAAACAGGATATTGGTAGTGATAGACGTATAGGGCGAGAACACGCTTCCCGGCAGGCGGATGATGGTGTGAAGATTGAATTCCCGCAGCAGTTTCTTTTTGATGTTCACCTTGGCATTGTCGGTACCGAACAGAAAGCCGTCCGGCAGAATCACCGCCGCCCGGCCGTTTTGTTTCAGACGGTACATTATCACGGACATGAACAGGTCGGCCGTCTCGGAGCTTGCCAAATCGTCCGGGAAATGGTTTTTGACATCCGCTTTTTCCGACCCGCCGTAGGGGGGATTCATCATGATTACGTTGAACCGGTCGTTCTCCGTATAGTCCAGCACATCCCTCATCAGGGAGTTGTCGTGATAGACGCGGGGCACGTCCAGTCCATGCAGCAGTAAGTTTGTAATGCACAGCATATAAGGGAACTGCTTTTTTTCGATACCGTAGATGGAATTGCTGTACTTGTCAGCATCAGCGGTACTCTTAATCTGCTTTTGCAGCTGATTAAGCCAGCTGACAAGAAATCCGCCGGTGCCGCAGGCAAAGTCCGCCATAGTTTCACCGATTTGCGGCTTAATGACCTGTGCCATAAAATCGGTGACAGCACGAGGAGTGTAAAATTCGCCCGCAGAACCAGCGCTTTGCAGTTCCTTTAGGATAGTTTCGTAAATCTCGCCGAAGGCGTGGCTTTCTTCATAGTCGCCAAAATCCAGCTCGTCAATGACATTGATGACCTGGCGAAGCAAAACGCCGTCTTTCATGTACTGATTGGCGTCGGCAAAAGTGGTCTGCACAATGGCTTTTTTGATAGGGGTGGAAGCGTCTACCGGCAGCTTTTTCAGAGTGGGAAACAACGTATTGTTGACAAAATTCAGCAGGTCGTCACCCGTTAAAGCTGTACCGGATTTATCGTCGCGCGCCCAATTCTGCCAGCGGCATTCTTCTGGAATGATAGACTGATAATCCTCATCGTCCCATTCCCAATCCTGTTCCTTTGCGTCATATACTTTCAAAAAAAGCATCCACGCAATCTGCTCAATACGCTGTGCGTCGCCGTTGATACCGGCGTCGTTGCGCATAATGTCGCGCAGCCGCTTGACGAATCCTGCTAAATTGCTCATGTTAAATTACCTCGTCCATATAAATCGCCTGTTCCAGTTCCTTTACTGCGTTCAGATAGCCCTGTTTCCCGCCGAAATATCCGGCAATTTTCGCAGGTTTCCCCAGTTTCAGGAATGGGTCCAGCTTTAAAATCTCTGTTTTTTCAATTTCATAAATGCCCGTGTTCATGTATTTATCCAGCAAAGCCTCCAGCACTTTCCGGGCCACGCCGCTGTATTTGCTGAAAAAGTCCCGTTTTTTCACATTGTTGGCTCGTTCCCGGCGGGTCAGCGGCTTTTTGTCAAAGGCCACATGGCAGATAAAGTCAAAATCGTCCACATCGGTCATCTGCTGCTCCGCTTTCAGGAGTTCCAAATCAATGCCACGGCCGTGGAGCAAATCCCGAATTTGTTCCTTCTTTTCCTGTGCTGACCACTGGCGGATGAAATTGTCCAGCGAGGCATACTCGCCCCTGATGTTCTCTTTGGTGTAGTCTACAATGCTTTCCTGGCGCAGCAGTTTACCGTTTGCGTCATAGACCGATACGGTTTTATGAATGATCTGTACTTTACAGCCGTTTTTGTCCACGATCGGTTTGACGGCAGGTTCCGGCGGAGTAACTGGCGGTTCTTTTCCGCCGCCTGGTTTTTCTTTTCCAGGCTTCTTTCCGGGCCGATACCCTTTCTCTATTTCGATGGGACCATCCCAGTCCGGGTCGGCAAACAGGCGGGTCACATTGCGGAAATCCATAACCACGAAATGCGTTTTGCCCTCTTTTTCCCGCAGACGGGTGCCGCGACCGATAATTTGCTTAAACTCTGTCATGGAGCCGATCATTTCATCCAACACGATCAGCTTGGTCATCTTGCAGTCCGCACCTGTGGAAAGCAGCTTGGAAGTAGTAGCGATTACAGGATAAGGCGATGAAACCGAGATAAAATATTTCAGTTTTCCCTTACCGTAATCATCTCCGCCGGTAATACGCACCACATAGTCGGGATTTTCTTTCATCATATCGGCATTGAGCTTCGCCAGAGCATCACGCATCCGCAAAGCAGCATCTTCGGTGGCGCAGAACACAATGGTTTTCGCCATGCGGTCGGTGCTTTTCAGATAGTTGGTAATTTCCTCCGCCACCTGCTGGATACGGTCCTCGATAATGATGTTATAGTCGTAATCGCTGTTGGTGTAGATGCGGTCGGGAATTTCCACGCCGTTGATGTCCTTTTGCCCCTTGCGCGGACGCCAGCCTTCTCCGATATCCGTCGTGATATTGATGACCTTAAAGGGCGCAAGAAAGCCGTCTTCAATGCCTTCTTTTAGGCTGTATGTATAAATCGGTTCTCCAAAGTAGCTGAGGTTGGAAATATACTTGGTTTCTTTGGGTGTGGCCGTCATGCCGATCTGGGTAGCGGAGTGGAAATATTCCAAAATCCTGCGCCAGCGGCTTTCTTCCTTGGCAGAACCTCTGTGGCACTCGTCCACGATGATGAGGTCAAAAAAGTCCGGCGAAAACAGCTCGCTGAAATGCTCCTGGTCATCGTCGCCCACCAGTTGCTGATACAGAGAGAAATAGACTTGGTGGGAAGTGATGGTGCTCTTATCATCTTTGGCCACATTGATTTTGTGGGTGACTTTTTCCAGCGGGGCAAAATCCTGCTGGATAGATTGATCCACCAGAATGTTCCGGTCAGCCAGGTAAAGAATCTTCCGCTTCATACCGCTTTGCAGCATCCGGTACACAATCTGAAAAGCGGTATAGGTTTTGCCTGTTCCTGTTGCCATAACGAGTAAAAGACGCTGCTGCCCTCTGGCAATGGCATCCACGGTACGGTTGATGGCAATGCGCTGATAATATCGGGGCGGATATGTATTCTGACTGGTATAATAGGGTTGCTCCAGTATTGCTTCCTGGGTGGATGTTAAGCTGGACTCCTGTTTATATCGGGCAACAAGTTCCTGCTCTGTCGGGAATTCGTCCAAACCGAATTCTCGCTCCTGTCCGGTAAGAAAATCATGCTCGGCAAAGCCGTCGCCGTTGGAGCTGTATGCAAATGGTATGTCCAACATCCTAGCATAGGTCATGGCCTGCTGCAAACCATAAGAAACACTGCGGGTATTGTCTTTTGCTTCCACAACAGCGATGGGATTATTCGCGCTGAGATACAGGATATAGTCCGCCCGTTTTGGCTTTTCACGGAATACAAAGTTGCCTTTCAAATTGATTTTACCATCCGTAATACGGGTTTCCATGGTGATTTTTTCTCGATTCCACTTGGAAAGGAGAGCAGGGGTAATATATTGTAGTTTAATATCTTCCTCACTCATCTGGTGTTTGGGCAAAATTGTACTCACGCAAATTCCTCCCTTCACTCCGTTTGTTCATCGGGTAAAATTTCTGCAATATCGTCCAGCGTACAGTGCAGTGTCCGGCAGATTTTAACCAGCACTTCTACCCGCACATCTTCGCTTTTTCCCAGTTTCGCCATAGCGTTGGTGGTGATTTTCGAGGCTTTGATTAAATCTGTTTTACTCATTCCTTTGTCGATGAGAAGTTTCCATAGTTTATTGTAACAAACAGGCATAATCTTCCTCCCTGTTTTACCCTTTTGTTATGTACTATTCTATCATAAGATGGAGAGAATTTCAATTTATAATTGAATATCTCAATATTCAATTTGATTTTTTGCAGGCATGAAAATAGTAGTATGATCAGCTTGTTTTACCTATTTTCAATTTTACATCATTAAGGTTATAATAAAGCGTTGTGTATCTTTCGAATAAAGGCGTAACAAATCGTGATATCTTTTTTAACCATAAACCAGGTGCGTCGCAAAACGCGACGCACCGAACATGAATGGGCAGGCAAATCGCCTACCCATCCCAGATGCGAGGAATGCCCCTATGGAACAAAACATTCCTCCCCATGACTGCGACAAAAAAGGATATCCCGAAACAGGACATCCCTTTGCATATTATCTTTGAATTTTACTTCACTCCTCACTTTTATCAGAATATTTCTTTTCCCATTCCGCCAATTCTTTCTGCCCCTGCTCGCTGGCGTAGAATTTCTGGATTTCAGGTGCAAGGAATCGGGCAAAAGAATCAATGATGGACTTCGGCAGCTCGATCTCGTATGGATTCTGACGTTTTTCCTGGCTGGCCATAGTGTATTGCCCCAACAGCAAAATCTTTCTGGCTCAATTCAGCCAACCTCACACTCCTTCCCGGCGATGTACAGCTGCCAAAGATTGTTCCCATATACAGAAAGGAAACCGATCATTTCAAAACCTGAGAAAATTCTCATAGAGCTCCTTTCCCATCTCTTCCCATCCGGGGTTTTCACCGGAAAAGCCCGCACAAAATAGCTCGGATAGGAAGAGAATAAATCGAATTAAACTGGGTATATTTATCTTTTTCTTTTTATCTACCGTCTGATTTTCGCACTTCAAGAAAGCGGATTACCGTACTTGTCGAATTCATTATTCAGACTTCCGGCGTACCGCAGCCGGATTTCTTGAAGTCGGTGTTGGAAACCGCTTCATAGTGTTTTGGATAGATACGGTTGGGTTTTCCACACCCCTGCTTCTTGATGGAGATCAAATCGGCATATTGCAGCTCCCGCAGCGTGTCCACCGCTTTTTGACGGCCGCAGTGCAATAGCTCACATACCTCGTTGATAGGGTAGTACAGATAAATTTTTCCATAATCGTCGGCCCATCCGTTTTTACGGGACAAGTCTGTCCGGCGCAGGATCATCGCGTATAACAGTTTGGCTTTGCTTGACAAGGAGCAAAAACTCGGTGCCTCAAACAGAAAATTGGGAAGCCGTATAAAACTTTGGGCCGGTGGCTTCTGATAAATATAAAAGGGCTTTGTAGCCATGACAGGTACCTCCATGCGGACAATTAGAATGTAATTTCTGAGCGATAAGGAATATTGATATACACCTCTATGATTGCTGGGTTGGAAACCGAGCATATATCCGGCGTTTAAAAGCTCTATTTGTCCGTATTCGACCTCCGCTTCCTGTCACTTGCTGTTTTTTGACGACGGTGTACCTTGCGGGCACAATCGGAGCAATACTTGGCATGGTTAGATTTTGCCAGGAACGGTGCACCACATTCTGTGCATCGCTTCAGCCCCTTTGGCTTTGTGATCTCAGCATGTAAAGTTGGAGTGCCCGGCAGAACCCAATCCCTAAACCAGGTGCAGCACAGAGAATAGGAGATGCTTTGCACGCAGATACATGGTTCGCCATCGTCTAGGGAAATGCAGTTACCGCTGTCATAATTGCAGCAGGATTTTCGAATCAGCGCATTGGCTTTTCTCCTTTGCTTGGGTGTCATTTGAATCGACAAATTGTTTTTCCTCCCAACTTTGTGGTTGCAGCTTATGCAGATATTTTTCCATGCGCCTTCCTCCATTTCATGTAGAGAATTGATTTTGTGAGATTTATGGTTTATAATAAACGTAAACCGTAAACTCCAATTGAATTATACCGCAGAAAAAGCCTGAATGCGGTATATCAACCACAAATTATTTTAGTTTCAAAAAGAATATATTCGTAAATTGCAGTTTATAAAAAGACAGGAGGATCAACTCATACTGTACGACGAAGCGAGGATGGCGCTGACCAAAGAGCGACTGGAAGATCTGCGCAAAGAAAAAAAGCTGTCCTTTGAACAGCTTTCCAAGCAGCTTGCGGAGCGCGGCGTCAACATCAGCCATACAAACCTCAAAAATTATGAGATCAACGATTCGGTTCACCCCCTTTATAGTCGGACAAGAAGCATGAGCATTGAATATCTGGTTGCTTTTGCGGATTTTTATGATGTGTCGGTGGAGTATCTGCTCGGCATGTCCAACTCTCGCAAGCGGGAATACCACAATATTTCTGAACAGTTGGGTTTGTGCGACGGGGCTATTGAAGAATTGATTCGATGCAAGGAAAGCTCCGGCAGCGAGGAAGACCCCAAAATGTATGCACAGCAGGACACTGCAATCCTGAATGATTTTCTCACCAGTATGGAATTTGAGATAGTGATGGAAAAAATCAAACAGAGCTTGTTTTCGTACTATCTGTACGCACTGAGTAGCGATGAGTTTGCGGCAAAACGACGCGAGCAAAACGCTAAAAAACTGGAAGAAGCGCGCTTACTAATGAATAAATATGGGTATTTTCCGGTGGAAAATGATGTGATTTCCCAGGTCCATATGGAAAATGCGATTGGCGTATTGAACGCTTATCTGCGTAAACTGCCAAAGCGATTGTGTGACGAATTTAGAAAGAAATAAACTGAAGATAAAGGAGTGATTTCCGTGAACAAAGATTATCTTACTTGGATCAAGTTTTATACAGAATTTGCTGAGAAACTGTTGCCATATATGAAGGACAGGCAAACCTTGATTGAGAAAATAAAAGCTGTATATACGGCTATCGATATGCGATTGCCTAAGTTAGAGAAGGACAATAACATCATCGATATTGATCCATTTACTATTTTCGGCCTCTTTAATAAGGGAATTACAAACACCAATCGCATCACTATCTTACATGGAATTGCCAAGGAGTTTTCTATAAATGCTCCTGTACCAGAGTCATTTGACGGAATTCCTGTCCTAAACAATCAAAGGGCTACATATTACTTTTTCATCGGTGATCGCCAAAATGATGATATTGAGAACCTTTGGAGAGTATTTGCGTCTGCATTGGAGTATGCGAAAACCCATTCAAAGAATAGCAAAGCCGCACTGATTAAGGCCTATGACGCTGCCCTGATTCAAAAAGGCATTAAATGGAATTTGACAATGGGTTTATATTGGATTTGTCCATACGAATATATCAATCTCGATTCACGCAATCGTTGGTTTATCTGCAACCCAGAGAATATGCCATCAGATTTCATTAACAGTGTAGACAACTTCAGTACGGTTCCCAGCGGCGAAGAATATCTGCAAATCAATAATCGTTGTCGTAGCATTCTTGAAAAGGGTAATTACCGTTACAAGAACTTTCCAGAGCTTTCTTATTATGCGTGGATTATTTCTGAAAAGGTGAACGAAGAGAATCGTGCTGCGGCAGCTAAAGAAAGCCAGCGTTCGAGTGTTGGTGAGGCTATTGGTGATAAGAATGTTCAGGCCACGCATTATTGGATTTATTCTCCGGGCGATAATGCTTGTATGTGGGACGAGTTCTACGATGCAGAGATTATGGCGATTGGCTGGGGAGAAATCGGTGATTTGACTGCTTTTGCCACCAAGGATGCCATGAAGCAAAAAATGAAAGAGTGCATTGATCCCACTCTCTCATACAAAAATGCTGCACACGCCACATGGCAGTTTGTAAACGATATGAAGCCCGGCGATATTGTGTTTGTGAAGAAAGGGATGCACCGCATTGTTGGAAGAGGCATCGTCACTTCTGACTATATATTTGATGCTTCTCGCAGAGATGAATACAAAAACATTCGCCAGATAAATTGGACGAATAAGGGGGAATGGGAGCATCCTGGGCAGGCGGTTATGAAAACGTTGACGGATATTACTTCCTATACGGATTATGTTGAGAAACTGAATGCTTTGTTCGAGGATGACACTGTAGAAGAAATCGAGGAAGTAGAAATCCAATACCCGGTTTACACCGAAGAGGATTTTTGGGACGAAGTATATATGAACGAGACCGATTATCAGATTCTGGTTAATCTGCTTAAAAATAAGAAAAATATTATTTTGCAAGATGCTCCTGGCGTTGGTAAAACCTTTGCCGCGAAACGTCTGGCTTACTCTATGATGGGTGTGAAGGATTCCAGCCGTGTAACGATGGTACAATTCCATCAGAGTTACAGTTATGAGGATTTTATTATGGGATTCAGACCGGCATCCACTGGCTTTGAACTCAAAAAGGGACCGTTTTACAGCTTCTGCAAAAAGGCTGAAACGGACATCGAGAATGACTACTTCTTCATCATTGATGAAATCAACAGAGGCAATCTGAGCAAGATTTTCGGTGAGTTATTTATGCTTATTGAAAATGATAAACGTAGAGTGTCGTTGCGGCTTCTCTATTCGGATGAAAAGTTCTCCGTTCCTGCGAATGTCTATATCATTGGCATGATGAATACAGCAGATCGCAGCCTTGCTCTGCTGGATTATGCATTGCGCCGTCGTTTTGCATTCTTTGAATTTTCTCCTGCTTTTCAAACAGAAGGGTTCCGTGCTTATCGTGAGGCGAAAAGCAACAGGAAATTTGACAAACTGATTGCGGCTATTGAAAAGCTGAATGTCGCAATTGAAAATGATGACACTCTGGGTAAGGGGTTCCGTATTGGCCACAGCTATTTCTGTACAGAAAGAAAAATTGATGATATGTGGCTAAATGCCGTCATTACTTATGAGATCATTCCTCTCTTGAATGAATACTGGTTCGACGAACCAAGCAAGGTTCGAGATTGGAAGTATGTTCTGAGAGAGGCTATTCGATGATTCGGGTTCAAAATATATACTACATGCTTGCATATGCGTTCCATATTTTACGGGAACAGGGGTATGAAAGTTGTGGGACAGAAGAGTTTGAGAATACCGCCGATTTACTTTCCGCCATTCTTGCCAAGGGAGTAGCCATGCAGATAAAACGTGGTTTGGGCCGTACCTATATCGAAGAGACGGAGCCGTTGAGCTGTTTGCGCGGCAAAATAGACGTTACGGAATCTATTAAACAACAGGCGATCATGAAACAGCAGCTTGTCTGTACCTATGATGAGTTCTCGGTGGATTCTTATATGAATCGTATTCTCAAAACAACTATGGAGGTACTGTTGCGGTATGATATGCCTAAGGCAAGAAAAAAGGAGCTGCGGAATCTGCTTCTCTATTTCAAAGAAGTCGGAACGCTGGATCTGTATTCAATAAACTGGAAATTTCGCTTCAACCGCAACAATCAAAACTATCAAATGTTGATGTCTGTATGCTATCTTGTTATCAAAGGGTTATTACAGACATCCGCGGATGGTTCTGTGAAGTTGATGAAGTTTTTAGATGAGCAGCGGATGTGCCGCTTATATGAGAAGTTTATTCTTGAATACTACAGGAAGCATTATCCGCAAATTAAAACCAGTGCGTCGCAGATTGGATGGGCGTTGGATGATGGCATTGGGGCGATGCTGCCGATCATGCAATCTGACATTATGCTCACCTATGGCGATAAGACTTTGATTATTGATGCCAAGTACTACGGCCATACGACACAGGTGCAGTATGATGTAAACACTCTCCATTCCAATAATCTGTATCAGATTTTCACCTATGTGAAGAATAAGGCGGCAGCCGACGGAAAGGTTTCGGGTATGTTGCTCTATGCCCGAACCGACGAAGAAATCCAGCCGGACAATACATACATGATGAGCGGCAATCGTATCAGCGTAAAAACGCTGGACTTGAACTGTGATTTTTCGGAGATCACCCGCCAGCTTAATGCTATTGCAGATGCTTTTATTGCTTAATCAGAGGTGACGTGGCTCCATCGAAAGTGGTAATTACTTTCGTGCCCCAGAACAGGACGTGGGGGCCATGTAAAAAGCGTTTGCAGAACGCGCAGCTGCAGAATGAAATCCTGCGTTCAAAGGGGTTTGGGGATACTGCCCCCAACAAGCAGACGGCAGGAAATGTGAGTGTGTATTAACACTCGCATTGCTTGCCGGATTTGTGTGTGGCTATCCACACGCATTGCTTGCGCGACAATATGCTTCCCTTCAAAACGTGGCACTTAAAAACTATGCGATATCAGTATTTTATTCTTATGATTATGTTAAAACAGGGTTGAATTTTATTCTTATATCTGATAAAATGATATTGATGAATGGGGGTGTATCTCTTGAAAGAAGTGGCAGAAAGATTGCGGTCTCTGCGGGAAAGTGTTAAGCTTTCCCAGGTTAAAATGGCCGAAATTGTCGGCGTCAAGCAATCCAGCCTGAACCGCTATGAGCTCAACCAGGCTTCGCCGACATTTGAAACACTTACCCGGTATGCGGATTACTTCGATGTATCTATGGACTATATTTTTGGACGCACGGACAATCCTCAGGGCAAGCTGTATGAGTACAAGCCTAAAATCCAGCAGAGTGATCCCCAGATGCAGAAGTTTGTGGAGATGTGCTTTGACCCCACATCCCCCATGAATGCAAGGCTTAAAGAAACGCTGCTGCAAATGCTTGGGGAGGCGAAACAATGAATGTTGTTATCTATGCGCGCTACTCCAGCCACAGCCAGACCGAGCAATCCATCGAGGGACAGCTTCAAATCTGTTATGAGTTCGCCAAGAACAACGGGCATATCGTGATTGGTGAATACATCGACCGGGCGCAAAGCGGAACAACAGACAGTCGCGCCGAGTTCCAGCGGATGATTGCCGACAGTGACAAGCATACTTTTGAAGGTGTTCTGGTTTACCAGCTTGACCGTTTTGCGCGCAACCGATATGACAGCGCCATCAACAAGGCGAAACTGAAAAAGAACGGTGTGCGAGTGATCTCCGCACGGGAGAACATCAGCGATGATGCCAGCGGTATTCTGGTGGAAGGCGTTCTGGAAAGCATGGCTGAATACTACTCCGCGGAGCTTTCCCAAAAGATTCGCCGGGGTATGGACATCAATGCCGAGAAGTGCCTGAGCAACGGCAGCAATCCGGGGCTTGGATACCGTGCGGATGAAGAGCGACGGTTTCATATTGATTTGGAGGGAGCTGCGGTCGTCCGGGAGATTTTTGAACAGTATGCCAGCGGTAAAACTGTGACAGAGATTATCCAATCTCTCAATGCCAGACAAATCAAAACCTCCCAAGGAAAAGCTTTCAACAAAAACAGTCTGCACCGCCTTTTGCGGAACAAGCGGTATATCGGCTACTACATCTACAAGGGAACTGAAACACCGGGCGGAATGCCGCGCATCATTGAGGATGAGCTCTTTGAACGGGTACAGCATATCCTCGACCGCAACAAAAAAGCTCCTGCCCGTTCCAGAGGCCGGGAGGAGTACCTGCTCACCACAAAGCTATTTTGCGGCTATTGTCGGGAGATGATGACCGGTTACGGCGGCACGGGCAAATCTGGCAAGGCGTATCACTATTATGCCTGCAACAATTTCAAACGCCGCAAATGCAAAAAGAAGGTCATCGGCAAAGAGAAAATCGAGGATCATGTGGTACTGGAATGCCGCAAGTTGTTGACCGACAGCAACATTGAGCGGATCGCCTCCGCCGTGGCAGATGTCTGCAAAACGGATCAAGACACCTCCTCAATTAAACGAATCAAAGCTGCCATCCAGGAAGCAGACACCGCCATTGAAAATCTTTGGAAGGCGCTGGAGAAGGGGCAAGCCGCCGATATGATTACCGAGCGGATTGAAAAGCGCCAGCACGAAAAAGAAGAGCTGGAAGCACAGCTGGCAATAGAGATGGGGAAACAGGTGATATTGACTGCGCCCCAAATCAGAGCGTACCTCTATTCGCTGAAGAAGGGCGACATCAATGATGAAAATACCAAGCGGGGAATCATCAATATCTTCCTTCGGGCGGTGTATCTGTATGACGATAGATTCACATTGATTCTCAACGGTAGTGAGAAACCAGTCACCATTGACGACGCCCTTTTGGATGAGATCGATGAGGAATTCGCGTCAGCCCCGCCAGATTGCAGCTGTCGCGGCCGGGCTGTTCTGTCGTAAAATGGACGGGCGGTTTTGTCGGAAGAAG
>OBZU01000435.1_pt1 | contig 13273 bp, 11 predicted proteins | sample 1495561 | NCBI WGS metagenome assembly OBZU01 (sample SAMEA2580250, study PRJEB22360) | human gut metagenome | biome: human gut; feature: human-associated habitat; material: faeces | place: Denmark | collected 2008/2010 | reverse complement strand
TTCGAGCGTCTTGGTCTTTCTGACGCGCCCGGTACCGCCGCAGGTGTGGCAGGGATGATCAATGATCTTGCCCTTACCGCCGCAGCGGTCACACCCGCGGCTGGTCTGCACCACGCCAAACGGCGTGCGCTGGCTGACCCGTACCTGACCGGTACCGCCGCACTGCGGGCAGGTTTTCGTTTCTGTCCCGCTTTCCGCGCCGGAGCCGCCGCAGGACTGGCACGACTCGATCCGCTGGTAAGAAACCTGCTTTTTGGTGCCCTTCGCAGCCTCTTCAAACGAGATCGTGACCGACGCCTGCGCGTCGCGCCCGCGTCGGGGCGCGTTGGGGTTTGCGTTGCGCCCCACGCCGAAGCCGCCGAAAAAGCTGTTGAAAATATCGCCCAGATCAATGTCGCCGTCGAAGGGGCTGGCACCGGGGCCGCCGCCAAAGTTCGGGTCTACTCCCGCATGGCCGAACTGATCGTACCGCGCCTTTTTCTCTTTATCGGACAAAACCTCGTAAGCCTCGTTGACCTCTTTGAACTTTGCTTCCGCCGTTTTATCCCCCGGGTTCAAATCGGGGTGGTACTGCTTTGCCAGTTTGCGGTAAGCCTTTTTGATTTCATCGTCAGAGGCATTCTTGGGTACGCCCATTACCTCATAATAATCCCTTTTTTCCGCCAAGCCAAGTCACTCCCACATGGTGCGGCAAGCGGAGAAGCCAATTTCCGCCCGCCCTGGATTTCTATGCCGGGCGGCCGCGTCTGCGCGGCATACCCGACGAAGGGCGGCCGAGGCCACCCTTCGTAATCAGCTGTGTTGCTCTATGATACCGCAGGCACTATGCGCCGCAGTATCGCTTTCATCACGTATCAAATATCATACCACAAAACACCCCGGGTTGAAAATACCGAAATTATTTCTGGCTGTCATCCACATCTTTAAAGTCCGCGTCGTACACCGTCTGGCTGTCGCCCGCCGCCGGGCCCTCCTGGGGCTGGCCGCCCATATCGGGAGCTGCTGCCGCGCCGCCCTGCGGGGCGTTGGCCTTATACAGCTTTTCAGAAACCGCGTACAGGCTCTTCTGCAGGTCTTCGGTCTTGAGCTTGAGTTCCTCGACGGAAGCGGATGTCAGCATTCCCTTGAGCTCAGAAACCTTCTGGTTCAGCTCGGTCTTATCGGCTTCTTCAATCTTGTCGCCGCTGTCGGTGATCAGCTTCTCAACGGAATAGCACAGGTTTTCCGCCTCGTTTTTGGTGTCGACTTCTTCGCGGCGCTTCTTGTCCTCGGCGGCAAACTGCTCCGCTTCCTTCACGGCCTTGTCGATGTCGTCCTTGCTCATGTTGGTGCTGGAGGTAATCGTGATGTGCTGCTCCTTGCCGGTGCCAAGATCCTTTGCGGATACGTTCACGATGCCGTTGGCATCCAGATCAAAGGTAACCTCGATCTGGGGGATTCCGCGGGGGGCGGGAGCGATGCCGTCGAGCTTAAACAGGCCCAGCTGCTTGTTGTCGCGGGCAAATTCACGCTCGCCCTGCAGCACGTTGACCTCTACCTGGGTCTGGCCGTCCGCAGCGGTGGAGAACACCTGGCTCTTCTTGGTCGGAATCGTGGTGTTGCGCTCAATGATCTTGGTCATGATGCCGCCCATGGTCTCAACGCCCAAAGAAAGGGGAGTAACGTCCAGCAGCAGCAGGCCCTGAACCTCGCCGCCCAGAACGCCGGCCTGCAGCGCGGCGCCGATCGCAACGCACTCATCGGGGTTGATGCCCTTGAACGGGTCTTTGCCGGTCAGGCTCTTGACCGCATCCTGTACCGCGGGGATTCTGGAAGAACCGCCGACCATCAGCACCTTGCTGATGTCGGAAATCTGCAGGCCGGAATCCTGCAGCGCCTGGCGCACGGGGCCCATGGTCTTTTCTACCAGATCAGCGGTCAGCTCGTTGAACTTCGCGCGGGAAAGGGTCAAATCCAGGTGCTTCGGGCCGGTTGCGTCCGCCGTGATGAACGGCAGGTTGATGGAAGCGGAGGTCATGCCGGAAAGCTCGATCTTCGCCTTTTCAGCAGCTTCCTTCAGGCGCTGCATCGCCATTTTGTCGCCGCTCAGATCAATGCCGGCTTCCCTCTTGAAGCTGTCGACCATCCAGTCCATGACGCGCTTGTCGAAATCGTCGCCGCCAAGGCGATTGTTGCCGGCAGTGGCGAGAACCTCCTGTACACCGTCGCCCATCTCGATGATGGACACATCGAACGTACCACCGCCCAGATCGTATACCATGACCTTCTGGTCGTTGCCCTTGTCAATTCCATAGGAAAGAGCCGCGGCCGTCGGTTCGTTGATGATTCTCTTGACATCCAGACCGGCAATCTTGCCGGCATCCTTTGTCGCCTGACGCTGTGCGTCGGTAAAGTAAGCGGGAACAGTGATGACCGCGGAGGTAACCGGTTCGCCCAGGTACGCTTCTGCGTCCGCCTTCAACTTTTGCAGGATCATCGCAGAGATTTCCTGCGGGGTGTAGCTCTTGCCGTCGATATTCACCTTGTAAGAGGAGCCCATTTCTCTTTTAATGGAAGAAATGGTGCGCTCGGGGTTGGTGATGGCCTGACGCTTTGCCACCTGGCCCACCATGCGCTCGCCGGTTTTGGAAAACGCCACAACAGACGGAGTGGTGCGCGCGCCTTCCGCATTTGGAATAACGACAGGCTCGCCGCCTTCGATAACAGCTACGCAGGAGTTGGTTGTTCCTAAGTCGATACCAATTGTTTTTGCCATACTTATTACCTCCAAAAAGTTAGGTTATTATTTTATAAAATCAAGCCGAACCGATTCGGCAACCGCCGTCAAATCGCGGCGGATTCTTCTGATCAGACCGTCAGTTGGCCACTTGAACCATCGCATGGCGGATAATGCGATCGCCGATGCGGTAACCCTTTTGCAGCACCTCGGCAACGACATTCTCGCCCAGATTTTCATCCTCAACATGAGAGACGGCATTGTGTACCTCGGGATCAAACGGTTCGCCCTGCTGGCCGATCGCCGTAACGCCCATTTTCTCGAGCGTGCCATTCAGCTGGGTGAGAACCATTTCAACGCCCTTGCGAAAATCCTCCACGGTGCCGCCCTGCTGAGCCAGCGCGCGCTCCAGATTGTCGCAGACCGGCAGAACCTTTTCAATGGTATCCGCCGCGGCGTCTGTATAAACCATTGTTTTCTCGCGCTCGGTGCGCTTGCGGTAGTTATCGTATTCCGCCGCGGTGCGCAAAAGCAGGTCCTTCTGCTTTGCAAGATCGGCTGCGGACTGCTCAAGCTGCTCCTGCAGCTTTTTCAGCTGTGCGTCTCCCGGCGTTTCCGCCTGCGGCTGCTCTGCCGCGTTACAATCCTTTTCCTTCTCTGTCTCTGCGGCCTGTTCGGCCTGCTGCTCCGCCTTTTTCGCGGCATCCTGTTTGCTCAAGGAGATTGCCCCTTTCCGCTGCCGTCCCGCGGCAGCCCGTCATTCTATTAGTTCAATTTTGAATTGATTGATTATTCCTCCTGACGAAGCTCCGTCAGAAGTCGCCCCACTGTGTGAGACAGGTAATCCAGCTTGCCGATCAGCCCCGCGTAATCCATGCGGGTGGGGCCGATGATGCCGATTGCACCGGCGCGCTGGCCGTCAATTGCATACTGCGCCACAATAATGCTCGATTCCCGCAGCTCGGGATGCCGGGTTTCATCCCCGATCATCACGCGAACCTCTTTCTGCGGCTGCAGAAGAAGCTCCGCCAAATCCTGCGGACGCTCCAGAAAATCCATCACTCTGCGGGCGTTGCCGCGTTCAAACTCTGGGTGGAACAGCAGGTTCATCTGCCCGTTGAGGCGAACCTCCGGTTCAACGGATTCCTGCGCGGCCTCCAGCAGCGCCATCAGCGCCGAGGACATCATCACCGTCAGATCGCCGAGAGAAGCGGCCAGGGTCTGAATATACGCCGGGGTGACGGCGGCCACGGGCACGCCGGCCAGGCGCTCGTTGAGCACGCGGAAAAATACCCGCAGAATCTCGGGGGACAAATCGAATTCACAGCGGAAAATCTGGTGCTTCATCGTGCCCGCCGAGGTCAGCAGAATCAGCATGGCGGTTCTGCGGCTCGTCTGCACAAACTGCAGCGCGCGAATGTCCGCTTTTTTGCCCGACGGAGCGGTGGAAACCGCCGCAAAGCGGGTCAGCCCCGCCAGCATATGCGATACGCCCTCCAGCAGCTTCTGCTGGTCGTATGCGCTCGAAAACAGCATTCCCTCCAAATACCGCTGCTCTTCCTGTGTGACGGGTTTGAGACTCATCACACAGTCGATATATACGCGGTAGCCCTTCTGGGAAGGAATCCGCCCGGCGGAGGTATGCGGCTGCTCTAAAAGCCCGATCTCTGCGAGATCGGCCATTTCATTTCTTACCGTGGCGGAGGAAACGCCCAAATCGGCGGCCAGCGCTTTCGACCCGACCGGCTCGCCGGTTTTTACATAAGCATCTACAATTGCCGCCAGCACCTTCAGTTTTCTATCGCTCAGCTCCATTCCTCTCACCTCATTTTCAGATTTTAGCACTCTATGCTTTTGAGTGCTAACTCCTATTTAATAATTTATCATTCCGGGCCGGTATTGTCAAGATTTCAAATGTAAATTAATTATTAATGTGTACCGGAAAAGCCGCAACATTCCCGGATTTCCGCCAAATTGGCAAATTTTCGTTGCAGGCTGAGCCCGGCAGGTGAAACCTGCACATAAGTCGCGGGATAGCCTGCGGGAAAATAGCTTTTCTCATCGCGCAGGCGAAATTTTTTTAAAATAAAATTTTTTGCAGATTTCTCACGGCGCGGAAAATTCTGCTGGCGCAGGGCCTGCCCCGGCCCGAGGGACAAGCCTGCATCGCAGAATTTCCTGTGCGGGAAACCGCAGAAAAAACCTATTTCACCACAAAGCCATAAAATAATAAAAAATTTAAATGTAAACTCACCTGAATCTATTGACTTATAGTGCGCACATAAATTATAATTATTGTGCGTACGATAAAGAGGTGAGAAAATGGCGCAAAAAAAACTTGGCCGTCCGCCATCGGACGATTCCAAGAAAGACAGAATCTTTGTAAGGGTGGATAAAGAAACAAAAGAGAAGCTGGCAGAATGTACACAAAAGCTCGATCTCACCCTTTCAGAAGTTGTCCGTAAAGGAATCGATCTGGTGCATGACAGCCTGAAAAAATGAAAGGAAGCGGCGCTTCCCTCACAAAAGCGAACGCCACTTCCCCCAAACCAACAGATGCTCGAAAGCACATGCGGCGTAAATAGTATAACATGCGCTGTCAGCCCTTTCAAGGCATCGTTGGGAACAACAAAGAAAGGATAAAGACAGCAAAACTATCTTGACTTTTCGGGATATATAAATTTAGAATATTAATGACCCCGAAAAGTGAGGTGATTCTTTGGGGAAGAAAAAAATGGGGCGTCCAACCGATAACCCTAAGAATGTATCTGTTAAGTTTTTAGCCGACGATGAAACGTTTGAAAAACTAAAGGAAAGCAGTGAAAAGCTGCAAATTTCCAGAGCAGAAGTGATTCGCAGGGGCATTCATAAGGTACATGACGACCTCGATAGAAAATGAAAGGAAGCGGCGCTTCCCTACGAAAGCGAACGCCACTTCCCCCAAACCAACAGATGCCCGAAAGCAAATGCGGTGTAAATAGTATAACATGCGCTGTCGGTCCTTTCAAGGCATTGTTGGAAACGAAGAAAGGATGAATTGTATGACAAGCATTTTAGAAGAATTCGCTTACGGCAACCTATCGCCGGAGGTATGCACTTTCCGGCACGATTCCGAATACGGGGAGGTCCTGCGGGTACTGTCCCTAAATGAGGAGCGCCTTCTTGCAAGGCTGAACGAAGAGGACAAAAACGTATTTGAAAACTACGTGGGTGCCCAAGGGGAGCTGAACAGGCTCACGGCGGTCGGCAACCTGATTTACGGCTACCGGCTGGGCCTTACCATGACGGCCGAAGCCTTTGTCGGCATGGACGATTTGATTTTCGGCAAAACAAACAACTAGAATAAAACCGACACCAAAATTCCTCGAGCACAAATAACAAAAACAGGCCGCCGGTATCACCGGCGGCCTTTCCCTTTTCACACACATTTCTCAAACAAATCGGAGCAGGAAGCGCAGGGTTAATTCCCGCGAACCTCTGTGGGCGTTTTGCCATAGTATTTTTTAAAGCAGACCGAAAAATAGCGCTGGTTGTTAAAACCCGTCTGCTCCGCGATCTCCTGAATTTTCAGCTTGGCGGCAGGGTCCTGCAAAAGCTTCAGGGCTTTTTCCATGCGGATACGCGTCAGATACTCCACAAAGGACTCCCCGGACTGCTGCCGGAAAATCTGGCGCAGGTAATTGGAGCTGATATACAGCACCGAGGCAACGTCGTCAATGTTGAAGCTGCTGTCGGCAATATGGTCGCTGATGATGTGCTTGGCTCGGTTGACGAGGGAATGCCCCTTTTCCTGATTGAGCTTCTGGTAGCGCGAAACAACGTTGCAGATGAACAGCTTGAACCAGCTCAGGCAGCTTTCCAGATCTTCCGTGGCGAACAGGCCGTCAAAATGGACGGGCAAATCCGCTTTTTCCGCATAGGTGACCTGAAGCTCCCGCAAAATCAGCACTGTCAGCTTCAAAAAATAGGTTTTGATATACTCCAATTTCACATTGTCAAAGCTGGCCGCCTGCTCCGCCATGCGGTCGATCAGCTCAAGACAATGGCTGTAAGACTGATATTTCACGCTTTGCAGCAGGTTCCTTTCCAGCTCGCTGTCCATCCGGAACTCCTGGTCCAGGTTGGGAGAAATATCCTCATAATTGCGGATGGAATCCGCGGGCTGCCCCACATCGGACAAAAGCGTGTTGACCGCCTCCCGGTAGGAAGAGCGAATTCCCTCAGCGCTGTTGTACTGGCGCCCGAGCGCGCCGCTCACCAGCAGGCCGGTATATTTTTTCGCGCTGGCCAAAAATTTGTTCAGGGAGGCGTTGGCCGCGCGGAACAGCCGGTTGGTGTCGGGATCGTCGGAAACGAGGATCAAAACCTCGTCCGAGCTGCCGAGCATTCTGTGATACACGCGTATTTCGGGCGGAAAGACGGTGTCGATCACAGCCGGGAAAAAGTTGGCGAACTGCTCCGCCTCGCTCTGGTATTCCTGCGCGTGGGCTCTCACCTTCAAAACCGCCACGGTATAGCTTTTGCCCGTCAGGTCCAGATCGACCAGCCGGGCCTTTTCCAGAATCCGCTCCCCACTCAGCTCCTCGTGCAGAATGGAATGAAAAAACCGCTCCCGCAAAATGGGAAGATTCTTCTGATACTTGTTCATCATCTCGTTGATGTTATTCAAAAACGTATCGTGCTGAATGATTTCATCCAGCAGCTTCTGGGTGATCTGTTTGATCTGCGCCGGCAGAATCGGCTTGATCAGGTAATCCCCCACGCCCAGACGCACGGCGTTCTGCGCGTAGGAAAAGTTCTCGTGCGCGCTGATGATGACCACCTTCGGCGAATATCCGTTCTGGTGCAGCGTCTGAATCAGCTCCAGCCCATCGCAGCGGGGCATGGCAATATCGGTAAAAACGATCTCGGGATGCTTCTGCTCGAACAGCTCATAGGCCTCCAGGCCGTCCCTGGCTGTCCAGACAGACTCGATGCACGGGAACTGCCGCAGCAGGTATTTGCGGATTCCCTCCCGGGTGATCTCGTCGTCGTCGGCAATCAGCAGACTGTATTTGTTATCCATCAAAATTCTCCTCGTTGTTCGGCGGCTCCAAAAGCTCCCACTGCGGAATCCGCAGAATCGCCCGCGTCCACTTTCCGGCCTCGCTCTCATACACAAGCCCGTATTCGTCGCCAAAATAGAGCTTGATGCGCTCGTTCACGTTATAAATGCCATACCCGTCCTTCGGGACAAAGCTGCACACAGAAAGCTGCTCGTTGATCTTTTTCAGCTGCTCCGGCTCAATTCCCGCGCCGTTGTCGCGCACCTCCAGCACGATGTTGGTCTGCTCATCCTCCCAGACGCGGATGGAAATATCCTTCTGCGGCCGGTCGCTGCTCTGCACCCCGTGGAAGATGGCGTTTTCCACCAGCGGCTGCAGCACCAGCTTGAGGATCAGGCGGTCCATCAGGCTTTCGTCCAGCTCAAAATGGTAGCTGATGGAATTCCCGTAGCGAATCCTCTGAATCGCCAGGTAGCTCTTGACCTGCTCGATCTCGTCGTTGATGCAGATCACGGATTTGGTGCCGCGGATGCGGTATTCATAGAACCGGGCCAGCTCCGCCGAAAGCGTGCTGATTTCTTCGGATTTGCCCTCCTCCGCCAGCCAGATGATGGAATTGAGCGTGTTATGCAGAAAATGCGGGTCAATCTGCGCCTGCAGCGCGTTCAGCTCTGCCTTGCGCTTCAGCGTCTGCTCGCGCTTGACGTTCTCTTTCTCCACCTTCAATTGCTCGATGCTCAAATTCAGCTCGCGGACAAAATTCCCCAGCTTCTCCACCATGTCGTTAAAGCAGCGAGCCAGCCGGCCTACCTCGTTGTTGTAGCCGTACTCGTACCGCATGGTAAAATCGCCCTTTGTCACCGCCAGCATCGACTGCTGGAGCTGTTCGAGCGGGCGGATGATCCGGATGGAGAAAAACAGCGAGAAGGCTCCCGCGATCACTGCCGAAAGAACGATCAGGAACGCAACCAGATACCGGCTGCTGTTCAGCGCCGCCTTATTCTGGGATTTATCGGAAAACACGACCACCACCCAGTTGCTGGAATCCAGGCAGTCGGCCGAAACGATGTAATCGCGGTTATTCTCGTCCCAATGAGAAAGCTTTGGGCGTATCGTGATTTTGTCACGGTACGCCTGTGTATCGATGGCCCCGTTCGAGGCGATCAGCCTTTTATTCGTATCCACAACAACAACATCCTCGCCGCCGATGATGCTTTTGGAGAGGTATTTGTCCATTTCGTTGCTGTCGATGTTGATGATCAGGTAAACCTCACCGAAATAGCCCGAAAGATTCACACGCACCACAAGCGGGATGACGTATTTGTCGCCCTTGAAAATCTCGTCCTTCATCTTGGCGCTTTTGTAAAGAACGGGACCCCCGTTCTCCTGGTACTCGCGGTACAAATCGGATTTTAGAAAATCAAACCCGGTCTTGGGGTAAGACGCAAGATCGTAAAAGGTTCCCTTTGGGGTGTATACATACACCGAGCTGATAAAGGGATCGCTCATCTTGATCTCTGAAATAAAGCCGTTGATGCGGGTCATGGTGAGCGCATACTGATATTCATTGTTCCCCAGCAGGAATTCCCGCAGGGTAGTGGTATACGACGGGCCGCTGACCAGCGTATACACCCTGCTGATGATCGAGCGCAGGCGCTCATCCATATATTTACTGATCTGGAACGACAGGGACATCGCATGGTCGGAAAGGCTCTGTTCCAAGTCCCGCGAAATGTTGCGGTAATAAGAAACCGAGAAGATTCCCGATACAGCCACTGAAAGAGCGACGCTTAAAAGAATGATTCGATTCCTTAAAGACATGCTCCTGAAATGATTGATCATAAGAATCTCCCCGGCATTTCATTGATCGCAGAACTCAGCCCTTTACGGCTCCGGCCGTCAGCCCCGCAATGAATTGTTTATTCGTGAAGAAATAGAGGGTCAGCACAGGAATAATCGCGAGCGACGCGCCCGCCAGCATGATGTGCCATTCCGCGGCGGCAAACACGCTGTATTTAAGCTGAACAACCGCCACCGTGAGGGTGGTAAGGCGCTTGTTCGACATGGTCAGCACCAGAGTGGTGATGTAATCGTTCCACGTGTTGCGGAAGGTAAAGAGCGCCACCACACCCAGAATCGGCCGCACCAGCGGCACAATGATCTGCCACCAGGTTCTGAAAATGCTGCAGCCGTCAATGCGTGCGGCCTCGTCGAGCTCTTTCGGCACACCCTTGACAAAGCCCATCACCAAAAAAACATTGGCGATCTGCCCGCCGGTCAGCACCAGCACCAGCGACAGCATCGATTTGCTCATGCCGACCTTGTCAAGCAGCTGCATGATCGGGAACAGCGCGACCGAACCGATGGAGACGAACATCATGGCGCCGTAAGAAACCATCATCAGGCGCTTGCCTACAAAATCGAACCGGGCCAATATGTAACCGGAAAGCGAGGTCGTAATCACGGCCAACGCCATGGTGGCCAGGCTGACGATCAGGCTGTTTTTGCCATACTGCAGAAAATTGGATTTGACAAAAGCGGTATAGTAGTTTTCCCACTGGGGTACTGCGGGCAGAACGGAGCTGCCCAGGTTCAGCTCGGCGTTCGTTTTCAACGAGCCGAGCAGTGCATATAGTACAGGATACACCGTAAAGATAATTAGTACAAGTATAATGGCCCAGGAAATAAGCCTTCCCAGTAAAATTCCGATTTTTTGCATCTGTTTCCACCTGCTTTCCGGGATTGCCCCTGCCATTAATACAGATCATCCAGCTTTCTGGCGAGCACCAGATAAATGACCGTCACAATGCCGACGATCCCCGCGGCGACTACGCTGACCGCAGCGCCGTAGCCAAACTGGGTAACGATCATGGAGCCGGGAGCGATGGGGAAGAAGAACTGGTACGCGTACAGGAACATGATCATGGTCGCATTGACGGGGCCGCCCTCCGTCAGAACCATCACGGTGCTCATATCCTGGAACGCAATCACGATCGAGAGCATCAGGATCATTTTCAGGATGGGGCCGAGCATCGGCAGAGTGATGTACCAGATGCGCTGCCACCAGTTCACGCCGTCCAGATTGGCGCTTTCGTAGGTTTCTTCCGAAATCCCCTGCAGACCGGCCAGAAAGTAGATCATATAGTTGCCAAGCCCGCCCCAGATGCCGATGATGATCACCGTCAGCATAGCGTAATCCTGCCCCAGCCAGTTGATGGGAAGCTCTGACAGGCCGAGCTTCATGATGTATTTATTGACCTCGCCATTATAAACGTTGAACATCAGGTAAAAGACCAGCGCCATCACGGCGGAGCTCATAATGGTGGGCAAGAATAAGGTCGCGCGTAAAAAGCCCGCGCCCTTCAGTGTTTTCTGATTCAGCATCAGTGCCGAGAAAAAAGCGAGCGGAATCACCAGCCCGATTTTACCCGCCGCATAGATGAAGGTGTTTGTGACGGACCTCCAGAAAACGGGATCGTTGGTAAACAGCCGTTTGAAGTTTTCAAACCCGATAAAAACCGGCGCTCCGGTACCAAGGCCCCCGTAAGAATAAAACATGAACCGGAAGGTCCAGATAATGGGGTATACGGACAGCAACAGGAAGAGAAACAGATTCGGCGCCAGCATCCCGTAAATTTGCAGGCTCTCTTTTAAGTCCCTTTTTGCCCTGATCTTTTTCATCGATTCCGGCCCTCCTTTCAAAGTATCACGCAGAGATTTTAGATTTTTTATGCGGAGCGCCACCAGACGCTCCGCATAAATCCGGGGAAAACGCAGGCCATTGCAAGTCACACCATACAAAGCGGCCTGCACCGTAACAGAAGGAGCTTATAGAATTGATCAGCCGTTGGGATTGGCGGGATCCCAGTTTGCAATTTTCAGTTCTTTGCCCTTGCCTTCCTGAATTCCCTTTTTCAGGGCGGCGTTGTAGCGGTCGGTCAAAGCCGTGAGGCCGGCCTTGATATCGCCTGTGCCAAGAATCATCCCGGCAAGATCGGTATACTGGTCGTTGCCCTCTACAATAACGGCCTGGCTGTTCAGCTCCTGCGGGGTGGCAGGCCAGAACTTATCGGTTGCGCCAAGCAGTCCGTTTTCTTTGCCCTTCAGAATTTCGGGGGCTTTTACCTGGCTCTTCAGGTCGTCTACCATGACGCTGCCGAGGCCGGCTTCATGGTACGCCTTGACGAAATCATCAGAATAGAACAGGTCGTTGCAGGCTTTCCACGCTTTTTCGGGCGCCTTGCAGGTCTTGGTGATCATGTAGCCCTTATAAGGCTGAATCGACTGGGAGTACACTTTTCCGTCGATGGTGGGCAGCTGCGCCACATTCCACTTTTCATTGGTTGGGAACTGGCTGGCATACACGCCGGGGTCTGCATGCGACCAGGAGATATACATGCCGATCTTGCCTGCCGCAAACTGGGTGCGCAGCGGATCGATGTCCAAAGATTCACAGCCGGGGAACGCGATGCCGGTTGTGAAGATGGTGCGGAATTCTTTCACCGCTTCTTCATACATCGAGAAGTCGTAGGCTCCCTTGCCAAAATCATAGCCCTGCTTGCTTCCGCCGGAACGCTGCACGATAAAATCGATGGAGCGCTGCAATGCGGACGAGGGGCTCTTCAGATTCATCGCGAAGCCGTAAACGCCCTCTCCCTTGAGCTTGTCGGTGATGATCTTTGCGGTCTGGGTCAGCTCTGCCATGGTTTTCGGGGGCTCTTTGATTCCGCATTTTTCAAAAATGCCCTCGTTGTAGAACAGGCGGCCGGTGCTGCCGAATACAGGTATGTAATACAGCTTGCCGTCAATGGCATCGATTCCATTGGAAACAAGGCTCTTATACCGTGCGCGCTGTTCGTCGGTAAGATACTGGTCGATCTCGACATACTGCCCCTGATTGACATACTTGGTGAAAATGTCCGTCATGCCGGAAACGCCCACCAGGTCGGGGCCGCTGTTGGTGGAGTAGGCCATATCCAGAGCCTGCTCAAAGTTGTCGGTGTACATTTGGTAATCGATGAAAATGCCGTCTTTGTTGGTTTCGTTGTACTTGTCGATCCACGGCTGAATAAAGCTGGCATCTGCGCGGTCTCTCGTCCAGAGAACGAGTGTGGTCTTTTCGGCGTTGTCTCCTCCTGTGCTCTGCGCCGATCCGCCGGAGCTTGGCGTACTGCTCTGGGTACTTCCGCAGCCCGCAAGGGTGCTCATGGCCAAGGCACCGGCCAGCAGTACCGATAATACCTTTTTCACTATGAATCCCTCCCAAAAAATTAGAATCTAAAAATAGCCTCGTTTTTATTATAGTTTGTTTTATACAATTTACAATTTAAAATACAAAGATATTATGTTCAATTTATGATGGTGCTGCTGCAAAATGGGCAAAAAAATAACACCGGGTTTGAAACACCCGGTGTGGAGCACATTAAAAACACGATGTGACAAATTTTCTCATATCTATATTTTATCTTGCAAAAAATCCCAAATAATGGTAGGATACCCATGTAAGGCATGA
>OBZU01000430.1_pt1 | contig 13376 bp, 10 predicted proteins | sample 1495561 | NCBI WGS metagenome assembly OBZU01 (sample SAMEA2580250, study PRJEB22360) | human gut metagenome | biome: human gut; feature: human-associated habitat; material: faeces | place: Denmark | collected 2008/2010 | reverse complement strand
AAAAAATATCGGGAGAATTGGCAGGCCAAAAGGCCCGGCAGCCGCCAATGCGCAGAGTGGCTGGTGAGAAGCATTCTATACAAGCATGCACGTCTCTCCGACCACCGCCAGGTTGCCCCTTGGCGTCTTGCCGAAGTCTCACCTGCAGTGACCTATGTTTCCAACCATTATGCCGAGCCTTGCCCGATCGAAACGCTGGCACAGCTCTGCAATATGAGCGTATCGACCCTGCGTCGAAAATTTTACAGCGCATTGGAATGCGCGCCTTCCGATTATATCCACCGCGTCCGCATCGGAGCGGCAACGGTAATGCTTTCCGCCGAGAATAAATCGATACTGGAAATATGCCACCAAGTGGGCTATATGTCCCTGTCCAGCTTCAATCGCCAGTTTCGCAAGCTGACGGGCGAAAGCCCGCGCGAAATGCGCAACCGCATGCGAAAAAAGCAGACATCCCCCCTTCCGGAGTGAGCCGGTACAAAAGCTGCGCCCAAGCCATTCAGCTAAGGCAAAAGCATCTGTCTCCGGCGTTGCTCCCCATACGAAAAAGTGCGTTTCCCGTTTGGGAAACGCACTCATTTTTTCAAAGCCTCAGAGCGCCTGTAAACAGCATCGGCCGCTCAGCAGAGCGACTGTATACTCCATGCCGTAAGCCAGCGCGTCTTCGTCCAAGCGATACCGGGCATTATGATGGGGAGCATCGCTTCCCTTTTCCGGGTTTGCTGCGCCCAGCTCAAGGAAAAAACCCGGGCACACCTGGTCGTAATAGCAAAAATCGTCTCCCGGCGCGATCGGTGAAAGCTCATGCACCGCCTGCGTGCCAAAGGTTTGCGCAATCATATTTCGCGCCCAGCCGGTCAGCGCCGGATCGTTGCGGATGGAATCGTACCCGCGCACATATTCCACCTGCACATCCGCCCCTGCCGAGGCGGCAATGCCTTCGCTGATCTCGCGGATACGCCGCTCGGCAGTGGCGCGCACCCGCTCATCGTAGCTGCGCACCGAGCCGGTCAAATGCATGCTGCCGGGTATAATATTGTAGGCCGAGCCGGAATGGGCCTGGCATACCGAGAGCACCGCCGGGTCGCTGGGCCGAAGCGAGCGGGAAAGCACGGTCTGCAGCGCAAGGATGATCTGTGCGCCGGTCACAATAGGGTCTATGCATTCCTGCGGCATGCTGGAATGTCCGCCGCGGCCGGTGATCTCGATCTCAAAACGGTCCGTGGCCGAGGTGAGAACGCCGCTGCACACGCCGAAGCTGCCCGTGGGCAGCGTGCTTGTGAGATGCAGACCGAACACCTCGTCCACACCCTTCAGCACGCCGGCGCGGATGACTTCCACCGCACCGCCGGGAGGGGTCTCCTCCGCATGCTGAAAAATAAAGCGCAGTTCCCCGCACAGCTCCTCCCGCCGGCGGCACAGCAGCCGCACGGAATTCAGCAGGATAGCCGCATGCCCGTCATGGCCGCAGGCGTGCATCACGCCTTCATTGCAGGAGCGATAATCCAGCTCGTTTTCCTCGCGGATGGGCAGCGCGTCGATGTCCGCACGAATGGCGAGGCAGCGGCCGGGCCTTCCGGTGCGCAGTACCGCCATCACACTGGTGGGTGTAGGACGGCTGAGTTCCAGCCCTTCCAGTTCGCACAGCGCCTGCTCCAGATAATCCGCTGTCTTGTATTCCCGGAAAGACAGCTCGGCATGCCGGTGCAGCCAGCGTCTGTCCTCGATGCACTGCGGCAGAAGCTCCAATACCTGTTGATGCAGATTTTTCATAGCCAACGCCTCGATTTCTTGCAGTGATCAGAAAATAAAATACAGTACCATAAGCACGCCAAGCACCCAGGCGGGCCACTGCGGGACGTACTTCGCATCGCGGTTTACAAGCGCGCGGATGACGCTGACCACCAGATAAGTGAACATGCCCAGCGCGATGCCCGCGACATAGTCGCCTTTATAGGCAGTCACCAGAAGCATGACGGCCACAGGCAAAAATTCAGAGCCCGAAAAGTCTACGTCGCGCAGCGTTTCCAGCATGGAGATGCCCACCACGATCAGCGCGCTGCCGGTTGCCGCGCCGGGAATCATGAGGAACAACGGGCTGAACAGCATGCACAGCAGGAAGAAAAACGCGGTGCTCAGGTTGGAAAGGCCCGTGCGGCTGCCGCTCTCAACCCCGGCGGCGCTCTCCGCAAAGCAGCTCACGGTGGTGATGCCGAACAGGCTGCCCAGGATGGTGGCGCTGGAGTCCACCAGGAACACCTTGCCGAAGGCCGGGAAATTCCCGTCCTCATCCAGCAGCCCCGCTTTGCCCGCCATGGCGAGGCCCGTGCCCAATGTGCCGAAGAAATCGTTGATCAGCAGCATGATGATGAACGGAACAAAACTCAGTTTGAGGGCGCCGAGAATATCCACCTGGAACGCCACATTGCCGATGGATGCCAGCGCGCCACGGGTGAAGATGTTTTCGGGCAATACCGTAACGCCCATGGGGATACCGATGATCGTTGTAAGAACAATAGAGATCAGCAGCGCGCCCTTGATTTTATAGGTGCGGCCGTTGACCGTGATTTTGAGATACGTCAGCAGCAGGGCGATGGCCAAACCGATCAGCCCCAGCTGCACGCTTTTATCGCTGAAATTGATGAAGCTGCCATCCTCACCCGCAGCGGCCAGGCCGCTGGTATTCAGGCCAATGCTGGCAATCAGCAGGCCCACCGCGCCGCCGATGCCGATCTTGATGTTTTTGGGCAGGCTCCGTGCAAACAGGTCGCGCAGTTTGAAAACAGAGATCAGCAAAAAGACGATGCCGGAAATTGCCACCGTGCCAAACGCCTGGCCGTAAGTAGCCTCGCCGCTGGCCACCATCCCGGCCACCAGGTTCGGGATAACAAGAACAGGCGCCAATGCGATGGGCGCGTTGGCGACCAGGCCCATGGCGATGCAGGAAATGGCCGTGATAAGCGCGGTGCACAGCAGCACACCCGTCAGGTCAATGCCCGGCACCGCGGACATCGCCCCGGTCATGTAGGCCAAAATATAGGCCATGGTGGCAAAGGTCGTGGCGCCGCCGATCAGCTCCGTGCCGATGGTGGAGCCTCGCTGGGAGATACGAAAGTACTTGTCCAGCTTGGTTTTCATACAGATTCCTCCAGTTTCTCAGTTGTTTTATTTATCCTGAACCGGCGCGGCCGCGCCGGTACCCGATACAAAACGATCAGATGCCAAACATCCGGCGGGCGTTTTCACGCGCAGCCAAAGCCACCTCCTGCGGGGTAACGTCTCCGCGTATCTGTGCGACAACTTCACATACGTCCGCAATCATATCCGAAGTCGCCCGTTTGCCTTCAAAGCGGGCGCTGGGTAAAAACGGAGCGTCCGTTTCCAGCAACAGCCGCTCCAACGGCATCTGCCGCACCACCTGGACCAGCTCCCCCGCATTGGAATAAGTGACAGCCGGGCCGATTCCCAGCGAAAGGCCCATTTCCAGAAGCTGAAAGCCATATTCGGCACGGCTGAAAAAACGGTGGATCATCCCGGGGCACGGCAGTTCCGCCAACAGCCGGATGACGTCCTCATCCGCATCCCGGTCGTGGATGACCACAGGCATTCCCTTCCGGCGCGCCAGCTCCAGCTGGGCACGAAATACATTTTTTTGCGTCTCCCGCTGCGCGTATGTGGGACCTGCGCCATCCTCCAAATGGTAATCCAGTCCGATCTCTCCAACGGCCACACACCCGTCCTCCTCCGCCATATCGGAGATCTGCTCCAACCAGCCGGACGGCACGTTGTAGGCCTCCAACGGAAATACGCCTACACTGGCATATACTCCCTCGAACCGTTTCGCCAGGTCCAGTGAGCGCCGGGAGGACGGCACGCTCGAGCCCGAATTGACAATGGCGCACACGCCCGCTTCGCGCAAGGTACGCAGCACCTCGCCGCGGTCTGTGTCGAAGACGGCTTCATCGTAATGTGCGTGTACATCGGTGATGGAATGCAGCATAAAACAACCTCCTGCCCTGTTCAATAAATGCAAAAAAATACGGCCGCCTGCCGCAAAGCATGACGACCACAGCTACAGCACCACGCCCCGCCGGAGCATAGTCCATCTATGGATGACATAGTACCCGGTTTACGGCTGGGTGTAGAAACTGCTCTCCCTATCAGAGCATTATATGCATTTTCAGGAAAACACTTTGAATTCCTGTAATAGCATACCAAAATATGAATTAAAATTCAACGGTATCCGACAAAAAAACTCCAACTTTCCGGCATCGTCCTTTTGCCCGCCGGGTTCGTAAACAGCCGCGCCGGGAATGGATACGCAGCCTGTACACCGGCGCAGGCGCCAAGCAAAAGAGCCCGCCCGACCCCATAACCGCGCGGCAAAAGCGGCGGACAGCCTTCAGCGGATAACCTGCCGCTTTTTACAATTACACCGGCGGACTGTTGCCGGGCGCCGTCGGGAAATGCCTCAATCAAATATTCGGCATTTTTGCGGTAGGCATCATCAGCACCTTGCCCGTACCACGGTACACATTTACAAGCCCCTCCCCGGAAGCCGCTGAACCGATCAGGCTCTTACCAGACCGCTCCACCGTAAATTCAAGGCCCGCGCTCCAGGCGATCGCGTAGTTCCCGTCGATCTTCAACACATCATTTTCCAATATAATCTCTACCAATTCTTCCTTGGGGCACTCTGCCTCGATGCAAAACACACCACTGCCGTTCAAGCTCAGATTAAACAGCCCTTCGCCGCCGGCGACCGCCGAGGAGAAATTTGAGCGCATGACTGCTTTGTGTTTGAGGCTTGAGTCACAGGCAAGAAACAAGCCGTCGTCCAGCACCACAGAGCCGCCCCAATCGGCCGCATCCATCAGCAGGAGATGCTTATAGGTAGGTTCCAAAACAAGCATACCGCTGCCGGTATATTCCGGCTTGATCGCAGATTCCCCCGTCACCTTGCCCCGTACAGCTTTTCCGAAAAGGTCCCCAACGCCTTTGATTCCTGTGGTCGCGCTGACATTGCCCAGCATCCACTGCATGGCCCCGGCCTGGATGGTAATATTCGCATGATTCAAATCACATATGACCTGCCGCTTTTTTACGTTCATCTGAGCACAGTAAAAAGCCGTGACAGCCGAACCCGGCGTCACGCTCAGGTCCCTTTGGTATTCAATAACGGTGAAGGGCCCTTTTTGATCAAGTGTTTTAACGTCATCATTGTCGGTAAAATTGGATACGCGATACATATTTTTCCCTCTCTTCGTTGTTTTGTTGTCTACGGTTCCGCCGCATGCCGGCTCTCAAGAGTGCTTTAATCGAAAAGCCAGCTTACAGCCACAGCACTGTATTTGCGCCCCTCCCTTTTACAGTGCGCGCCTTCCGATTTTCAGCATAACTTTTTTTACATCTTTTTTCAATAGCGTACAAAATGTAAAATATTTTGAGTTCTTGACCAGAAAACCTGTAAACGGCCAATAACGCTATAGACCATATTTTCCACAAATCCTGCCGGAGCGCTTTATGGTATCCGCCAGAGACGCAGCTTCGCCGGCTGATGTTTCCGGAAACTGTTGAGCCCTCAAAACTGTTTGTCATGATTTTTTGTGGCTGCCATGCAGTGTCCATGTTATAATAAGAAAAACGGGTCCGCTGCCCGTAAATCATCGAAACGAAGGTGGATACTATGTGCAAATATATCACACAAGGCAAAGCGGATGGAAACTCCTGCGGAGCTTTCACCTTGGCTTATTACGAATGGGAGATTTCCGGGCACGCCAAAGCTGAAGCCGCCGACAGGGCATACATATCTGCTCTGTATAACGACATCGTCTTTGGCTGCGCGATGCCAGGCTTTGAAAGCTATTCCAACCCCATGCTTATGATGCGCCGCTTGGCAAAGCGGGGCGCAAAACCAGTATTCCATCTCGGGGAAAACCCGCTGATCCGGCAAATGTTCGGCGTACTGAGCGCGGCCGCCAAGCAGGAAGTCGCACAAATGAAGATGTTGGGGATGCTCTGTGAAGCCGCGCTGGACGTGGAACAGGCGGCAGAATACGCCATCCTGGTGTGTCAAATGCTGGAAAATGGCGCGCCTGTAAACAAACTTCATTATGTTCTGATGAAAAAGAGCTGTGATAGGGAGCCGCTCATCCTGAACCCGTGGCACGGTGAAGCCCTCCCTCCGGCCCAACCTCTCATCCCCGGCGCATCTGTGGAACCAAGCCTTGTCTGGACAGGTGCAGCCATTGAAATTCTTCTTCCCGGCTGAACCGCAAGCGCAGCGGCAGGGAATCCAAAAGTCTAAAATCGCAGAAAAAACCGGCTGCAATTTGAATTTAAACAGTCTAAATTCAAATTACAGCCGGTTCTGTTTTGGCGGAGAAGGAGGGATTTGAACCCTCGCGCCGGTTTCCCGACCTACGCCCTTAGCAGGGGCTGAAAAAACCACGCAAATAAGCCAAATATCGGACATTTTGTGTCAATAGAGTGGCAATAGCTAAATTTTGTCACAATGTCCAAGATAGAAGGATGTTGCGTAGTGAAATCGACGAATTTGCTCGAAATCGTTCGTAATCAATCTATTTCAATCGAAAATAGTAATTTTTTACCTGAAAGAGATAATATACCAGTACATTCTTTCAGGGGGTTGATTTTAATCAAAGACCCGCAAAAAGAACTAAATCGGCTAGGACTATCGCCCAAATTGATTGGATATTGGGACTTGTTAACAGCCATCGAACTGGTCTTAAAAAACAAATCGGCATTGACTGCTATGATAAAAGAAATCTATATTCCAACAGCAGCCAAAAGGTGCGTTGAATGGGATTGTCCCGAAGCTTCTATAAGAAAAGCAATCCGCTTGATCTGGCAACGCGGGAACCGGGATTTGTTAGAAAGAATTATGAATCATTCCCTACCAGAGCCGCCTCCTGCTGGAGAGTTTCTTGGTGCCTTTGCTTTTTACTTAGAAGATGCATCAGAGGAATCCAACTGAATCGGCTCCACTTCTTTTTCAAAATCAACAATGAGTTTGCGCAGCGCAAGATTCACCTCCGCGTTCCTGCTTATCCCGTGATATTGGGCAATGTAATCCACTTTCGCTATGATTTCTTTGTTCGCGCGCACTAAAAATTTCATATCGGTATTATTCACAAGCTGTCCCTCCATTTTCTCTTGTGCTTAGTATACCGATGTGATATACTTAATATATCGTTGTGATATATTTTTGATATCTCTTTTTTAGTGATTTGTGAGAAAGGGAGCCTTGTTATGGAAAAACCCATAAGTACCATCATTGTTAGAAATATTTTGGGTTGTATTTGCGGGTTGGTGGTAGGCTGGCTTGCCTATATGTTCATAGGTGTGATTTTCGGGTTTTTGTTTTCCATCGAATGGGTTGCGAAGCTGCTAAGTTGGCCATCCACGCCTATTCTATATATGTCAACCGGTATGGGGGCATTCGGAGCATTGCAGGCTCATACTGTTTCGGATAAAATCTGCTTAGAAAATTCAAAGGGATACAAATGGGGCACAATTGTTGTCGGAGTTGTAATTCTCGTTTATTTTGTGTATTGCACTATAGTCAATTGGATTCGAGATGGATTCAGTGATTTTGTGATTGGATACTTTTTTACTGCAGTGTGCGGTGTTCTTCTTATCAATGAGGGACGTGGAAAAGATTAGTAAAATCTTTTGCATTTCAATCCCATTCAAATCTGCCTATATGAAACGCTGTTTGTCTATCTTTTCCCACAGATAGATGTGAGCAGCGTTCCATATTTCACCGCCTCTATCCGCTATCCACGGACGGGGCGGTACTTTTAGGGAAAACAACAAGGCCCCCGGCCAGGAGAAATCCTGAACCGGGGGCTTTGTTCATCCGTTCAACAGGTCATACAACTGCATCGCCTGATACTGGCTGTATCCGGCATCTACGAGGGCGGCAATTTTATTTTTCTTCGCGCTGCCGCTTATAGTCCTGTCCGTACCGGGGACTTTATCCCCGGTCACATCCTTGATAATTGCATGCGCAAACAGGATTTCCGCCCAGTTTGCATACTGGGTTCCATCCAGCGCGCTTGCCTCTTCCATACGTTTTTCCGTGGTCCTGCTTAAATCCGCGCCGAACAACTCATTTTCAGCAACATCCTTTGCCATAGAATACGCATTATCCAGTACCGATACTTTTTGCTCATCCGTCAAGTTATCAAACTTGGGCACCAGATATTCAGCAATATTATAGGACATCTGCCCCATTTCCCGTTGATAGTCGCTGTATTCCCTGTTGGTAAGGCTTTTGCTTTCGCCGTCTACCGTAACACTCCATCCGGCTTTGCGGGGAAATACCTTGTTATTCCCGGTATCCTGAAACAGCTCCAGAATCACATTGTCGATAGGAGATTCATTTGCATTCCCCAATGTTCCGGGGCTTACGAATTGTGCAAACGCCGCTTCACCTGTGCTGTTCTGCCGCGTGATCGGTCTGCCCCAAGTGTCATATGCCGCAGGTAGAGATTTTGATGCGCCGGGAATTTTTGCCTGCATTCCTCCAAACAGAGTGCCGAGCCAGTCTCCTTTGCTGTATGTTTGGCGCTGTACGGGGTCCACAGTGCGCGCCGTTGCCCCAACTGTAGATGGAATAAAACTTCCTGGAATTTCCTGCACCAATTCCGCAACACCGCCGGGCAGGCCCTCATAGCTTGAAAACAAATCTTCGATGGATTTAACAGGCGATGCTTCTATCCAGGTGTTCAACGCAGTTTTTCCAGCTGCAACCGAAGCGTCGGCAAAGCTGGCGTCAGGGTTCTTCTCCAGTTCGGCCATGATCGCCGCCCCCATCATCAGGCCGCTGGCTGCGGGCTGTGCCCAATCCACCGTGTAGTATTTGTCTCCAACATGCACAGCATTCGGCTTAAATCCCTGCGTCCGCATAAATGCGGCCTCGTCCTTATCGTCGCTTTCAGGCCCTGTAAGAATCCCGGCTTTGAAAAGCTGTGCGCCTAACACCATCAGCCCTGTTCCGGTAAGACCCTTTGAAATGTCGTCAATGAACTGCGCGGCATCCGTCTGGCCTTTCACGTGTTTTGCGGCGGAGGAAACCAATCCCGCCGGGCTGTAATCCGCGATGCGCATCGCAATGTTGGCCGGGGTTTTTGTAAACGTAAGCAGAAAGTTCCCCATCCCGCCCACGCGGTTTGTTGCACGTTTTATAGATGAAAGCATTTCGGTCAGCGCATTGTCGTCTTTAAACGTTGCCTTCATCGCTTCGTCCAGCGCTGTTGTAATGGCCTCCGGGGGGACGTCGTTCACGCTTTTTATCCCACGTGCTTCAATGTAGCTTGCAAGGCGGTCTCTGAAAAACTTGTCCACAAAACCCGCGTCGCCAAGCTCAAGCAAACCATAAGTAAGCTGACGTGTATTTTCCAGTATTCCCTTTTCGCTCGTCATGCCGGAAAACAAGTCCTGTTGCGCCGTTTTTTGAGATACTTTGTTCAGCTCATATGCTGTTTTGTCTACGAGCTGCGAAAGCCAATCGCTTTTAATTTCCCCCTTGAATATTGTTTTGTCCCGAGCATATTGGTTCAGGTCGTTCAATGCGTTTTGCCCTTTTGCGCCCGCACCCTGTCCCTGAAATTCATAATATTTTGTATCACCCGAAAGCACACTCCGCATATTGTCGGCAACCTGAGATGCCAGCGTTTTGCTTTCCTTGGATACATGCAGCGCCTGCGTGGGTGTAAAATCAGGGTTTATCCGATGAGTGATGTCCTGAATCAGCGCGGATACTTTCCCGGAGGCTCCCTGTACAGGCATCATCGCAGCGTTTGCCAATGTGTTCCGTATCATTGTACGCGGATTCAACAGCATCCCAATACGGCGCAGTTCCAGCAACTTTTCATATACCGTAGCGGGATATTCCTTACTGATACGCTTGCCGACATTCTCCATTGCGGTTTCCACCGCCTGCGTGTCGCCGGGGTCAATGTTCTTGAATGCGTCTATCTCCGCATCCGTCAGTTCAAAATCGTTCCACTTCCTGCCAAACTTCTTTGCACCAGCGGCGTTCATCGTGTCTACCTGCCGCTGGATATACTGCAACGCGGTCATGGGGTCCGCCTTTGTCAGCGCGATCACCGCCGCCTGCGAAAACTGGCCGCTACGGGTAAGCGCAGCAGACATATCCCGCAGAACATTCACCGCTCCGGCCCGGTCTCCCTTGGCGATAAGGTCATCAGCAATCATCTTGCCAAGCGGAACCGCCGCCGGATCTGCGGTTTTCAGCATATCGCTGAAAGCGTTCCTTGCTTCTGTTTCACCGCGTGCGAATATTTCTTCTGCGCGCGCCACAGTCGTTTCATTGGAGAGCGACTTGTACAATTCCGGGTTGTCTATGAACTCCTGCTTCACTTCGGTGGGCAGGTCGCTTTTGGTCCGCAGGCTCTCGGCAAAACCGCGCTCTTTCATGCCAGACGGGATTTCAGGTGCATTCTGCGTTTGTGCCCTAGCATTGGGTTGAACCCTTGCGCTTACAGAGGATGCCGCACCGTCTACGCGTTCAGCCACAGGTTTTGCACTTTGTTCCAACAGGCTGTCACGGTAGGCCAGCGCCTCATCATAGTCCATCTCAGGCAATGCGTCAAGCTCGGGTTGCGTCCATGCGTGAAAACCTCCTTCCGATTCTTTCAAACCAAGGCGGGCTTTTACAGCGGCAGCGTCTACGCCGTCAGAAAGCTTCATTACATATACGTCCTTCGGGCCGTATGTCCAGCCATCCGGCGCATATTCGGGATTCCATGCAACACGTGCCACAGGTTCAAAGCCAAAAGTATTGTAGTTGTTTACCAGCCCAATTCCATAGCAGTCAAGTTTTCGTCCTCCATTTTCTATGGCATTCAGCATCAGCGGTGCGCTGGCCCTTTTTATCTGGCTTGTCGGGTTTTTGAAAACAGCCTCGATATCGCCATCGGCGGTTACAGCAGCCCCTGCAAGCCCGTCATTCGTCATAAAGGTAACGGCCCCACTGTCAGCCAATTCCTGCGGAGTTTTGGGGCTGACCATGAGGCCGTGCTTATTTGCTTTTATAGCATCATCAAGTGCCGCAGTAAATACCTGCGGCTGTGCGGTCGTATCATGCATATCGACATATGCACTGCCAACACGCGAAAGCGCATCTGATGTGATTGCGTCGTTCGTTAGAAAAGATACTGTTCCTCGATTTCCTCCAGTGTACTGCCTTCCCGAAGCAACATTGGAATCACTTCCAAATCCCTGCCGCTCAAGCGGTATCCCTTCTCCTGAAGCAACTGAAGCGCTTGCTGGATTTGCTGTTCCATTTTGTACACCTCCACTAACCCCATTATATTCTGTTTTCAAAGTACCGTCAATGCTTTCTTCTGCGCCAAGTTTCAGCAACGCCCGTGTCTTGCTTGCCGTCTCGGGCAAGGGCAATCCGGTCGCTGCTTCAAAGGCCGCTCTGTTTTTGCCGCCGGGCTTCAAAGTCTCGATCTGTGCGTTGGTAAGTGTATTATTGTAGAACGCATTCACCAGCGCGTCCGTTTCGCTCTGTACGGGCGTTTTGTTGCTCAAAGGAAACATGTCTGCCATGGACGGAACGGACGCTTCTGTGCCTGTTGCAATCGGCTGTGCGGCGTTCTTCATGGGCATCTCATCCGCATATTTTGCCATATTAACGTTCAGCCAATCTTCCGAACCAATTTCACCAACTTTTGCCGCCAGCCTGTTGTATTCGGAAATTTGTTCCGCTGTTAGCTTCGCCCCATCATCTAACGCATCGGCAATCCGGTTCATTTGGCCGCGTGTAATAAGGTTTGACGTTCCCTTGATTGTGGCCGGAACAACCTCGCCCGCAACATTGAACAAAGCGTTTTGCGCCATATTGCCTGCTGCGTCTTTTGCAATTTGGGCAGCGCTTTCACCTTCTTCAAGCCCTGTTACAACTTCATTCGGAATTGTATCAAGAGTCAAGTCCAGTGCACTGTCACCTAAAAAGCCAGCAACCCGGTCGGCCGTAAGTACGCGTCCAAGGGTGGAACCAACCACCGGAACTTTGGAAGCCGCGTTGCTGATTGCTCCACCTGCCGCTTTTAAGCCTTTCCCTATACCCGGCAACCCAAGCATGATATCTTTTCCACCCTTATACAAACCAAGGTTTGTACCCATATATCCGCCAAGATATGCAACCGGGTTCTGTGTTTGTGCATTGGAAGATGCACTCCTTGTTCCTTCCATTGTATTGTGAAGCGTATCGTATGCACTTTGGTCTGCACCTACTGCATCATAAAGTTTTTCCACCGCATTTTCATATGTTTTTCCAAATGGGTCGATAGGCAATGCGTTCTTGGCGCCATATACAAGACTGGCGACAGGGTTCAATTTATTTTCAAGTATTACGATCTTTTGCATATCAGGGTCATTGTACATTGCCTTGCGAGTGTTTGGGCTATAATCGCCATTATACCACTTTCCGTCCTTGGGATATTTTTCGTAGAATGCGTCGATTATCTCTTGTGCGCGTGTTTTATCAAAATCATTCAAACGATAAGACGGGTCAATGTAGTCATCCAGCGTCATGTTCTTGGCGTTTTCTTCCATCAGACGCTGATATTCCTGATTTTGCAATTCGGCTTGTTTGCGCCGCTGCAATTCTGCTGCCACATCTTCGTCCGACGCATTTGCCCAACGATATCGCATCGCAATATCCGGCGAATTGGAAAGTTCTGTGCGAAACGCGATCAATTCATCATTCGTTGGCGCACTTGCTCCTGCAATTGAACCCGCCGCGAATCCTGTTCGATTGGGCGGATTATCATATTGCATTTTTATCAAATCCACAAGATTTGCCGGTGCATTTTTCCCCCATTCACTCCAATCACCTTTGCTTGGGTCATTCACGCCAAAACCTTTCCAGGCGTCTCGCGCCGTGTTCTGATGTTGCTGTCCATACTGCACGGTTGAGAATATTGGCGTTTGCGTTTTTTTATTTTGGAGCCATTGGGGTTGCGCTTCTGGAGCCTTATCTATTGCTTGTTGTACGCGCGATACATATTCTTTAAAAGAGTTATCACTTTCTCCGTATTTCTCACGCATGTATCTTGATTGATAGGCCATTTATGTGCCTCCTGTCGTTTAAAGTCCAAGAGCTGCTAAAATCTGGTCAATTGTCGTTTGGCTTGCACCGCCAGCAATCAAATCATCATATACCGCTTGTGGGGTCACTCCTGCGGTCTGATAAAGCGAAAGTGCTCTTTTATATGCGGGCGTTTTCGTAATGTCTGTACCACCTTGCGACGTGCTTACGCTGCTATTCCCGCCACCGGACGAATATCTGCGGCTTGCCGCCTTTGCTGCGGCCT
>OBZU01000419.1_pt1 | contig 13560 bp, 15 predicted proteins | sample 1495561 | NCBI WGS metagenome assembly OBZU01 (sample SAMEA2580250, study PRJEB22360) | human gut metagenome | biome: human gut; feature: human-associated habitat; material: faeces | place: Denmark | collected 2008/2010 | reverse complement strand
CTTCGATGCCCTGGCCGCCATCGTCGACCCTTCCGTCGCGGCGGCAGCCGAAGGCGGAAGCGCCGAAGTCCAGGCAGACCCGGTTAAGGCGTTCATGACGGCGCTTGAGAAGCTGCGAGCGCTAAAGGCTGGCGGCGATGCCTAATGAACGTGCAGACAATCGAGCTTGATGTCAACAAGCGCGGGTGCGGAAACAACTGCATTCGAATCGCGCAGGGCGAGGGCGGCGGCACGACCATCAAGGCGCTTATCTACGACAACGGCGGCGAGCTGTCCTTGTCGGGGTACAGCGCCTTTTTGGTTGCACGATTGCCCGACCGAATCCACTACTACCGTGGCAGCGCCACGGTCAGCGGAAACACGATCACCTACGTCTGCGACGAATCGAAACTCGCAAGCGTGCCTGGCTACACCGACGAAGCCTACTTCGAAATCATCAAGGGCGATTTCTTGGCTCAAACGGAGCGCTTCGCATTGGACATCCTGCGAAGCGCCAAAGAGGGGCAGAAGCCGGCGCAGTCGTGGGACAACGCGATCGATGACCTTATCAATCGCGGTGAAGCTGCCGTCTCGAAGGCGGGGAAGGCCGCAACCGATGCGACAGTCGCTGTCGGCAACGCAAATGCCGCCGTGAACATCTGCAAGAGCGCGACCGAAGCAGCCAACACGGCAGCCAGCAAGGCCAATGCAGCGACCAGGAGCGCCACGGACGCTGCTACGGCGGCGAACACGGCAAAGGCCAACGCGGATGCGGCAACCGATGCCGCGAAGTCAGCGACCAATGCCGCGAACGCATCGAAGGACAGCGCCGACGAAGCCGCAAAGGATGCCCGCAAGGCCGCCGAGGAAGCTCGCGGTTCGATCAGCCCCGACAAGCGTATTTATCTTGCCTACGACACTGTTGGCGATAACGAATACATCACACTAGTTGACACGGAGGATTAGGCATGTCCAAGACGCACATTGCAGACCACGAGACGCTTGAGCGCGTTGCAATTGCGCTCGAATCCATGGGGGCTTCGACAGTCCCCATTTTTGATGACAAGACCGGACGCTATACAAACGCGAGTATCGCCGCATGGCTCGCTAGGATGCGCGACGGGAAGAACTACGGCGTTAGCATCCCGAAGGGCAGCGCCACGGCCTGCACCAAGACCGGCGCAAACGCAGGCATCGCCAACCCCAAGCCCGGCATCATCGGCAAGGCCGCAACCGACCCTTACGTCAACCACGGAGCCTTCACGTTCTTCGAGGTCAACGGCGGCGTTGATGCTGACGGCACGCCTTACGTCACGGCAATCGACGGTGACGGTCGGTTCTCTCGCAGCAACGACACGTGGATCATGACGCCAGTGCTCTACACGCTGGAAACCGAGACGGACGATGCCGTTAACCTAACCGTCTCCGACACGCAGAATCAGGGCATGAAGGCGCAGCCAGCCGCCTACCTTCCGAGCGGCACAAAGCGCCCATTCATGCTCTATGCGAAATACGCGCTCTCGGTCGATGCCGACGGCAAGCCGCGCAGCGTTAGCGGCGCTTCGGTCAAGACCATGAGCATCAGCCATGATTCCGGCATCAGCCTTATGAAGACAGCCACGACAGGCGATTCGCTCAAGGTCGCAGCCGATGATTGGTACGTCAAGGCGATGTTCCTGCTCAAGTACGCCACCAAAAACTCGCAGAGCGTCTTCACCGGATGCACAGGCTACGACATAACAGCAACGCCGACGCTAGCCGAGAGCAACACGACGCGTGTTGTCATCGCGAAGGACAAGGCCGATCAGATCATCGTCGGCTCGGCCATGATGCTCGGCACACACACGGGCACCAGCACCGACCGTGGCAATTCGTACAACCGCGACATTTTCGACAGCGCGAAGGTTATCAAGAAAGCCGCCGTCGATGCGTCCAACGTCGCGATCTACTTCGATGTCGCGAAGCCCTTCAACACCGCCACCACCTATCAGCTCGCGACTTCGCCGTGGATCACAGGCGCGTGCGACATGGTTGAAGGTGATGGCTCACCGACGAGTTGCACAGATTCCAAGCAGCCGTTCGTGATCCAAGGCATCGAGCTTGGTCTTGGCATGTACGAGGTCTTCGGCAACGTGCTCATTCAGTACACGGGCAGCGGCACAGCCGTCTGGGTGAATCCCGACACGAAAGACGAAAAGTCTGGAAGCATGCCGGATACGGCTCTGAGCATCGGCACGTTCCCCGGCCCAGCTGGCGAAGGTTGGAACTACAGCCTTTACCCGAAGACCGACAACGGACTGATGATGCAGCATGGCACGGGCGCGTCAACGTCGGTCGGCATCTGCGATGGCAACTATAAAGTCGCGGACACCACTGTAGGCTGGCGAGAGTGGCTTTCCCTTGGCGTCTTGGGGAACGGGGGCATTGCTGGCCTTTGGTTCGTCGACGGCAACAGCGGCACCGGCAACGCTGGGTGGTTCGTCGGCTCGCGCCGCTCTGCCAATGGTCGTTCAAGGGGTGAAGCGGCGTAAGCCGCGAGGGGACTTGTCCCCTTTGTAAAAACAAGCAGGGATTCGCGGCGCGTGGGCTGTCATGTTCTCTTGGCTTTCCCTTGGCAACTTGAGGAACAGGGGCAATGCTGGCCTTTGGTACGTCAACGGCAACAACGGCACCGGCAACGCTAGGTGGAACATCGGCTCGCGCCTATCTGGGTGATTATCTCAACAACCAGCTATCTATCTTTATTTCCGCCGCGACTACCCGCCGCCGCTGGTGGCGAGCGGGGGCAGCCTGGCTTAACTAAGTGAAATATGTCTTAAGACCAGCGGGCCAGTAACGGAAACGCGACCGCTCGTACGACATCCAGAGAGTAACAAGGTCAAAAAATTGAAGAGCTATTGCAAAGGGCTTCGCGTGAACGAGGCCCTTGTTTTTGCCGCCTACGAATCGTGGCTCGAATCGAAGGCGGGGAAGAAAAACGCCTGGCGCGTTCCGCAAGAGCACGGCAGCGCTTCAGCGTTGATTCAAGAGATCGTGCGCGAGGTCGAAACGCGCTCATTGACGTTTCGACCAATAAAGCGTTACAGGCATCGCGAGCCAACGAACGGCAAGATGCGAATCATCGGCGTCGAGAGCGTGAAGCAGCAGGTTTGCGATTATGTGGCCGTTACCGCCATGTCGCGCCTGCTCGATGCGAAGGCAGGCTTCTGGCAGGTTTCGAGCATCCCCGGCAAAGGTCAGCTCATGGCAGCTCATGCCGTGCGCAGGTGGTCGCAAGATGGCGGTTACTACGTGCACATGGACGTGCGCAAGTGCTATCCGTCCATCAGAGCAAACGTTGTGATGAAACTGCTTCACCGATACGTGAGAAGTCCTGATGTGCTCTATATAGCCGAATCACTGCTAGCCACATACGGCGGCGGGCTTGAGATCGGGAGCTATTTCAGCCTGCGAATGGCACAGCTGGTGCTTTCTTTCGGCTATCACGAGGTCGAGTGCATGCGCAAGGTAAGGCGCGGCGCTAGCGTTCCGCTGATCGCGCACCAGCTTTGGTATGCAGATGACATCTATTTGTTCAGCCCAGACAAGCGCAACTTGCGGAGCGCGGCAAGGCAGCTCCAAAGGCTGCTGCACAAAAAGTTCGGCCTTACCGTCAAGCCATGGAAGATAAGCCGCATGAGCAACGAAGAACCGGTCGATGTCGTTGGATACACGGTACGGAAGAACCGTACCACGCTCCGCAGTTCGCTTTTCCTGCGTGCGTGCAGGGCGCTTCGTAGGTATAGACGCTCACCGTCGCTCAAGCGAGCGCGGAGGGCTACGAGCTATGGAGGCTGGTTTCGCCATGCAGATTGCGCCGATGTATGGCGCGACAACGGATTCAACAAGGTATTTAAAAAAGCCCGCGCACACATAAGCGCGGCAGAAAGGAGCACGCATGAGCACTCAGACATGCAGCGCAACGCCGCTTGACGCAGTGATGATCGAAGCCCGACCAGGCGGCGTGACCGCAGATGTTTGGCTTCGCAAGAACATCGAAAAGGATGTTGCCGACAACGGAGCCGATGGCAACATGTCGGTCGAGTTCTACCGAGCCGACGAGCTGCACTTCGTTACCGTCGGAGTTCCGACCGTCGAAGAGGTCGCAGCGGCGTTCGACGAGCTGTGGGACGCGCACGAGGGAGACGGCCTTACGGATTCCGAGCGCATTGACATGATCATCAACCAGCTCAAGGACACCCGCGCTGCCCTCAAGGACACCAACGCCGCACTGCTCGAGATCGGCGATTTGGTGGGCGGTGAGTAGCTATGGCAAAGATCTACTACGAAGCCGTCATAGATGGCACCCGCACTGTCGATAGCGTGCCAAAGCTCTGGCGTGCCGCCGTGCAGAAACTGATCGATAACAATGCAAAGGAGAAATAATGGAAGCTATCTACACGTTCACGGAGCCGCAAATCTGGGCAATCGCCGGCGCATTCCTGATGATGCTTATTGACATGGTTACGGGAATCGCCCAGGCAATCTTCAACTGTAGCTTTAAGTCTTCGACGATGCGCCGCGGCTTGTGTCATAAGGCCACGCTTACACTTATCATCATGCTTGTGATATGCATCGAGATTCTAAGCTCGCATATCGTTGGGCTGAATTTCAATGGCATCAGCGTCTACGTCGTCTGCATCACCATCATCTTCATGGAGCTTGCCTCTATCCTCGAGAACCTCAAGAAGGCGTATCCAGAGCTTGCCGATTCTCCAATCATGAAGATTTTCGAGCACGCCAACGTTGACACCGACGATATTACGAAGGCGATTGCCGATGAAGTCGCGAAGCGCGGCTAGTATGCGGCTCGCCGCCGCGCTGCTGATGGGCTTTGCGGTGGGCATGGGCTTATGGTTCGTCCTGACTATCGATCACGTTGGCGACGATACAGAAGCATTTGGGAAAGCCTATAACCAAGGCTATAGCGATGGTTATACAGCGGCTTTGCCGGTTTATGAAAAAAAGACGAGTGCGGAGAGCGGCTATATGCCGCTCTTTCTGCAAAAAGACCCTCAATGGGCTAACGTTGCCTACTCGGACGAAACCATAGGTACGTACGGCTGCGGCCTTACCGCTGCGGCAATGGCCTTGAGCTACCTTAACGGTCGCGAGGTAACGCCCGACCTGCTTGCCGCATTCGTCGGCGAAAGCTGCCTGACAGACCGCGTTAACGACATGGCGAAGTTCAGCGCCTATATGACCAAGAGCTACAGCCTGAAATCCCGCGACACGTTTTGGGGCACGAATGAAGCCCTCAAGGCCGTCGATGACGGCTGGATCGTCTTCGCAGGCGTTACCGGAACCCTTGGCGAGCGCTCTTACGGCTCGCACGTCGTGATGATTTGGCGCGAAAACACCGACGGTACCTACGCGCTCCGCGACCCTGATGACGGCACCAATTCAATCCATACATGGACAGCCGACGAGCTTAACGCCGTCACTTTCACTCAATTCAATGCAATTAAGAGGTGATGCAGATGACCATGAAGGGCATCGATATTGCAGACTGGCAAAAAAACCTTAATCTTGATTCAATCGAATACGATTTTGTCATCATCAAAGGAACCCAGGGCACCAATTACGTCAATACGTTTTGTGACGCGTTTGTGCAAAAGGCTATCAAGGCGGGTAAGCTCTGGGGCTTCTACCATTTCATGAATATGGATGATCCTGTCAAGCAGGCGGATCACTTCTATCAGAACTGTAAAAACTATTTCGGTAAGGGTGTTCCCGTGCTCGATTATGAGGACGGCGGCAGAATCGGCACGGACGGTGCCAAGAAATTCCTTGATCGTATCTATGCACTCACGGGCGTGAGGTGTCTCTTGTATACCTACCGCAATCTCACTAAAGAGGAAGATTGGTCTAAGATTGCGCCTAACCACGCCCTCTGGGTTGCCCAGTATGCCAACGAGAATCAGACTGGGTACCAGGATTCGCCATGGCTTCCGGATGGCGGCTTTGGTGCTTGGAATACCTGCGTGATGCACCAGTATTCTTCGCACGGTAGACTATCTGGGTACAACGGCAACCTCGATCTTGACATTGCTTTCATGGACGCTGCCGCTTGGTCGCGTTATGCGAAGCCCAGCACCTACAATGCGCCGGTGGAGACTGCCCATGAGAATAGTGGTAGTACCGCCGACCTTGCAGCAGGCGTAATGCGAGGGAAGTACGGCAACGGTGACGAGCGCAAGGCCAAGCTTGGCACTCGATTCAACGAGGTTCAAACCCTTGTAAATCGTGCGGCTACCGCAAGTGCCGACGATCTTGCAACGGACGTGCTCAACGGAAAGCTTGGCAACGGTGAGACGCGCAAGGTAATTCTTGGCAACCGCTATGACGAGGTGCAAGCCGTGGTCAATTCCCGCGTCAACGCCGTAGACATTGACGCTCTTGCACACGCCGTCATTCGCGGCGAGTACGGCAACGGTGACGAGCGCAAGGCCAGACTGGGCGCTAACTTTGATGCTGTGCAAAAACGAGTAAATGAGCTTCTTTAGTAGCTTATAGAAATGCCCACACCCTGTAATGGGGTGTGGGCTATTTTCGTTTAAAGGGCATTGCGGCAAGTCTCTAACGGTTCATGTCCTCTCGAATCAAGCTCTTGATGTACTCAGTTGTATTGTCCTGCTCCTTGAGCCATCTATAAATGCTCTCGTCATCCTCGTTGGGGTAAAAACGTATGACGAGCTGTTTCACCGACCTTTTGCGGTAGGAAGATGTTGCGCGTCTTTGCGCTTCGGTTGCCATTTCATTCACCGCGCTTTTCTCTGGCCTTGCGCCAGATGCGAAACGAGATAAACGAGATGACAAAAACTACAATGCCAGTTTTCATCGTTGCACTCCTGTTGTAAGATGATTTTGGCTAGTGGGGTACCGCCGAAGCGGCACCCCTTGCCCTATCTAGACCTCTTTGCGTGCTTTCCCGGCTTGCGAGAGGTCTTTTTCTTCAGGGCTTCGATTCCTTCATCTAGCGCTTTTGCCAGTAGCACGCCGATGACGGCAACCGTTAAGTCCCATATTTTGTCATCCATTTGAACCACCTCCTTTCTTGCTTACGTCTACTATTATAAGGTATACCCCATAGTAACGCAAGCTGATTTTCGATTTCGTTAACTTTTTTTCGAGTTGAACAATGTTACAATGCAAAACCAGTTATTGGAGACTTTGATTTCGCGGCCATTGGCGGCTATCGTAGGGTTCGCAAAGATTTTCTGAGGCTCCACCCTTGGATTTGATAAGCCGCTGACATTGTGTCGGCGGCTTTTTTTAAAAGAAAGGGCTGTACCATGGCTAAGCTTGAGTCCCAACCACTGTCTGCCGAGGAACGCGCCGAGTTGGAAGAGCTCCGCGCCGAGAAAGCTCGTCGCGAGGCCCAGGAAGAGGCACGCCGCGAGCGTGAGGAGCTGGCCGCCCTGCGTGCCGAGCGTACGAAGGCCGAGGAGGCCGCCGCGAACGTCGCCCCCGCGCCCAAGCCCGCCGCCGCGAAGCCCGCGCCCACCGCACCTAAACCTCAGCCTAAAAAGGTCGCTCGTTCCAAGTCCGTCGAGCCCAAGCCGAGCCGTGACGAGATGACCTTTGCCCAGCGCATGGTTACCTCCAAGGAGCCTACGGGCGAGAACGAGATCCCTGGCATGGCGCCGGCTCAAAAAATCATCATTGTCCTTGCCCTCATCGCGTTTGTCATCTTTATGGGCTACACGATCCTGACCAGCATGGGCCTGCTCTAGCCCATTCGCGCTGGGTGCCATGCCCGAACACTCTGCCCTTTTCCAACCCTCAACCTCTGCACAACGCATCCGAAAGGTCGCCCCATGGCTTTGACCGACATCTCGCATCCCACCGACATTGCAATGCTCACCGATCTGTACGAGCTCACTATGGCCCAGGGCCTGTGGGAGAGCGGCAAGGCCAATGAGCAGGGTTGTTTTACCGCGTTTTACCGCGACCATCCTTTTGGCAGCGCCTATGCCGTCATGTGCGGCACCGCCGAACTGCCCGAGCTGGTCGAGAATCTGCGCTTTACGCCCGAGGACATCGACTACCTCGCCTCGCTCCAGGCCCCGGCCGGCGGCGCGATGTTCAAGCCTGGATTCCTCGACTACCTGCGCGATTTTCGTGCGCATGTAAACATCGACGCCGTGCCCGAGGGCGAGCTCGTCTTTCCGCGCGAGCCCATGGTTCGCGTCACCGGCCCCGCGCTGGAGTGCCAGCTGCTTGAGACGGCGCTGCTCAACATCGTTGGGTTCCAGACGCTTGTCGCCACCAAGACGGCGCGCGTGGTGCTGGCGGCGGACGGCCGTCCCGTTGCCGAGTTTGGCCTGCGCCGCGCTCAGGGTCCCGATGGCGGCTTGGCCGTCGCGCGCGCGAGCTACGTTGCCGGCTGCTCCTCTACGTCCAATGTGCTCGCCGGCCGCCGCTACGGTATTCCCGTCTTTGGCACGCATGCGCACAGCTGGGTGATGAGCTTCGATTCCGAGCTCGAGGCCTTCCGCGCCTTTGCCAAGTCGAGCCCCAAGAACTGTACGCTGCTCATCGACACCTATGACGTGCGCGAGGGCTGTGAACATGCCATTACGGTTGCCAAGGAGATGGAAGCGGTGGGCGAGCGCCTGTCGGCCATTCGCATCGACTCCGGCGACCTCGCCAAGCTCTCTAAGTATGTGCGCGGCCGTTTTGATGCCGAGGGCCTGCCCTATGTGGGGATCTCGGTTTCTAACGATTTGGATGAGTACACGATTCAGTCGCTGCTCGACCAGGGCGCGCCCATCGACAGCTTTGGCGTGGGTACCAAGCTTGCGACCTGCTATGACCAGCCGGCGCTGGGCGGCGTGTACAAGCTTTCCGCCCGCCGTGCGAGCGAGGCAGATCCATGGACGCCGGTGGTCAAGCTCTCTGAGCAGCCATACAAGCGCACGATCCCGGGTGTGCAACGCGTGCGCCGTTATTACGACGGCTTTGGCGGCCCGGTCTGCGACATGATCTACGACGAGGACCATCTGGCGGGGGAGGGCGCCGCGCGCGGCAATACCCTTGTGGCCGTGAACGATGCCGCCCTGGTGACCGACGTGTCCGAACTCGAGTATCGCGAGCTGCTGGTGCCGATCGTGCGCGATGGCAGTGCGGTGGCTCCGCGTGAGAGCATCCAGGACGCGCGCGAGCGCTGTGCTTGGGCGCTCGACCATCTGGACGCAGCTTTCAAGCGCTTCCTGTACCCGCAGACCTATGTGGTGGGTATGGAGCAGGGCCTGGCTCAGGTGCGCGACGAGCTCGTGCGTAAGAACATGGCCGCGGCCTCTGCCTTTCCCTGGGCTCACTAATTCCTTGGGCGGTAGGGGCGAGTCACGCTTCCCTGGCCGCCGGCTCGGCCGTTCGCTGAACAGTTGATTGGTTTGACGTATGACGACTTCTTGTAAAACGATGGTGGTAAAGATCGGTTCGTCCACGGTGGTGGGCGCCGACGGCAAGGTCAACCGCGCCTTTATCGGCGGGCTTGCCGACCAGGCCGCAGCGCTGCGCGAGCTTGGCTGGCGTCTGATCGTGGTGAGTTCGGGCGCCATTGCCTGCGGCTATCCCGTGCTGGGCTTCGACCGTAAGCCGGTCGGCGACCTGCCGAGCCTGCAGGCCTGCGCCTCGGCCGGTCAGTGCATCATCTCGTCGGCCTACGACGAGGAGTTCCATGCGCGCGACCTGCTCACCTCGCTCGTGCTGCTCACGCGTCACGACACGGCGCGCCGCACGTCCTACCTGCACGCGCGCGACGCCCTGCTTCGCCTGGTGGAGCTGGGTGTGGTGCCGGTCGTCAACGAGAACGATACCGTCACCGTCGATGAGATCAAGTTTGGCGACAACGACACGCTGGCGGCGCTTGTGAGCTGCCTGGTTTCTGCCGATCTGTGCGTGACGCTCTCGGACATCGATGGCCTCTACACCGCCAATCCGCATGAGGATCCGACGGCCGAGTTTATCCCGGTCGTGCATAAGATCGATGCCAAGATTATCGCCTCGGCGGGCGATTCTTCCACATCGGTGGGTACGGGCGGCATGATCACCAAGATTCGCGCGAGCCGCATTCTCATGACAGCGGGCATTCAAAGCGTGATTTGCTCGGGCGAGGAGCCCGATGCGCTCGTGCGTCTGGCCCGCGGCGAGAGCGTGGGTACGCTGTTCGATCCGCCGGCGGAGCGCCTGGACATTGCGCCGCGCAAGTTGTGGATTGCACTGGGCGACAAGGCGCACGGCTCGGTGACGGTCGATGACGGCGCCGCGAAGGCGCTGGTCAGCCGCGGATCGTCGCTGCTCGCGGTGGGTATTCGCGAGGTCGATGGCCAGTTTGCCGAGGGCGATGTGCTCGACGTGTGCGACCCGAGCGGCATGGTTGTCGCCCGCGGTATCGCCGAGGCCGATTCGGACGTGCTGGAGCTTGCCGCCGGCCGCCGCCAGGACCAGATTGCCGGCAACCGTCTACTGGCAGACCTAGCCGAGAAGCCCGCAATCCATAGGGACAACTTGATAGTGTTTGCATAAAGAGAGGCAGCGCTGCGGCTCGTTTTGCCAGCAGTGCTGCCTCTCCTTTTCCGGCACTTGGGGACGTTTCTATTGTGCCGGCAGGTGGGGACACTCCTTTGCTAGAAGATTCGGCGCAGGTCTCCGCGGTTGAGGGACTCGTCGAAGAGGTGCTTGAATACCACACTGCCGTGCAGGCCGTCGTGCTCGAACTCGTTGGTTACCCAGGCGTGCGAGTTGCCCACGCGGCTGAGCGTGTCGAGCTGCAGACTCGAATCGACGTACATGTCATCGAAGTACACCGCGGCCTGGAGCGGCACCTCGTTGCAGGCCAGGCGCTGCGGGTCATAGATCTTGTCCCAGCTGGTGTCTTCCATCAGCAGGTCCATGGCGGGCTTGAAGGGCTTGAGCTCGGGCATCTGCTCGAACATCCACGGGAACATGGCCTCGCCGGTAAACATGAGCGGGCGCGCGAGGGTGTCGAACTCGGCGTGGTGTGCCTTCTCTTCAGTTGCGGCCCAGCCAATGGGCATAGTGTCACCGTCGGCGTATATGAACTCCTGCAGTGTCCAGTACAGCGGATTCGTGCGCGTGTTGGTGCGCTCGAAGGCGCGCATCAAAAAGCTGTCGGATACCGAGGAGCCGCAGCTCAGCGTACCGTCGCCTGTAACAAACGCGTGATCGATAATCCAATGCATGCGCTCAAAGCTCGGCTTCATGCCAAAGTCGCTGCCCATGAGCTGTAGGCGCTCGACCGTCATTGGCGAGCCGTCGGGCAGTACGGGCTTCTGAGCCTCGAGCGCATCGGCCAGGGCTGCCACGCGCTCGACATCGGCGGGGTAACGGTCGTAATACTGCTGCGTCTTGGCGACCATGCGCGGGAAGGTGTGCGCGTAGACCTCGCTGGCGCTCGCCGGCACGTGCGGAATGCCGCCGCAGGTAAAGCTTGCCGCCACGCCCTCGGGGAAGAGCGACAGATAGCTCAGCGTCAAAAAGCCGCCGTAGCTCTGCCCGAGCGTGACCCAGGGCCTACCGCCAAAGCCCACCAGGCGCAGGTACTCAAAATCGCGCACGATGGAGCTGGCGAGGTGGCGCTTGAGGAAGTCCGCCTGCGAGCGGTCCGCATCGGCGCCGGCTGCCTCGGCACGCTCGCCCAAGGCCGCGATCGTGCGCCCGTCTACACAGCTGCTGCGTCCGGTGCCGCGCTGGTCGGGCAGGACGACGCGGAAGTGCTTGACGGCCTCCTCGATCCAGCCGTCGCTTGTGGGTGACAGCGGACGCGGGCTCTCGCCGCCGGGGCCGCCCTGCAAAAACAGGAGCAGCGGTAGATCGTCGTTGATGCGGTCGGGCGCGCAAACCACGCGGTAGAAGAGCTTGATGCTTTCGGGCGCACCTGCGATGGGCGCCGGCATGGCGCCGCGGCGCATGGTGCTGCCGACGGCCAGGAGCATCGGCTCCAGGCCGCGCCAGTCGAGGGGGACATCGATGCTGTGGTCCTCGACATACAGGCCGGGGACGTGGTACGAAGTAATGAGGGCCATGTGAGTCTTCCGTTCGTTGCGGTGTTTCGGGTTGACCAATTTTACCGCCGCGGGCGAGGCCATGCGCAAATCGGCTACCATGGTTGCAAACTTCTAGGAGAAAGGGCCGTCCATGTCGGTCGATATAGCCACGTATGTCCACGATCTTGCCGTTACCGCTAAGGCAGCGTCGGCCTCGCTTGCCACGGCGAGCGACGAGCAGCGCCAGGAGGCCGTGCGCGCCATGGCCGCAGCACTGCGCAACGGTATCGACTCCATCGTCGCCGCCAACGAGCTCGATATGTCCGCCGCGCGCGATGCGGGGACCTCGGCGGGACTCCTCGACCGTCTGCTGCTGACGCCCGAGCGCGTTGAGGGTATGGCCGTCGGCCTGGAGAAGCTCGCCGAGCTGCCCGATCCTGTCGGCCGTGTGCTCGACCACCGCGTGCTCGCAAGTGGCGTGGACCTCACCCGCGTGAGCGTGCCGTTGGGCCTGGTCGCCATGGTGTACGAGGCGCGCCCCAACGTGACGGCCGACGCCGCGGGCATCTGCATCCGCACCGGCAACGCCTGCATTCTGCGCGGCGGCTCGCTGGCCTATCACTCGTGTGCCATGATTGCCGAACTGCTGGCCGATGCGCTCGAGGCCAAGGGCTTCCCGCGCGAGGCCGTGTCGATGATCGAGTCTACCGACCGCGAGGCCACCGGCGAGCTCATGAAGCTCCGCGGCGTCGTCGATGTGCTCATTCCGCGTGGCGGTGCGGGCCTGATCCAGCGCTGCGTGCGCGAGTCGCTCGTTCCGGCGATCGAGACGGGCACGGGTAACTGCCACATCTACGTGCATGAATCCGCCGACTTCGATAAAGCGCTCAATATTATCGTCAACGCTAAGACGCAGCGCGTGGGCGTGTGCAATGCCGCCGAGTCGCTGCTGGTCGACCGTGCCGTGGCCGATGCGTTTTTGCCCGCGGTCGTGGCCGTGCTGCATGACCACGGCGTGCTCATTCACGGCGACGAGGCCACGTGCGCCGCATGCGCCGACGCCGGGCTTGCCGAGGGCGATGACTACGTTGCCGCGACTGAGGAGGACTGGGGTCGCGAGTATCTGGCGCTCGAGATGAGCGTGAAGGTCGTGGCGAACGAGGACGAGGCCATCGCGCACATCAACCGCTACGGCACGATGCACTCCGAGGCCATCGTTGCAGAGGAGACGGATGCTTGCGAGCGCTTCCTGGACGAGGTCGATGCCTCGGCCGTGTATGCCAACGCCAGCACGCGCTTTACCGACGGCGGCGAGTTCGGCCTGGGCGCCGAGATTGGCATCTCGACCCAAAAGCTCCACGCCCGCGGCCCCTTTGCCGCCGAGGCCCTCACCACCTACAAATACAAGCTCCGAGGCACCGGCCAGGTCCGCCCCTAACGCCCGCGCAAACAAAAACCACCACAAAGGTGCCTGTGAACTGCCTCCCATTTCTTGGACATCGGGAAATGGGAGGTTTTCCATGAGTAT